>ERZ778029.1666-NODE-1666-length-17445-cov-3.904485_pt1 | contig 17445 bp, 19 predicted proteins | sample MGYA00375759_ERZ778029 | MGnify/ENA primary metagenome ERZ778029 (study PRJEB29350, sample SAMN05389819) | bioreactor metagenome | isolation source: Ammonium sulfate bioreactor | place: South Africa: University of Cape Town | collected 2014-04-04 ...
GCTTTCTCTTGTAAAACGTTCATATTTATCGAATAACAACGTCGAAACAAATGCCGCACAGGTATTAATCTAAAGCAAGACATGCGTCATCAATTCTCCTGAAATGCAATGATGCAACGTTGTAATATTTCCGATTTTTTTTGTGGCGAAGAAGTGAAAAAAAAAGAGAAAAGTTCCGTTTAGGTAAACTGTGGATGAATATGAATCATCCAATCGATAATCAGATTATTTTTATTTATTTATTATACGTATATAAACACACACGCACAGAGAGACAGACAGAAACATCATCGTATCACTGGTTAGTTTTTTACAAATTTCGAATTTCTTCATGTACGGACAGATCATCATCTGTTTGAGAACGTTGAAGAGATTCGGCTTCTCTAAAATGCAATTTGATGTCTTCTGATAAAAGCTAAATGAATTCTTACCGTAATTTCGTTTCGAGTAGAGTTAAGTTATCCTGTAAATCTTTTTCACTGTATCGAACTTCTGTTCCACGGAGATTTTTGAGAACATGTTCACTCAAACTCGCATCCCAACCGGGACTTGCCGTGCCCACTAAATATTTACAAAAATGAAAATCATCGAAGAAAAAACTGAGAGAGAGTAAATATAAATACAAACATTCGGAACAGAGTTCTTCGTGAAGTTGATTGAAACATTCTTCATCGTCGACGTCTTGACAAGCTCGAGACGATCGACCATCATCATTGTCATACGAACTAAACTGTTGGCCGAGTTCTAGAGAAGACAAAACTTAATAATTTTAGAAAAACAATCTCGATTGAAACTATACTTGAATTATTTGGATTTGATGGTGTCGATGGTCGAGGAGTATTTGCCTTCGACGAACGTCGAAGATCTGTCGAAGCATTCTGCCATTTAATGCCATCTTTGACAGTGAACTCGATTTTTCTCGCTTTATTCTTATGATTAGCAGGCAGATCAGTTAATGTAATACTTCCATCGCGAGTGATTGTTGTAAACGAAGTAGCTGTACTTGCTTTGAGTGGCTGAATACCTGATGAGATCTTTGTTCGGTTACGATCGTCGCTATCACGAGCAGAATTTCGAGCCGATGTGACTTTTTTACCTTCGATAACCATCACAGGAGGAGGCGGTTGTGGTGGTGTTGGTGGTGTTGGTGAGGATTTTTTCGAGAATTCGACTCGAAATTTTTTTGTAGTTTGAGGAACGACTTTCGTTGGATGTCGTTCGATCGATGGTCGCGTGATAAGATCGGGCTTCGACGAAGTAATCGAAACGGGCAAAGACGAAGATGATAGAGACGAACCTGGTCGACTTTGTTCGTCGATTTGACTGCGATTCTCTTCGAGATTTGTCGAACGTTTTGGTGGTGCACGAGATAGACTTTCGATCGAAGCTTTTCGTAGAGACATTAGACTCGGTATAACTGGACGTAGTTCGACAACTCGTGGCGATGACGGTGCTTTTCTCGGTTTGACATCGGTAAAAAATCCACCATCACCTGTATCAACTGAAAATGATGAGTCCGTCTTTCGAGGTGAATGACTGAACGTAAACGGAGAATCGATTGGTTTCTCTCGTTGTAAATTCGGAATGTCGGCTGTTGAGGGACGAGGCGTGGCCATTTGACTAGCTGATTCGAGTTTGTCTTCGTCTAGGAGATCGTCGAGAGCGGCATCAAATTGTGCAACAGAATTCGGATCGACTTTGACGGTTTTCAAGTCGATACCATTGGACATGCTTTGTTCAGGTTTCCAATTACGATTCCAAATGCTTGGAACTGAAAAAACAAAAGAGATGAAGATGAATCGGATAAGAAAAAGGAGAGAACTAACGTCGATAGTCGAGTTTAGTCGGTTTTTTAATCGATGCTGATGATGGTCGAGAATGAGGATCAGTAGTCAATGCTTTTAATTCGTCACTTGGTTCGGTTGCTAAGAACGATGGTCTAGGAGAAAAAAGTGTTTGTTTGAATGATAGTAGAGAGTAGACTGTATGCATACAACGGATGTTGAAAAAGTGCAACTGAACTTGGTCTTGATGATGCTGGAGTCTTTTTCATCGCTGCACTATTCGGACGTGAAGGAGGTCTTCGATTACGTTCTGTTTGTTGTAATTTGAGCAGTTCTTCTTCTTCATTATCATCATCATCAGGAGCAGCAGTAATCGTTCGAGCACTTTCATCATACAAAGGCTAAATATATTCATATACAGAAAAAAGAAATTCGAAAATCTCTGTTCTACCTCGACTTCAATAGTTCCATTACTTAAATCAATCGATTCCGGTAATTTACTCAATGGTGTTCGATGATTGAAAAAGTCCTCGTGATTTTTATTAGCTCGTCGATATTTTTTCAATAAAAGTTTTTCTCCATAAGTTAAATTCGACGAATGAAACTCAATATTCGGCAGACCCGTTTGATTTAATTCCCCGTTCGAATCACGAACTGTATCGACAGCTGCTTCATGAGTCGATCGTCGAGATTTGCCTGTTGGTTTCTTCTTTTCATCGCCTTTTCTCCAGGCCAAAAGAACTTGTTGAAATGAAGCAGCACTTGTTTTTTCATCATAATTTCCATTTAACAATTGACCACCATCGCCTGTTTCCGATTCGATATCATCTTCAATGTACTCGTACATATCAACAGCGACTGTTGATTTTCGAAGAAGATCATCTTTCGATTGTGCAAAACGTAATTCCTTGAAAATAACATCGGCACCCACACTATTTGAACACGAAAAAAATTAGGAAAAAGATTAAAAAAAGAAAAGAAAACAGACGTTGGTTTTTTCTTTTGTGGTGTTGCTGGTCGACTTTCAGTTAATGGAACACAACGATGACGTTGTAAGGCACCGCGAAGATGAAAATGTGCAAAACAACCGGTACAATACGATTCAGCACATTCGAGACATTTCACTTTCGCTTCTTCTCGTTCACATTGACCGCATTTAACTACTTTTGATGCTGCTCCAGTAGTAGTAGTGGTTGTTGGTTTATTAGGAAATAGATTCGCAACTAATGAAGGTCGATTTACTGTTGCTAAAAAAAAAGTCAATTTATTCGTCTTTTAAAAGAACTCAATACCTGGTGGTTCATCGCCAAGAACTCGAACTTTCGTCGGTTTATTTGCATCGAATGTTCGTCGAGGTTCATCTCGTAGGATATGACTTGCATACTGAGACAACGGTCCTGTTTTACCTTTATCCCAAATCGGTGCATTAGTATCAATTGATGTTTTTGTTTTATCAGAATGCATGGCTATTTTAAGTTTATTTAAACTTTCTTCTAACGCTCGAGTTTGTCTTTCCAACAATTCGCTCGTTGGTGCTCTGTAAAAACAAAGACGAACATCAAATAAATACATCGAAAACTTCATTTACTGAGCTTTCCATTTATTTGACATTGAAGTTTTCAATGGTAAATGACCAGTACTTCGTAGATTCGACATGCTTATTCCTCGTTTGAGTGAACCATAAATGTTCTCTACTATTCATATTTGCAGTCAAGGAGTTACCTCTTTGAGAAGAAAAAAGAAACGTTTTTTTTTTCAGTTTAACAATAGATGCCGCAGTCATAAAGATGAAAATATGCATTGACATTTGTTTTTCGTATCCCATCAATTTTATAATTATCTCGTGCATGCATCAGCAATTTTGACGTCAAAAACATGTTTTGCATAGCTTTTGGTTGATTTTATTACCTGTGTAGATAGAATATTGTTAGTATGACGGTTAGGTTAAATGTGAGGAAAGAAAAACGAATGATGTATGCGTGTCTAACTATATACAGGGAGAAAAAAAAAGTGGGCTACTATGATTAATCCTTAAAAAATGAGCGAGAGAGAGAGAAAAAAAGAAAATGGATGGAATATATTTTTTGATTGTTCGTCGAGACTTTTTAAGTCGTTCTTTTTTTTAAAGTTTATCGTTGTTCGGTTGTGCCATTGTACATTGCGTAGGGTGGTGGAATACGTTCTGATACTCGTTCGGTTGGATATTCAGCATATTGTTGAGCGTCAGCTTCGACTTGTTTTTCATCGACAACAACTTGTCCATCTTCGGACATTGGTTGCCAGCCAGCATTGCTGTAGTATTGGTCATAAGCTTCTTGAAATGTTTGTTGATTTTTGTTATAATAATAATAGAAGAAAACACCACCAGCACAGCAAAGTAAAACACCGATAAGTGCAACAGCAATAACGATGACAACAACAACATAAATTGCAGAACCACTACCCCAGAGATCTAAACCGCTGGTTGATCCTATTGAACTCTTACGACATTCAACTGAACCCAATTGACACCAGCATTGAATGTTGTCGGTGGTTCGACGAAGGAGAGTACCTATATTAGAAGAAGAAAAGACAGATAAAATATTTAAAGCTGACTGATTGATTGATTGACTAACCATGTGGGAAGCTAATTCCATTGACAACGCATGCAGTCGAGATATTTTCATATCCACATTGTTGACAACATTGACCCTCTTGTACGTATGGTGTTGAACTATCGAGACAGTATGCAGCCATACATTGAAAGGTTGAACAACGAATAGCACGTGTTGTTATACATTGACATAATGAACATTTATTGTAGATAAATGTTTGACCAAGTGATAAATATGAACCATTTTTAAATTGACACCAATGGGCACGTTCGAGTGCTGAACCTGTAAGTTCTTCTGTTGTTGTTGTCGATGGTTCTTCAGTTGTTGTTGTTGTTGTTGTTGTTGTTGCTTCTTCTTCTTCACTATGTTTTCCTGTTGTTGTTGTCGATGGTTCTTCAGTTGTTGTTGTTGTTGTCGTCGTCGTCGTTGTAGTCGTCGTCGTTGTTGTTGTATATGGATAGCAAATATCTGCTGGTCGAACATAATATCCTTGTTGGCAAAGAAATCCAACGAAATCGTTCCAAGCCATCGTTTCAATCTCCGGCAGTTGAACATTTGCACTTGCAATAGAATTGACAAACAAAATTGTCGTTAAACAAACGACGAAAATCGAAGCAGCTGATACTCTCGTCATGTTGATTTTCTTAGATCAATATATTAATGCCTATTGAATGCAAGATTGTTAGGTGATAATATACTTATGAAGAAAGGAAAAAAAAAGTAAATTCGTCGTTTTTCTTTCTCGATCGATCAATCATGCATATCATAGATTCATTGATGGACATGACTTGCCGGTAAAATCTTTTTTTTCTTTCTCTCTTCGTCTACGGAAAACAAAAATCGAGCTTGTGAAAAAATGTACGCTCGTTTTGCTTGAATAATTCAACGAAAAATAGCATAGCTACGTTAATTTTTTTTCTTTTCTTTCTTCAAAGAGACAAAAGATAGAATCATGTTTATTTTGAAACGAAAAAAAAAGAAGAAGAAAAAAAATAATAAACAACTCAATCACCGGTATGTCTTTGAGTTCATTTCAATAAATTAATCTTCATATAATAAATCATAGTGACCAGGCCGATAGAGCATTGTAATCATCGGTTGAAAGTCTTTTGTTGCCTCATCATCCGTACCAGTAAAATCATGTATTGTCAATGATGATTGTTGACTATGATCCATATAAATCACACGTAACGGAACAATAGCTGCTTTTGTCAGAGCAATTATATGAATGTTATCGGATTCACGTGCCATAGGTTCAACTTCCTTCGAAGACGAAAAAAAAATGAGAGAACATCTTCCGAAATAGATCTAGCTACATACGGTACTACAGAATTGTTTGATACTTTTTCCATCTTCGATAAAATTTTCAAAGAAATCTTTATTCATTTGTAAATAAGCCGAGACAAATAATCGTAAATATGCAACAAAATAATCCGAATACGATAGCGAACAAAAATGTTCGATTAAACTTTTTTCATCACGTTCCTTTCGTGCATTATCAATAACTTCAATGACAACATCACGAACATCTTCAAGCGTAAATTCTTGATAACCTAATTTAACTAATTGATCTTTGAGATCGTATGTTAACTGACGAAAACGTTCGAGTTCGTTTGCATTGTGCAGATTTTTTTCTAAATAACCAAATGCAAATGCTCGATAGAAACAATTGCCATCGCCTCGTGTTCGACGAATGTATTTATATTTCTGAATCAATTCCTTTAAGAAGACAAACAAATCAAAATCAATTGTTATTATTGTTGTTTTTTCTTCTTCGTCTTCTGTTTCTTACAGCAACTTTATCTTGATAGATTTTATCGTCAGATGCATATTCACTTTGTAATTGATTTGTTGGAATTTTCTGACTAACTAACGGTTGATTGTCGGCTATTTCACGTTCGATTTGATTTTGTTGTTGTTGAGTTTGTTGATCGATATCAAGATCATTCGATTCATTAGGTTGACTTGCCATGATTTACTTTTCTTGGAATGAATTTGAAAGAAAAAAGAAGAAGAAGAAGAGGAAAATAATAATAATAATAATCTTTTTTCTTCTTCTTCAGTGTACGTTTTAGTAAGCCAATTGTAAGCATTCAAAACTAAGATGTCGCTCACAAGTTGATTAATGAACCAAAACCTAGTTATTTTTTCTTGTTCTTCTTCTTATATGTCAATTGAATATTCATTGATGCTCATAAATATGTGATCAATCAACATCTGGTCAGTTTCTCTTTTCTCTATTCTAACGAACATTTTCAAAACGTTCGTTGAACACACGAGAGATTCAAAAATTTTCCTTTTTCTTTCCTCTCGTTTGAATTTGCACATGTACTATATTTTCGAAAGTATTAAAAAGATTATTAAATAAGTTTTGAAAAAACAACGATATGCCTTTTGTCTATATGATTAGACTCTCATAATTGATCCTCTTTAATATATATTCTGCATCCTTGATCATCAGCCGACATCATTTTTTTCTCATCAATACCAGCTGTTTAATTCGAGCCACTTAACAGCTCGCCGTTTTTTTTTCTTCATCCCCCTATTTATTTTTCTTTTACTATAGATAGATTAATTCTCATTGAAATATGGAAGATCTCGGCTCTACATCACCTGATGAAATTGCATTGCTAGAAAAAATAAACATTGTCAAGTAAGTCAATTGGCAACTTTCTCCTTGATCGTTACATTAAAATGCAGATTAAAAAAAAAGCGAGCGCGATTCCGATATCAGCGGCTGATAGAGCGGTTTTCTTCTTCGATATTAACCATAGTGCGTCTTATCAAAGCAGAGAAGAAAAAAAAGTTGACAGATGGATGACATCGCGTTAAACCCCAAAAAAAGTCTATATACACCATCGATCATATATTAAAGTCTATCATGGGATGTAATAAAAAAAAACAGCATCAATGATAAATATGTGCCTGTGTGTGTGTGTTTTTTTTCAAATCAGATACTGGCAACGGCCATGCTTGGCCAAAAATAACATCTATGCAAAGTCAATATTTATCTGTGCGGAAAAATGAGACGATGACCTCGATGAATAAGGAAGGGCGTTTATACGATTGTATCTGAACAATATATACGCATGATGAGCAACAACAATTGAGATCGATTGGCTTGATGCCCAACTTCTTTTTTCCTCATTTGTGTGTGTGTGCGTGTGTGTGCTCTCCCGTTTTGCTTATTAAACATAATTACTAAGCAGATGTTGTATTTAACATTGATCGCATTCATTTCGGCTGGCGACAGGCCAAGAATGTTTTTTTGATGAATACCATTGACAGTCAGTTCGTTTCAACAGCTTGACCGAGAGAAAAAAAAACGAACAAGCGGTGAAACGGAAGAAGAATAAGAATAAGAAAAAGCAAAAGGAAAATGAAAACCTGTTGTAATGAGTACATCGTACTAATTCCTGATTGGAGTGTGTTCACCTCTCTCTTTCTCTCTCTCTCCCCCTCTCTGTGTTAGATATGCCCGCTAATTATCGTTTTTCTCTTTTCTTATTTCTCTCATTTCTCTCTCTCTGTCTCTGTTTCTCTCGTCTTCTTCCTTCTATCTTTGCTTCTAGTCAATAAAAAACAAAAGCAAGCAGTTGGTCGGAGAATTTTTTTCTAAAAGCATCAACTTTTACTTCCTCTCTTTCGGACAATACACGTACATACATACATATATACATTTGTCTGTTTTCTCTCTGTAGACTAGTTGTTGTTTTTCTTTTGAAATTCTATCTCTAACTCTTTCTCATCTCGTATACACACAAAATGGCCACTGAAGTTCAACTTGGCGAACGCCAACCGATTCTAAACTCATCTGACGAAGTCGTTAGTTCAAATCCGGTCGTTGTACCGGTCGAAACGACAACAACTGTCGTTCAAAAGTAAGTGTGTGCTTGCAGCAGATGCTTGAGATGATGGGAATGTGTCAGTTGGAAGGAAATCATTTTTTCTTCCTAATTAACACGTTTATGTTAATTTTATCGAATTCAGATTTCATTTCTACAATTTGCTTTTTGACCTTTTCAAACCTGAATGTATGTGATCGCTTCGAAAACTGCTGACAGAGATTAAAGAACGAAAAATTTCGCACATAATCGCTAAGGAGACTGTGGAGATAAACAATCGATGGTCTTTATTTTCTTTGATAAGATATCATGAATGAACGATGTGTATATACAGACAGACAGACAGACAGACGTTTAGTTAGCCAGATCATTCGTTATCATTCAGACATGTCATCAGCTAAATATGAATCTATTTCTGTGAGATTTGATCGAGTTCATACAATCAATGGATTCTATTTTTGTCTTGATTTATTTAGAAAAACAGATGTGGTCGAAGTCGTATCAGACGACAAAACACAATTTATTCAAGTCATTCGACCTTTATTGGTTGAACTCGTATGTTGAAGATGTTTTTTGCGTCAAACATCGAAATCATCATTTCGAATATTTAGATCGGCGCGGGTTTATTCATTTTGATTGGTTTATGGGGTGCCTGTTCAAACGGCGGTGTTATCGCCGCTGCGCTCTCATTTGGTCTTGCTTTGATGGTATTAGCCGCTAGTTTTGGACATATTTCGGGTGTTCATTTCAATCCAGCCGTTACCATTGGTGTTTTGATTGCTGGTGAAATTCAACCGGTCATGGCTATTCTCTACGTTGTTATGCAACTCTTAGGAGGTCAGACAGGAAAATTCAAAGAATGATTAATTTGAAAGTGAATTTCAGGTATTGCTGCTGGTGGACTTTTACGTTTGCTTCTTGCAACACGTACTTATAATGCATGTCGAGGTGGTGCAACATTTTTGACACAATATGCTGCTGGTAATGAAACGATCAATGGCGTTTTTGTTGCCTATCCAGCTGATTCTGTTCGAATTTGGCAAGTATGTTGAGAAGAACGTTCGATGTTTAGCAGTGATTCGAGTGTTTTTTGTCTTTTGTCTAGGGTATTTTAATTGAATTCATCGTGACATTCGTTTTCGTCAGCGTTATTATCATGGTTGCACTTGATACAAAATCAAAAACTGGTCTCTCACCAGTCATCATTGGCTTTACATTAGCTGTTAACATTCTTGCTATGTAAGTCAAATCACTACGAAATCGAATTTCGACTCATGTTTCACTTTCAGTGGTGCTTATACTGGTGGTTCACTCAACCCAGCTCGTTCACTTGGTCCAGCGATTTTTGCTAACGAATGGGAACATCACTTTGTCTACTGGATTGGACCTATTGTCGGAGCTGTCATTGCTGGTTTATTCTACCGGTAGGAGGAGAAAAATTTCAATGATCTTTTTTTTTCTATACTTTGCTTCTGTTTTCATAGAACTGTTTGGGCTCATTCGGATCGTCGTATTTGCGTCAAACGATCACCAACAACTGCTGTTAAAGCATAAAATTCAACGCGTTTTTTTTGTTTTCGTTCGAGAAATAGGCAAAATTTTCTTGCGTGTCTTTTGTTGTGTTTGTTTTCTTCTTCTTCTTCTTCTTCTGCTGCTGCTGCTTATGTTCTCATAGTTATTTTCTATATCATCTCAAACCTCTCTCTCTCTCTGTGTGTATATAGCTTAGAAAAAAAACATTTCTCTGTTAGCTTAGATACATCGAATCTCCAGGTTTTCTTTTGTCTCTCGAGAATGATCATATCTTTATGTTGTGTGTTTGTCTTTATCAAATTATTTCTTTTCACTTGTGTGCAATGGATCATCTTCGTTTTTGATCAGGAAAACAACGTTTTAGTTGAATTATCCATTTGAAAAACAAAATCAACAAATTGCACACTTGTGTATTTCTTTATGTTTATTGCATTTTTGTTTTGTTTTATTCGATTATCATTTACAGCTTCTCTCTTTCTCTTTCTTTTTTTTTCTAATGAATAAAATATACTAAGCAGAAAACCAGATTTTGTTTTGTGTTCGTGTTCTTTGTCGACATCTGTCCGAAAGTATTCGATTGGCCAATAACAAAATCGACATACGAAGTTGGGCAAAAAAAAAACTTCATTTGAGTAAAATGGATCAGCGAAAACGTCGTCAACAACCGAGTGATTCCGAGAGTGATGATGATCAATCTCAAACACGAAGTAGAACGAACAAATTTTCCGCTTTTTCATGTGTTGTTGTTGATTTTTCGTTCTTGTAGAAATCTATGCCGACGGTTATGATGATAAACTCCGAGGAAATGCTGATGATCGAGCATGGCTTAAAAGTCTACCTGAAAGACAACGCGAAGAAGAAATCATGAAACGTCATGAACGACGTGAAATACTCAAACATCGGTACTGAAAACACTTCTCTCTCTCTTTCTCGGTCTCATATTGTATTTTGTTTAGCGAAGAAATTGTGAAAAAAATGAAAACTCGACAGAGAAGTGATGATGAAAATACAGACAACGATAGTAAACCAAAGACGACGACGACGACGACCTATGATAATGATATCTATGCAGCTGAAGACGATGATGATGATTACTATCGATCATCAGCCAATCGTCGAAAGCAAACCAATGCTAATAAACAAAAAGAAACTGCACATAGTAAAAATCTTCAGATTTTAATTGAAGAACGACGTAAAAAGCAAGGCGCTGACAAATCGACGAATTTATCGTCGAGTGATGATGAAACACATAAGACAAAGAAGCAAACATGGAAAGTTAATGATATTTTCTCTTCATCGGGCTCGGAGAACAGTGATGATGATGATGAAGAAGAAGAAGATCGTGGTCGATCTCGGTAGATGAAAAAGAAAAGCAAAAGAAATCCTTTGTTCATTCTTTTTTGATAGATCACCGGTTGATGTGCGTGATAAAGATGCTGAGAAGAAAGACTCAAAACGTAAGAAATTGACAACAATCACTACGAAAGCTGAGCTAAAACCCATGATACTCTCTCGTTTTCGCATGGAAAAGTAATTGAATATCTTGTTTTTGTTTGGTTTTTTGAACCGAATTTCAATTTTCAGATGGTGTCACACTCCATTCTTTGCAAATGTTGTCAAAGGTGCGTTTGTTCGAATTAATATCGGACAAAATAATGGCAAACCAGTGTATCGTGTAAGTTGATTCTGTTTGATCTTATGATTTATTGAGTTATTTTATTTATAAAGCTTTGCGAGATTCAAGATGTGGTTGAAACGGCAAAGATCTATAATCTCGGTTCGACACGAACGAACAAAGGACTTCGATTGAAGTATGAATTTGCTTTCGAAGGAAAGAAAAGAAAAAAAACAAATCGATCGATTTAGACACGGACATAACGAACGAGTATTTCGTTTGGAATTCGTTTCGAATAGTGAAGTGACTGATACCGAATTTCAACGTTGGCGAGATGCATTGAGAAAACATGTTCGTTTATTTGTTTGTTCGTCTTGTTTGGAATTGTTTTTTTGCTTTTCTTCTAGGATGCACATTTACCGACATTGCAAGATGTTGAAAATAAAGCAGCAGAAATAGAAAAATGCAAACAACGAGTTTTGAGTAATACGGATATAACGAAAATGGTGAAAGAGAAAAATCGTTTTCGAAAAACCCCAATTAATTATGCAATATCAAAGAATGAATTACAAAAAGAAATCGTCTGTATTTGACAGCAAACAATTTCGTGAAATATCTTTTTGATTTAGGAAATAGCCAGAGAAGAAAATAATACTGCCGAAGAAACACGATTGAGAAAGAAACTCGAAGAATTAGAACAACGAGCGAGTGAATTAGATAGAAAACGAACCGAAAATATTTCGATTATTTCGTAAAAATCGATCAAATTAAACTTCACGTTCAACTTTTGTTGTTGTTGTTGTCTTCTAGTCAAATTAATCAACGAAATCGAAAAAATACTCAGCAAAATGTTGAACGAGCTTTAGCTGTAAAAAACGAAAAAAAAACACTGCAGTTTTGTTTATTTATCAAAGGAAAAATATTCATTTTTAGCGTGAAGCTATTGAAAATCGAAATGCAGCTGCCGATCCATTTACTCGTCGTCGTTGTGCGCCAACTCTCGTTTCTAAAGTCGAGATTTTTCGTTTCGTTTCGTTTTTGTCATTCCGAGACTTTTTTCTAGGCTCCACAAACAAAAGAAGATTTAATTCGTGAATTACATTTACAACGTTCAGCTGAGGAGGCAGCCGCAGCAGCTGCTAAGAAAAAACAGGAAGAAAACCGTTTACTAGTAAAAGAAATTTCATTGTTTTGTTTAATCGAAATATTTGCTCGCTGCTTCAGGAGGAAAAAATGAAATCGAAAAAATCGACTATCATTCTGCAACCCAATGATAGACAAATCATAGTAACAGTTTTTGCGAATGAAATCAATCGAATTGTCTTTTGATTTTATTTCAGTCGTCGGAGGTTCATCTTCCACCGATGTCCAAAGATGAACGTGGTTCATTTGCATCCTTAGCTGATACTAATGATGAATTATTTTCGTCACATAATTTCGAACTTGATTTAGTATTTTGAATTTGTTTTGACTCTTTTTTTTCGTCCGAAAGACAAGAAAAAAAAATATTTATTTTTTATCCATTCATTCTAGATTCGTTTTCTTTCAAAAGAAAAACAAAACCATCTGTTACTTATTTATGTGCATCAGCTGACTATGTCAGGTTTAGAAAAAGTCAAGAGAATTATTGTTGTTCTGTCGGGCAAAGGAGGAGTTGGTAAGTCGCAGAGACGGAAAATTTCGATCGACAAAAGTTTATTTTCATAGGAAAATCAACGATTGCTGCTCAACTTGCTCTTTCACTTTATGCTCGAGGTAATCGTGTTGGTTTATTAGATGTTGATCTTTGCGGTCCATCGATTCCTCGAATGTTCGGTGTCGATAAAGATTCGAAATCGAGTACAGTCTACGAAACAGCTGATGGCATGACACCGATCGAACTCTTTTCTTCTTCATCATCATTCAAACTCATGTCCATGGCGTTGCTCTTGGACAATGTTAACGATGCCATCATCTGGCGTGGTCCAAGAAAAATGTCGATGATTCAACGTTTGTTAACCGGTGTTAACTGGGGCGAACTCGATTATTTAATTCTCGATACACCACCAGGTACATCCGATGAACATATCACGGTCATGTCCGTTCTCAAACAACAAGCACATGCCAATGATCTTCTTCGTGCAATACTCGTTACAACACCGCAAATGTTGTCGATCAATGATGTTCGACGTGAAATAACATTCTGTCAGAAAACATCATTTCATATTCTTGGTCTCATCGAAAATATGAGCGGCTATGTTTGTCCACATTGTAGCGAATGTACGAACATATTTGCTCAAGGTGGAGGCAAACTTCTTGCTGAACAATATTCACTTCCGTTTCTTGGTCAAATACCGATTGATAATCAATTGAATACGATTCTCGATCAAGGCATTGAACAGGTTGAACAAGGTTTAGAAAAAATTCAACAAACTGAATCCATGAAATTGTTTCAAACGATTCTTGATCAAATTCTTGAGAATTGGAAATGATTTTTTTTCTTTTGCTTTTTATTTCTAGATTAATAATGACGATTGATTATAATTCAACATACGGAATTCTTGATAGTCTGAGTAAAACAATCATCTTTATTTCGTAATTTTACTTGACATTTTTGTTTCGTATTTCAAGAACAAATCGATCCTAATAATGAACAATATCAAAAATCATTTACCTATTTAATCTTCGATAAAAAGGATAAAAACAAAACGAAATATGTATTAAAAATCTTCGATCTCGAGCAAATGACAAACATGACCGAATTCATCGTATGTTCTTCACAAATCTCTTCATCATCTCTTCAATCTTTATATTTCTTAGAAAAACATTCTTTGGTACAAACAACTTAACCATTCAAGTCTTATGTCAATTCACGATTGTTTTTTACTCGACACCAAACTTTATCTTATCAAACCATACGCTTCACTCGGTAGAGATTCTTTCGAATAGCAACTCACTTAATTATCATTTATTCAAATCAGGTTCATGCGCAGATCTTTTATCTATTCATTCGTCGGGCATTCGTGAGCAACTTATCGCTCATATTATCTGGCAATTACTGCAAGCACTTCGATATCTTCAAGATCGACATATTATGCATCGGTAGAGTTTGAAATTCGAATATAAGAATAATAATAAACAAATATTTGTAGAGGTGTATCATCAAAGAATATCTTCATATTCGATAATGGTCGAGTTTTATTAGATAATTTTTCACATTGTATTTCAATGATATCGCCATTCGATGGTAAATTACGACGACAAATCTATGATTATACCGATGATCTTAAAGATGAAATTCTCTATCTTGCTCCGGAAATTATTTATCAAGTTCGTTCTTTTTTTTTCGTTGAGAAATGATTGATGGATTATGTTTTGATGATTTAGAATGCAGATGGATATAATTTCAAAAGTGATGTCTATAGTCTCGGTACTGTTGCTTGTGAATTAGCAAATGGAAGTAATTCGTATATAGATATGCCACATGGATATCTAAGTGTAAGATATCGAAGATAATCCGTAGGATTCGATTCATTGAATTCGAATTTTAGATGTTGTACGCAAAAACTCGAGGGTCTGAACCGATGTTACTCGATCAGACAAGTTTAACCGATGAGAGTATGTCGAATTGAAATATAAAAAAAAACAATCATCGTTTTCAATTATTTAGTGATTGCACTCAGTGATGAAGAGTCGAGTGCATATGTCGACGAAATCAAACAGAGACGTCATTCGAAAGAATTTCATTCATTTGTTAAATCGTGTGTTGCAACTCGTTTAGAATTCAGGTAATTATTTAAAAAAAAAAATGAAGTCATTTCGGTTGAAATTCTTTTCGTAGATCTTCGATTGATGATTTATGTCAACATCCATTTGTAAAAGCTTCGAAAAAGATCACAGCCAATCCTCAATTACTTGCAGATGATTTTCGTAAATTACTCGGCTTTTCAAAAGAAGAACCAGCGTATTCATCGGATACGAGTCGTGATCAAATCTTCTCGGATGATTCCAAACAAAATTCGAATAGTATCAATGTATTTTGGGAATTTTAATTGAATTCTTCGTCTAATTATTATTATTATTATTATTATTATTTCGTAGTTTAACAGAAAACAAATAGTAACATTGCATGCTTTGTTTCTTGTATCTAGATATAAATACATAAATGCTTTAAACAGAAACATCATGAAAAAGAAAAAAAAAAGATTAGTTTTGTTTTGTCCTTTCAAGATTGATTTTGGATCGTTTCAATTTCAGATAGAACTATAAATATGACAAGTTTGATTAATGTTGAAAAAGTTAAATATCAATGCAGTTGTGGAACGTTAAAATCATTGTGTTATCTTTATTTCTGTCGGCATTGTTTGAAAATAAAATGTAAAGATTGTGTTATACTCGAGGTAATTCGAAATCATTTTCGAAATAGTTCAATTCATATTTTTTAATGTAGGTCGATTGTCGTTTTTGTCCGAGTTGTTATGAACATCTTCAATCTCACGAAGCAATAACACGAAAAAATCGTTGTCAAAATTGTTTCTCTTGTCCATGTTGCAATCATACGCTAGTCACTCGTGCAACAAACGCATCTGCTAGTTTACCAACAGCTGATAATTCGAATCTTGGTGGTAGTGGTGATCCCGATGAGAGTTTAAGTAGTAGTGCAAATGTTAGCGGTCTTCAAACGCCATCGAAAAAGGTCTATTATTTGGCGTGTAGTGTTTGTCGATGGTCAACACGAGATATTCGTTTGCCTGATCAGCCGACATTGAATTCTTGGAAAGCTCAAGAGAATGTACATGAACCAAGAATCAATGAATTACTTCAACATTACAAACAAATAGCTACACGAGAAAAACAAGAACGAGATAGAAAACGTTATTCGACAGCTAAATTAAGAAATTCCATGGCATCAACAACAGCACGTTCAATGGATAAATACGGTGTTCTTGCACCATTGACACGTCGTGGTATTCGAACAGGTGGCATGCTTAAAACACCATCATTACCTGAATCTCCAACATCAACAAATCTATTTCCCAAACCAGCTGAACCTCTCGAACAAATCGAACCATTAGATGAAAGTTTCTATTTAAATTCATCATTTGATTTTAACAAACAAACAACAATTATTCAACGATTGAATTCCGTTGAAATTCAACCGACAACAATCGATCGTCTCTATCCAATTGCCAAGCATTTCATATCGAAACAATCGAAACGTTGTAAAGAATGCGATCATAATGTTCTCAAACCGGAACCATCACCGAAACTAATTAAATTTAAATTACATCAAATGGCTCTCTTTTTTATTCCTGAAGTATTCAAACTTTCGATTAGTTTTTGATTTAAAAATGAAGTTTTTTGGTTTTATTTTAGATTCGCATTTGGCATCATCCGAATTGGTCGGCCAGTGAGAAAAATCCTTGTATTCTTTCGATTAATAATCAATTAGACGAAGAATTAACATTGAAAATCTATTCATTTGATGAAATTCGTGATGAAAACCTCGATAAAGATTTTATTGACAAACTCAATCAATTAGAACAAACAACATTGACAAGTCATTTGACGTTTCCATTAGATAAACAACGTTCGATTCAACTACATCAACATGTCGAACCGAATGAAACAGATACGAAACGTGATGATGAATTACGTCGAAATGATCCTACGGATCTTGTTGTCTATCGAAAATTTGCGAAAGTTGGCATTAAATGCTTTGTTCAATTGAAAAATACGGATGTGAAAAAGATTCTTGTTCGTAGAAATCAACTTATTTCTGATAGTTGAAAAGGAAATCGATACTTTGTTTTTAGAGTGCTTTTGTTATTGAACATCGTGTTTCGGGAATATCTTCGATTGTTAGTACACCAACTGGTTCGAATCCAAATCCAATTAGTCAAACTATTCGACATATTATTCTTATCGATTTCGGCGATGTCAATGAACCGGCTTTGCCGTTACATTCGGCATTATCATAAGTTTTAATTCTTAGGGTGAATTGAAGGCTTGTTTCATTTTCTTCCTTCTTTTTTTATACATTTCGTTTGGCGGGTAAAATAAAACGGGGGAATCCAAAAACAAAAAGAGTTTTA
>ERZ778029.1667-NODE-1667-length-17434-cov-4.247425_pt1 | contig 17434 bp, 18 predicted proteins | sample MGYA00375759_ERZ778029 | MGnify/ENA primary metagenome ERZ778029 (study PRJEB29350, sample SAMN05389819) | bioreactor metagenome | isolation source: Ammonium sulfate bioreactor | place: South Africa: University of Cape Town | collected 2014-04-04 ...
CCTCTACTGACATTATTGATCTTTTGGCTAATGTATACAGTTACTAATGATTCTAAGACACAAAAATAACTATTGTTCTTCGATCTTCATATTTCGTACAAGATAACAACAACAAAAAAAGAGAGAGAAATGTCTCATTGTCATTCGAAACGAGTTAGCTAAACGAACGGAAATCATTCTCTGCTTTTTTTTTCTTCTTCTCTTTTTCCTCATATAATTGATATTCAATGATATTTGTTAAGTTTATGTATGCTTTGCATGAATGAGAACAGGTCGAAAGCATTATTTTTCTTGCTTGTCTATAATATTATAGTTAAACATAATAATCATCGAACATCTCTCTTTTGAAAATGATAGGATTTGATGTAATATGAAATCGTTTTGTCTCTTTTATTCAATGACAATAGTATTCATATTTAGTCAATCGATTTTTTACTTGTGCATTTCTTTTTTGTACGACTTAATGCGTATCAATAGGCTTAGAGTGAGAGAAGGACAAGCAAACAGACGCTGTACAGATTATATTACAACAAATACTTAGAAAAGAAAACGCAATAGAGAAAGATGCAAAGAGAAAAGATATTCGTAACAATAACACCACAGCAATGTTGTTGTTTATGCTGATAATCGCGCCGGTTTTCTTTTTTCCCCTCTTCTTCGGATTTTCTTTTTTCTTTTGGGTAAGTGTAGATCAAACGAAATCTGACGCGATAATGATCAATATCTGGTAATGTATGTATTATGTATTCGAACAAATATTATGATCTTTGAATTGGCACTGTTGACGATAAATGAATGAATAGTTTGATATGAATGCAAACATTTTCTCAGTCGGCTTTCCTCTTTTTTTTCTTTAAGCACGTACAAGAACGATTAACAATGAAAAGAATAGAAGCAAGAGCGAGAGAATGAGAAAGATATTATATGTGTATTCATGCACACTTCTCGTTTTCATAATCACACATGAGAATTTATAGACATCAATGTATATAATAGTTAATGAATAGGACGTGTGAAGACTATTAAAATTATCGTTCAGATATTCTCTGTAAGACTTATTGTTTTTAATAAAATCATTGAGTTGTAAGAGTTCGTGCGTATCGATGGAACATTCGTTTCTTTTTTTTTCTGTTTATGAAATTCAATCAGAAACGCATGTGCGAGCAATTCAAAAATGAAATCATATCACTGGAGAGAGACAAGACAGGACAAATAAAATAAACAAAGCAAAACAGAAGCAACTTGTTTCGAACTGTAATCTTGTTTGAGATTAATTGACTACCATCATCATTTTTCTATATAGATTTCCTGACATTCAACTAGTTGTATCGATATGAGATAAATGATAATCTGTCTGAATATGTATATACGTATATATATATATATATATTTATGAGTCCATCTTGTCCTTACTTGTCGACAATACTACGTACACCGATGCAAATATCATCGTTTTCTCTCGAAGACGTTAGGTTAGTTCATGATAAAGACAAAGCTATGTCATCTTTCTTGTCGTTGTCCAATAATAATACTGTAGAAATAATATTTATTTTGAACTATTATTCAGACAAATAAACAGTTCTTCTTTTGACTTCGAGATTTTCTTCTGACATTCTTGTCATTTTTAGTTTCGCACAATAATTAACTCATCAACACCCATCATGTTGTTTTCATAGCTTCTTTTTTTTTTCAAAACCAAATATTAACAACATATCATCAACAGAATCGAGTCGAAGCGAAGTACAAATCATCTCCGCCTATTCGAACGTCGTACGCTTCGAGCAAATAGATTATTTGAATTATCGCCAAATTCGCTTCGTGTTTTTTTTTCGTCATTGAAAATGATTTCGAGCGAATATGTATTGTCACATTTACTTACGCATTTATGAATTCAATTCCTTTCTTTCGTAAAAGAAAAAAAAACGGGCTATTTGTTTAGTTGATAATAACTAGGTGAGTTAGATTTTCTTTATTGATGACAAGTTATTGAACAATTGACATATTCTCATCCGGATTGTATGCCCTTGAATCTGTCACATATTAACATATATTACTGAAGTGTAAGAAAAAAAAATGAAATCAATAATGTACAAATGATAGGATAGGTAAAGGCCGATGTGAAGTTGACTGTTATATGATTAAAAATGATGAGTTGATCTTCTTTTCCGTTAGTATAAAGAGAAGAAGAAAAAAAACTTCTTTTTCTTTTTTTCCTCTCTGGTTTTTCTTCGCTACTTCTGATACCTGATGACAAGAAAGATTTAATAATACCATCATCCGTTGTCTCGGAAATCAAAGAAGAAGAACAAGAAAAAGAGAGAAGTCTTCTTCGTGTATTTTTCTTTTTTGCTCTCTTTCGCTCTCGTTTTAAACAATACAACTGTCAAACACGATAAACGAACATGTAAGTAATGTACTTTATCAATCTAAACTATGTCTTATGTACAAAAGAGAAAAATAATCATAACGATGATGTGTATTGTATAGAGTATGTGTATACTCGAACTACGCAATTCAATGTAGATGATGATGTGTAGTCGACCGTAAAAAAGAATGTAGTGTGTCAAGTAAAGGTAAAAGTATTAGTCGCGTTTGATGCATTACATTTTCACTTGTTGATATTCCGAACAATAGATTGTTAATAGAATAAAAAAAAGAAGAAGAAGAAGAAAAAAGAAGAAAAGAAAAGAAAAGAAAAGAAAACAGGTAACCGAGGGAAGAGAAAAAAAGAATCGAACGAATCATCTAGTCTAAAAAGAAAGAAAAAAATAACTCGAGTTATTATATCAAATGTATATCTATTGATGGTAATTATTTTTTTCTATTGACATTCGATTATTAATGTAGAAGTAGGGGGAAAAAACAATTTTTCAACAAGATTCATTCTCTTTTATATCCATACAATCGTATTATTCATTTCAACAGTTTGTCAAAGGAGAAGAATATTTATTCATATACATAATCGTATGTTTATAATTGTTACTTATATTTAAACTTATTTCTTTTTCGCTTTGTTATATACATTCTTGAATATATGATTAGTCAATGAAAGAGAACAAATTTTAGATGAATAAGAAATATTCTCTCTTTTTTTTTTCTTCCTCAGTACGACATACACGACTACTACTACTACTACTCTTAACAATAGTACCTATTCAATGTGAATACGTGTGCATGTGTGTGACAATATCAATTAGACGAAGTTCAAGTCCGGAGGTATGCAAAACATCTTCCGTTAAAATGTTAGAAACATCGAAAAATATATCAGATAGTTCTTTTCCGTCTTAGACGGCTTTCACACTCCATTAGTTCTCATTATTTCTTCTTGTCACACTCTTCGATGATGGAGACAAATAGGTAATAAGATGCAGAAGCGAAGGAAAAAACGAGAGGCAGTCCGTGTCCTCTTCATTAAATATATGCAAGAAAAGAAAAAAGAGAAAAAAAGAAAAATCATAATTTATCCTTTAGATATACATTTAATTTATCATTTGATCTCTTTGCATTCCTTGTTTTTTCATACATTTTTTTCTTTTTTCGTTTAATATATCGACATTTAATTGCTAATACTTGATTATTATTATTATTCTAATTTCTAGTGTTTCGTTTTTTTCTCTTTCTTTTAACATAAGGTTTCAATTCTCGTGTAAATAATCAATACTTATTGTCGATACCATAAAGAAAACCGAGCAAACTATTCAAATCTTTCTTTCTCTCTCTCTCTCTGTTATTCTTTACTTGTCGTCTTTCAAACATAATATGTATATTTAATAAAAAAAAAAGAAAGACGTAAAAATGTACATTAGAAGTGTGAAAATGTTCTCTCGTTTTATGCGCTTCACTAGATTTGTTTCACATGATCAGTCTCGTATATTCACTAGAAAGAAGATCAATATAATAGTTCTAAATCGACTTTTTTTGCTTGATTACGATATACGGTGGACATAAGGGTAATTAGAACGAACGAGATAGATAGTGAAAGAGAAAAAAAAAGCGAAACGTACGAAAGTGAGATTGAAATCGTTTAACAAACCAGCAAGGACTCGAGATGAAGGTGCATCTCATAATGTCGAAGTCGGATGATGATGATAATGATGATGATGATGATTGAATTTTTTCTTCTACTTTTTCTCTCATACTCTCGTATATATTCAATTTCGTTATATGATCGGTTCATTTTTCACCTTTGATTATCGTTCTTGAACGCTTTTCTCACATGTCTTATTCATTTCTACACGTAGCGTCGAAAGTTTTTATTATGTCGTCTATCATCACCTGCTGATTTTTTGCTTCATATTATAATAGTAAAAATGCAATGCCATTTTTTTATGAATTAAGAACAGAGAGAGAGAGAGAATGCAAGAGTATATACATAAGATTTTCTCTCTCTCTCTCTCTCTCTCTAGCTCTCCTTCTCATTTTTTTATATATACATAAAAATGGTTCTCACATATTATAAATTATTCGTCCGAACAAGCGAACAAATCTAATGATTTCAATTGGCAAAGACGGGAATTTTTTTCTTTTCTTCCTTTCTTTCAAATTTTTGACAATCGCGGAAAGACAAAACTCGAAATAAAAAACAGTTTCATTTCGAAAAATAATATCGATTATTTCTAGATTAAAATCTTATGATGTCACTTAAACGAAAGTATGAATTTGATCAAGTACAAACAACTTCAATTGAATCGCCTGAAAACGATTCAATAACAGCTAAATATATAAAAACAGACGAATTTTTCGATGATGATCGTAAGATGAAATGTTTTTTTTATTTTTTGAGAAATTAAAATTCAATTTCGAATAGATGAATCCAATGATAGACCATCGTCTCCATCGTTATCATCCGATGAAATCAAAACATTTCCAACAAAACATCGTCGAAAAAGTCTCGCACAATCAAAACGTTTGCCAAGTGCAAATCGATCACCAACTATTCCAATGATTCTTAGTCTAATTGATTCATTAGTCGATGAAAAAGAACTTCAACAAAATAACGATGAAAATCTTCTTCTTACAATCGATAATTTAATTGATAATCTCAAACATTTGAGAGAAAAAATTCAAACTGTTCATCATGATGATACACATCCATTGAATTTAACTAAACCAAAATCAAAGCAACACACTAATGAACAAAACAAATCATCATCAACATCATCATCATCGTCGTCGTCTGCGGCACAAGCAGCAGCAGCAACAGTATCACCTGCAACGACAAATAATTTTCAATTACCATCAGCATTATTCTCGTCACAACAGCCGTTCTTTTCACCTTTTGCTGGTAGAAATTCATCTCAATCAAAGAAAGAGTTCTTTTTATTTTTTTTTCTCGTTCGTACTGTTTTTAGTAGCGAATATGACACATTTACAAAATTATTTCAAATTATCCGCTGCATCTGTACTCAATGATTCGATTGTAGGAGAAAACAGATTTCTTTTGGATGTCAAAACGAAAATTAATTTTACATTTAGAATTTCAAAAACGGAGATAATCGTCCGCCTATACCATCTCCATTTCTTCCTGGTTTGAATATGTTTCCTTTTCCTTCAACGCCGAATCATCACAAAGAATCTCATGACTCGTCAAATTGTAAATCTTTCCTTTTATATTCGGTTTATTATTTCGAATTTTCGTGTTCTAGCTCGACAAAACTCAACAAATCGTAAAGAACGATTTACTGAAAGTTCACTTTCATCATCCAATGATCACATCAAACGACCAATGAATGCATTTATGGTTTGGGCACGTGAAGAACGACGAAAAATTCTTAAAGCCTGTCCCGATATGCATAATTCAAGTATTAGTAAAATCCTAGGCACACGTTGGAAAGCAATGACAAATGAAGAAAAACAGCCATTCTACGAAGAACAATCACGTTTGAGTAAAGTTCATATGGAGAAATATCCTGATTATCGATATCGACCGAGACCGAAACGAACGTGTGTCATCGATGGAAAGAAAATTCGTTGGTAAGATTGAAGAACAATTGCAAGTTTATTTGCAAAAAAAAATCAATCGATTGTCTATTCAGGTCTGAATATAAACAAATGTTAAAACAACGAAAAACAGGTTCATTCGATGATCAATTATCACCAGATCAAAGTTCATATTTCAGTAAGAAATTTGTTATTTTCAAAAAATGAATTCTTTGTTTTTTTCTTTCTTAAAGATAATGATGAATGTAGTTCAGATGAAAGTACAACATCACAGAAAGAACTTATTTTTCCTGATTAATCAATGTGATTTGCAAGACAAAAAATCGAACATATTTGGTGCTTGACCGACAGTATATTCTCGTATTGTTTAATCAGATGTATTTTGACAATTGTGTTTCGTTTGTGTGCGTGTGTGCGTGTTTTTTATTTAATAAATAACAAATCAATATAATCTAACAGTGAATCTCATTTTTGTGGATGTTCAACACCATTTTTATGTACATTTATCATTTGTGCGCATGGTTTGAATCCCGGTGCGCATTTTAAACAATTTTTCTGTCTCTCTTCTTTTTATGTGTTCATTACTCATATTCTTTATTCTATATATAGACGTACATTATGTTTTTTTTTTCTTTTTTGAAAAATAAAATACTTAAGTATTATCTCTCTGAACTAGTGACATCTATATCAAATTTAACGAAATCGATTTGATTTTTTTTGAAGAAAATGGAAATAAAATTGAGAGTTGATTTTTTAGACATTGAGATAGGATATTTCGATTGAATTGGATATTGGAATGGTAACCATAGTAATCACTTGAATGAATTAGTCTGATGAGATTTAGATGCTATAAAAAAATCAATTTCACCACTTGAAATCGGACAAGTGTGAAATGAGCAACGATTTGAAGTATATTCTTCTTCCAAAGATCGAAGCGCGTCGTCGAACACCAAAATTTCAGCCATGGTAAAACCGAATTTTCCTAATTCAACAGATAAATAATTGCTCGTTTTGTGGCAGGTACCGAGAACGACTCAAAATGAAATATCCGTGTCATATGACTACTAAAAATTGGAAGTTTGTCAAAGATGGTCTCGATGATTTTCGAGATGGTGTACCACCACCTCATAATAACATTATTTTACAAGTAAACTAGAGTTTTTCTCGTTCGAACAGAGATGTTTTTATTGTTTGGATTAGCCTGATAAAGGTCTCGGTCCAATCGTAGTACCAAGTTCACCACGTCGCGTAAAAGCAACTGCTTCGAATGTTCGAAAACGTCTTCAAAACCATCAAATTTATCTCAGTCGTGAATTGCCAACTGCAGAAAAACGTCGTCAATTAATCGAAACTTACGTTTCGACTATTCTCGATCATCCGATTGCATTTTTCTCGCATTTTGATAAAGCTTTAGAACCTGAAGTAATCAACAATTGAATTCAATCTTTGCTTTCAAAACGAAGATCTTCTCTAGATGTACGATCGTTTGACTAAATTACTCGAAGCTGAACTACTACGAACATTTACTGATGAAACCAGTCCGATTGAATATCGTGACGGACTTTCAATTTCATCGAGTGTACCCGAAACACACCAAACAGAAAAGACAGCATCCGATCGGTCGATTCACCTGAATCAGCCGGTTACAAATGATACGCCATCAGACACGAAAAGTAGTTCAACACGAGTGAGAAAAACTCTTGACGAACTCGAAGAAGAAATCGAAACTGAAGAAGAACGATTCAAACGAATGAATCCCTATCGATGGTTTATTGAAAAACAACGCGAAGAACAACAGCCGAAAGATTTAACCGAACACGACGAACAAACATCGGCGATGGTGAATAAACAATTTCGAATTGAGTTTTTAAGAAAGAAAGAGAAATATTTTCAGGAAGAACGTCTTCGATTCGTTGCTGAAGATTTTTGTAATTGGTTGCATAAACTCGGCGGTGAAGCACAATCGGAAATTGATCCAGCAGTTGTTCGAAATCTATTCTCGACCGCTTACGATACGAAACCATCGTTAAGTGTGCCGATAAAAATCGTTGAAATGACACGAGTAAAAACTTGATTTGTCAATCTTATGATCGTTTTTGTCGTGTCAGATTCCGCCGGAATTGAGAGAAGGTGTACAGGAATCAATCATTGCCGGATCGGAATTAACCAAATCGAGTTTACCTGACATGGTAAAAAGTGTTCATTTCGAAAGCAAAAAAATATTTTTTTGAAATTTAGCCTTCTAATTCAAGTACCATTCGTAAATTTCCAACTTTTCCAATTGATTCTGAAGGTTTATCACCGCGAAAATATCGTTATGGTGCTTGGTATTTGCCAAAACATCTCTGGCAACGATCGTTAGTTACTGAAGAACTTCGAGATCCGAAAGTAATCAAAGCTGAACTTGAGGATGAAACGAAAAAACGTCAGGAGGAAATGGTAAGATCGATTCAATCGAACAATTTTAGTATTATTTCGTGAAAATAGAATGCTCGTCTTGCTCCTTTACATGGCGTTGATTCATTTCGTGAATATTTAGTCGAAAAAAGTGTCTCTCGTCTTCCAAAAGTAAATTCAACATTTTGAAATTTATTTTGTTTTAATTTTTTCTGCAATTAGTTGATTACTGATGTTGATCAATATCGTGAAACGCATCCCCGTGAACCAACACTTAATCTGCAATCAAAAAGCAGCTCATAAATAAACTTGCATTTTGACTTTTCTTTTAAACTATTAGCTTTAACGGTGCTTGACAGGTTGTGATATTTTTATTTTTATAACTTTTTAGATGACAGAAAAAGCAGATTCGTATGATGGATTCAATGATTACAATCCATTGTTGGATACTGATGTAAATGAAAATAGTTTTTCAAAGATTTCGAGTCTATTCGATTGTTCGTCTAGGGATTAAAATATGATACGGACTTGCAACAAGCCGTTCTCAAAACAAGCCATGGCCGACGAGCACAAGCGGTAAGCTTCAATTTTTCCTGAAAGACAAAACAAAACATTATTAAATTCGTTCTATTTTCAGACTGCAGCACAAAAGGGTGGACTTTTTTCGAAAATGAAAAATGTTTTCAGTCGTCAGAAGAATCCAGTCGCTCAGCCACCACCGTCGGCCGCACGTTTAGGAACTGCGTCTCGTGCAGCTCAACAACAAACGAGTTTAAGTAATCTACCGCCGGGCACAGCTGCACGTCGGCCTACAACCGCACAAAAACGACCGACAACGGCTATTCAAGGCGCAGGTTTCATGGCCGGACCAGGTGCGTTCGGAAGTAATGTAGCGGCAACAGGGCCAAGTCAATTCGAGAAGAAAGAAGAAACCAACGAGGAAAAAGCGAGAAAAATGGAAAAGGCAATACTCGATCTTGTCAACGAAAGTTGTCTTGCTTTCGAACACAACGATACGAAATCCGTAGGAAATTTTCCAATGAATTTGTAGTTTAATCTTGTGTTATGTTCGTTTTTTTTGAAGGCATTGGAAAAGGTTGAAGAAGCTCTCCGTAGTGAAAAAAGTCTCAGTCGATATCGTGAAGAACAAAATATGAATGAATCAGATATGAATCTTAGCGGATTCGTAAATAGACAATCTTTTTTTTCTGAAATAAAGAAAAACGAAACTTTCTTTCTAGGTTACTCTTCATTGTGCAAATATGTATACAAAATGTGGAATGAATACTGAAGCAATGAATCAATATAATTTAATCCTTAAAAATAAATTATTACCTGTACATAATCGAGTGTAATGAGAGATTTTACGAAAGATAAATCAAAGAACATAGTCTTTCTTCGTCTTCTTCTAGACGAATTAATATTGGCAATATTTATCTTCGTTCGAAACAATATACTAAAGCTTTAAAAATGTACCGAATGGCACTTGATCAGATTCCTGAGCAAAATGCAGATCTCAAGTATTTTTCTCGTTTGATCTTTGCTTCGAATTAGAATTTTCTGTGTTGTTTTTTACTTTCTCAAAGATTCAAAGTTCGAGAAAATATCGCTACAACTCATATTCTTATGAATCAATATGCTGAAGCAGCTCAAGCCTACGAATCAATCATTCAAGAACGACCAAACTATCGTAGTGCCTTGAATCTTCTCTTGTGTTATCATACGCTCGGTCAACGTGATAAAACACGACGAGCATTTAGTGATTTATTGAAAATTCCTTTTCTAAGCGCCGATGATGATTATCAATCGACGGTTTGTTGACAAAACAAAATACAACTTTGTTTTTCATACGAATTTTTCTCGTTTTCAGTTGGATAAAAAGGACAAACAAGCAAATCTTGTTCTCGAAGCAACTCGTGATGATCGTTTGCGACAATTCGAACGTAAAAGGTCTCGAGCGAGATTTTACGAAAAAAAACTCAGTTTTTCGTTGATAATTCGTCGTTTTTTGTTTCTTCAGACGTCGTTTTGCTGAACACGTGATTGTCACAGCTGCAAAAATCGTTGGCAATAATTCCGACGGAGATTTCGTTGCTGGTTATGAATGGTGTATTGAACAAGTACGAAATTCGAGTTATTTAGAATTAGCAAGTGGCTTGGAGATTCAAAAAGCAATTGCATATTTACGAGAGGACAATTTTCCAAAGGTAGCAAACTTTGTTACCATTGTTTGTGAATAATTAATCCGTTTTTGATCGTAGGCAATTGCAACGTTAAAAGAATTTGAAAAGGCTGAAGCTAAATTAGCTAGTGCCGGTAGGACGATGAGGTTAATTAAAATGTATATTTTGTCTTTTGTTATAGCTGCGACAAATTTATCATTTTTGTACTTTCTGGTAGAAAAAGATTTAGTTCATAAATTAAATTAATAATTAATGAATCGTTTTGTCTAGGAAAAAGATTTAAATAATGCGCATAAATACGCCGATTTAGCACTGAAATCAGACAAATTCAATCCGGCTTGTAAATCGATACAAAACAAAAAAATAGAAAAATGATTCTGTTTTTTTTAGCATTAACAAATAAAGGCAATTGTTGTTTTGCACAACGAGATTTCGACAAAGCTCGATATTATTACGAAGAAGCTTTAAATATCGATGCTGGTTCAATCGAAGCCTTACATAATCTCAGTACATTGATTTTTATTTGAGAAAAATATTTAGAAAAAAGAAACGATATTCCTGTTTTGTATAGTTTTAACATTAATCAACTCGAATCAATATCAACGTGTCAAAGATCTTCTTCATAAATATACAGCTATTCAACCGGATAATACACAAGTATTTTGCTTAATGGCTGAAACTCTTGAAAAAACACATGACACCGAACAAGCTAAAAGTTGGTTAGTAGATCGAGTCTACGTGTGTGTACGTGTTAGGATCAAATTTCTAATGGAATTTTTTCTTAGGTATTTACAAGCTTTAAGTTTACACCGAACTGACGGTCATTTGCATCGTCGTATTGGAGAATTGATCGACAATCAAGGCGATAAAGTTGATGCAATTCAATATTATTTCGATGTAAAACTCGAACAAGAAAAAAAACAGAAAAAAAAATCTATTTATTTCAATTAGTCTTATCGGCATAATCCGTGTGATATCCAAACATTGGAATGGTTAGCATCGTATTATATCGAGACTCAATATCCTATCAAAGCCGTTGAGTTCTGTGCCCAAGCTGCCTTAGTCAAGTACGAGAAAATTCTTTAAAATCAATCGATCGATCGAGGATCCTTTTTTTCAGACCAGGTGAAATTAAATGGCATTTAATGGTTGCTTCGTGTTTTCGACGAAGTGGTGATTATACAGCTGCTTTAGACAAATACAAATGGATTCATCAACATTTTCCTGATGATACCGATTGTAATGCAGACACACACACACACATAGATAAACGTGAAATTAATGATTTTTATTTTGATAAATAGGCATTCAATTCTTGGTTAAAATCGCAACAGATCTCGGTTTGCCTGAACGTGAAGCGTATGAAAATGAGTTGAAAAAAGTGAATAAAATGAAAGAAATTCAGCTTCAAGTAATAATTCTATTTGAATTTTATTTGCCGATTCACGTTATTTTTATTTCATAGCGCAAGACCAGTGCAGAGAAAAGCGACAAAATCACTCGAGGACGAAAGATCACGACGACCGAACGTGACAGTAAGTTCATATTTAAAATCATCACTTCGTAATCATCTGTTTTTATCTTTTATCCTCGCTTTTAAGTCCCGTTAAGCGTACGTTCAGATGAACATCGAAAACGTGCGCCAATAGACCTGGATAAAACTGAAGGCGTTTTCTCTCAACAAGGTTAATCGATGAATTCAACCGTACTCTTTTTTTGTTCTATTCATTTGAATTTATTTTAGAACCATTAACGATTCCATCGTATATGGATCAATTTCCGCAGCATATGACAGCGGATCGACCTAAAACAGCGATCAGCAAACGAGAAACGAATGCAATGGTATTTGATGACAACGACGATGCTGCTGAACTTCTACCAGATTGAATACGAACACTTGTTTTTTCTTTGCTTTACATTAATTATTCTCTATCTCTTCGTCTCTTTTTCTCTGTTGTTTGTCTATAAACGGAAAGAAGAAATAAATGATGACGGCTTTTTTTAACTATTCTCATCTGTTTTTCAGCTGCTCGCGTATACGCTTGTCGTTCGAATTGTTCCATAGAACAGAAGAAGAGGAGAGAAAAAAATGTTCTTGACGTACGTCAAAGTCTTATTTTAGGCGTTTTTTTTTATTCTCTGCAAGGAAAGCAAAAAACAAGTAGAAATATAAGAGAAAAATAACTACTAACCCGGGTTGACGTCCTCTTCTCTTCGTCGTATTTTTACTTACTCAGAAGAGCGATAGATACCATCGTAAATAGCAAACAAATGTCAAAAAACAGTAGTTTTTTTTCTGTTCGAGAGAGATATAAAAAAAAACCAAAAGACTTTTTTTTTGTCTGTAATTTGATAAAAAAAAACATTGAGTAAAGGTGGCCAACAAAACGCAGAATGGTTTATATATTTGACATGGTATGAAATCGTTTCGTTTCCATTTTTTGACTTTATCTTAAAATTTAATCTAGATAATAAAGGGGAAACAACGAGTTTACTCTTAGTTAGCTTGTCAACCCTTGAAAAGTACCGAGTTTAACTAACGGGAGAATCCCTCCTCCTCGTTCTTTTTTCTTTCTTTTCTGTTTCTCTTCTATTTTCTACTATCGTTCCACACTCGTCTATAAAACCATTCTTTAGATTATCATTTTCTGAATAAACTATATCAAAAAAAAACGCGAACAAGTCTAACTCAACTAATGTATTCAACAGCAATGTCGGCCGATTTTGGCTTAATATTTTCTTCGACAAATATGTCTCGTTATCATTCATGGCATTCACAACCAAATACATATTTCCCATCGATTGCAAAACGAAAATCATTCGATGACGAAATGGTTCTCGATAAATTTCACTACAATACCACCGTTCAACTCGAGTCAGGTCACAAAAAATCAATTCAACAAATAACAACCAATGATTTTCTTCTGAGTACTAAACAAAGTCCAAAGTATGCCGGGTAAATACAAGAACAAGAATAGCTATTTTGTTGTCTTATGATTTCGTTGTTATTTGACATAACATATTTGGTTATGTTCCGATTTTTTTTCTTTCCAGGCTTCTTGCACGTATTGACTTCATTGGCGAAGTGGATAAACTCACTGGTAAAGCTGAATTACGTTTTTATATCAACGGTGTCAACAAACCTGTAAATATGATTTGCAAACATCCATCCAATTTTATTTCTCTTTGACTTAGATTTCCTATTATGTTTGTCAGGAGATGCCATTTTTTGTTCATCAATATTCATGTTGGTCATCGATATCACCCGAATGTACCCGACGTTTATGTGGATTGCCTTGCCGACAATTAGAATGCGGTGATTTAATTATCGCTATAACTGAACGAGAAAAATCCGATAGAAAACTACCGATGAAACCTGATTATACACAACAATCACCAACGAAATGTCTTGTCGAACGCTATTTAAACGAAAAGATCTCGTCAACAAAAGATAATTCGACCGTAATAGCTAAAAATAAACGTTTTAAAATGTCGGAAGAATAGGTAGTTTATTCGATTTAACGCTTGGACGCGTCTAAATGTCCTACAACAAATTAGATTAATTTTCTTCTTCGACTTTGTTCTTTAATGACGATATTTAGTAGGTTATAGCCGTTCTTTTTTTCTATTTTCGTGTTAAATAATAGTAATTGACAATGGATTTTGTTTTGTTTCGTCGACATGACTTTTTTTTTCTTTCGAAAGATCAGATCGAGTTTCGGGTTGATGAAAAGAAAAGGGATCGAGTTTAGTTGGATTTTGTTCTTTCTCTGTAGTGTCAATATTTTATTAATATATTTTGCTTTACGTTTTCTTTTTCATTGTGTATGTGTTTTTCTGTTGGGTAACGAAAGTCATAGGTGAATTTCTTGTATTCGATGTTTAGTTATATTTTCAAACGGGATATGAACTATTATTTCGTAGGTCAATTTTTATTTAAGTTTTGTGTGTATTCGGTGTTCAATTTCAATGTTTAGACAACAAAAAAAAATATTCTTACATAATAATAATAATATAGAAAATATATGTTTTACATGATTTTTAGTATGCTTCGTCTCGGATATGTCATTTGAGAATGTATGTCAAATGTGACATTAGTTTAATCTAAGGTTTCTATTTTCTTCGGTTGCATGCAGAGAGGATGTTATCGAAATGAGATTAGACAATTCTTAGAGTACAACTCATGATAAATATATAGATTAAATCTAGGAAAAAAAGGGGTTTTTGATAGCAAAACGTCAGCTGTTTGATTAATATCGTGAATTTTGTTCTGACGAAATTAAATCTATTTTGATGATAACTATGAAGTCAATTTAAGCATCGTGTCACATCTGTTTATCATTGCTTAGCTAATTCAACAAATGAATTGATCAATCAATCAATGTCAATGTGATTTTTACGATAGATTCATCAATTGTTTTTGTTGTATTGAAATAAAATAAAATATTGCTTTGATAATTTCTGTTATTCATAACAGATCTGACAATCATCTGCTGTCTACCTCCAAGTGTCCTCGAACGTCGAATCAACGACATAAAGCTATTTTAAAATTTTTAATCAACATATTTTTTTCATCAGAATTTCTATTTTAATATACATCTGTCTACAGTAACATAAATAGATACTAACTCATCCAGGCAATGATATTTAATGAAAAGCTGACACGTCTTGTCCAAAAGATATTTTGTATTTTCATTTAAAAAAAAAAACTTTTTCTTTCGGTTATAGACGATAATTAATGAACGATGAGAAATATGATAAACAACTGCGTGCAAGGATATCTGAACGTCTTTGTACCCAGAATTTATAATCAAGTGTAAAAGATTTTATATAAATGAAAATCCGATGTTCTCTCATTCCGCGAAAGTAAATCCATTGGAAAAATCATTAGTTTATATTCATCTAGAATAAAATATTTAAATCTGATTTAATCTTATCAACGTTTTTAAGAAGATGAAATATTGATTTTGAGATTTCTAGTATCTATAAATAAGTCTTTTTTTTATCGTAATCCAGAAATCTGCATGAGTATTTTAACTGATAAAATAAATATCACTACACTATATTTCTATTGTTTATAACAGACGCCACAATTGTCTGTGAAATTAAAAATTAACTATGAAGTTACTCTTGCTGAAGCTGATTGAAATTCATTTCCTACAGTACTCGTAATGACATTTTCAAGACTAAGCAAAGTTTTTAATTGCTATTTAAATAGACATTATAAATCATTCTCTTGCTCTGGAATAATAAAAAATACTTAAAACTAAATATATTTATTCATTGATAAAAGTAATAACAATTGAAGGGCACTATCGATAATCCTAAGCATCAAATCTGTCTGACAAAATTCAAATAATCTTTTCATCGTTGTTGATTTTATTTTATATCATCGCAATAGCAATATATTTATCCTAAAGTTCAATAAATAAAATACGACATACGTATATAAAGACTGAAATAATATTGATCCATTAGTTATTTTCTTCAAATTGATTCTAGCATGTATAAACTTTTTTCTTTATCAATTGCGCTCACAGTACTTTACTGTGTCATTTTGAATTCTGCTGAACTACATGACATTCATTGTATCTGCTCTTGTTCTGTTACGAATGATACCAATTCGTCTGCCGTCAGAGTCGACGTTCATATAAACTTTACGCGTTGTGACATTGTTGAATGTTTTCTTCAATGTGGAATTGAAAATCCAATTTGTGATAGTGAATTCGAGCGTGTAGAAACTAAATGCATCGATAAGTAAGCTGGAAACAGACTTTTGCTTAGAGTTTATATTAATACGTTAATTATTAGTACTTTATCCAATACTACTGATGATTTTGGATCAACAGCAGTAGACTTCAGTCCAACAGAGATGGCATCAAACCCACCAACCACTGAATCAACGGTAGACTTCAGTCCAACAGAGATGGCATCAAACCCACCAACCACTGAATCAACGGTAGACTTCAGTCCAACAGAGATGACATCAAATCCACCAACCACTGAATCAATAGTAACTTCAGTAGATCCTGCAACTACAACTACAAGCACTACAGAGAAAACGTCTACGACGATGCATACATCGACGAAAATTTCATCTGTAACGTCTGCTACTGGAGGAGTTTCAACAACTAAATTATCGTCATCATCAACAACATCTACTACTGGAGGAGTTTCAATAACTGAATCGTCGTCAACACAGAACAGTACAATTCTCTCTAATGCACATATACTTAAATCAACCTTTCAATTACTAAACTCAGTTATCTTTTCTTTTGTGCTCATGTCTTTATTTTCATAAATTATATATAATCAAGCCATTCGTGACTATTTTTATTCAAGAAAAATAATAAAAATATAATTACTATTACTCAAAATCATTTCGAAACGTAGAGAAAAAAAAACTTGTTCAACTGCAATGAATAATAAGATGCTTTGCTTTAATCCAATATTTATTCAGTCTGAAGGAATTCGTGGATCAATAACAATGTACGTAGATAAAAATGATATCCTTCTTTATTTTCAAGGACTTCACAACCAAACGTCAAAACAAAAACTCCTCCGTAGATTCTGCCAATAGTTTGCTCGAAAAAAATCAATTTAATATTGACTTTCAAATCCAACTGCTAACGATAGAATTCCTCTATTGACAAAGAATAGATTCACATGAAAAGATCAAATATATTCCATGGTGATTCAATCCAAAATCATCATATAATTTACCGAAAAGAAAAACAAAAAAAATTAAACGAGTATAAATACTCGTTCGATTTTCTTCAAATCTCATTTTCGGCATTTTTGAATCCTGAAATGAAGTCGACTACATTCATACTCGTTGTTCTCGTGATACTTTGCTGCATAAGCTTTGATTACGTTCAAAGTACTACAACAATACCTTCAACAGGATCAACAAC
>ERZ778029.1668-NODE-1668-length-17408-cov-3.510517_pt1 | contig 17408 bp, 20 predicted proteins | sample MGYA00375759_ERZ778029 | MGnify/ENA primary metagenome ERZ778029 (study PRJEB29350, sample SAMN05389819) | bioreactor metagenome | isolation source: Ammonium sulfate bioreactor | place: South Africa: University of Cape Town | collected 2014-04-04 ...
AAAGAGCTTCACCGGCAGCACCTAATTCCATATATAAATCCTCGACTGAATTTCCATTGATAGTTATATCAACCTTCAAACAACGACAACAATTTATTCGAATTCGAAAAACAAAATTCAATTTTATTGTTTTACTCGATTATTTTGATTTTGTAGAACACCGAGTTTACCAAATCGAACATGAAATGGTGTACATCGAAGTGTGCCATCTTCTTGTTTAACAACAATTGTATCAATGGCACCGGTCAATGTGGACGGATTAATTGTATTATACGCCGATTTAATCGTCGAGAAAATACTAGTAAAAGTAATTGTAGCCATATTTGTCTTTTATTTCATGAAACAATACGACATTTATAAGTTGTACTAGAAAAGAAAAAGACTGCGCATATTTATTCATTCATTCATTCGAATTCAGGGATAAAACGAACGAGAAAAAAAAAACGCTCGTAACTTTCGAGGTAATGAATCATATTCTACATTCTTTCGAACTACGTTCTTCCATTTTGTCAATGATAGTACGCAAATACTGTCGGCGCGAAGAGAAAAAAAAACGAAAGAAAATACGCGTTTGTATCGGTTGTAATTTTAAAGTACGTCGAGATAAAAAAAAGAACGAAGGCTTGGCTGCCGTTTCGGCGTTTATATACGTACGATTATGTTAACTATAGTATATCGTCGTCTTGTTTATTATTGCAGAGAACGAGAGAAGAAAGAAAAACAATGCGATTCTACACATCAGCCGACACACCTCTCTCGCTCTTTTTTTTTCGTCTCTCTTTCGATAAAAAAAAAAAAAGTCAAGCGCGTGATACTCGACCCGAAAAACAGCTCGTGATCGACTCGAAAAAGAAAAATAGAAATCACCAGATGTGATCAATAATTTTACCTAAGTACATCAAACAAACTACGCATTAATCGATATACCTACGAACTATATCGGGAAGATCGTGGCATATAAAGAAGAAAACAATCGATAAATATCAGTTGTTTTCTTTTTCTACACCTACGTAGTTATCTCATCATGTGAGCTGCATATTTACAAAGATTGATTACAAATGACCTCCAAATGTACTTTGTGATAAAAGTTTATCTGTTCATGGTGATGAAGCGAGATTCTAGATTGACCTCAAAGTTTCTTTTTCGCATACAAAAATGAAACGAGTCCGAGATGGGGAGGTGCGGCGTGTAATGCCGTCTTTACGGAGCAAAACAAAAAAAAACAAGTCATACCCCCTTTTCTTTTGTAGGTAAATGTTTTTTCTTTCTTCTCGTTCTCGCTCGTTTCAGTGCAAATATATCTCACGCGCTCGATAGATCGACAGAAAACGCAATGATTAATAGAATAGTTTTTTTTTCTCTCTTCGATAGTAGCTTCTGCTGTTTATTTAGCACCAAATGATACTTTCAAGATAACCGTATGTTATTCATCAAAAAACATTGTGTCATTACTGTTTTCAATTGATTTGTCAGATGGATTGCGTATGTAGATAAAAAAAACAATAATTGAGCATTGATTATGAAGAATCTTATCTAGAAAAAGAAAAGAAAAGATAATTCGTAATTGACTGGTTCGTTAGTTTTTTAAACAGTCATGAAGAACAATGCCTGCGGCAAGATCTTCAAGAGCTAAGCCGACAGATTTAAAAATTGTAATTTTATTTTTCGAAATATCTCTCGTGAATTCTTCGTTCGAGATTAATTCTCCCAATTCGCCCGTAATTGTGGCCTAAAAATAAACGCATTTGTTTTTCTTAAGACAAGAGAAAACAAGGACAACGCGAACTTTTGATTGAATAATTTCTCCGGCTTCTTTCATCGCGCTTTCACGGCTGTCGACAATGATCGTCGTGTTTGGTGATAGGAGAAGTTCACTGGCTAATTCACACATTGTTTCACGATACGAACCGACAGCTGAAAAGAAAAACAAGAATTACAGATTGATATTTATTGAAAAGACAAACCATTGATATGAGCACCGGTTTTGACTTGTTCAACACCGATAAGCGCTGTTTCACTTGCAGTACAAGTACAAATCACATCTGATTGTTGAATACGAACGTCATTTAAATCATCAAGAATTTCAATCCGATCAAATTTTGATTGCAAATCAATTGCATGAGTTCTATTTCGACTCCATAGATAAATCTAAAAACGAACTAATCTCAATATCAAAAAAAAATTTATTCAATTGAAAAAAAACCTTTTTCCATCGATATAATTCCGTAAATACATCGACATGTGCCTGTCCTTGAACTCCACAACCGAGAATTGTCAAAACAGCATTCTCTTTTTGTTGTTCACTCCATTTTGGAATAGCTAATAACTAGACAAATTCTCTTCGAATGCAAATTCTCAAATACGGATCTATTCTTCGATTTACTTGAGTTGCAAGAAATGATGTTGCTGCTGTTCGTCGAGCAGTGATTTCTTTTGCATCCGCTACCTGAGAAAGATTTTTTTATTTTTTTTTGTGAGTTTTAATAAAACAACAATCCAAACCAGAAGTAAACGACCAGTATTCGAATCGAATAGTGAAACGATTCCATCGATGGCGGGCGAACTTTTCGGAAAACTTGTGATTGTCTTCACACACATATAACCACGTTGTGTATCGATACATGGCTTGTTCAAAAGTGTACTGAAGCAGAAAAAAAGATGAGATCAAGTAGTTTGCTTTTATTAGTTTGCTACTTTTGTGAATTTTCAATGGATAAAACGGAACGAATGGGCTGTTGAAGTGACGGATCATGTTTTGAATAACGTCGTAATAAATCAGCAAGAACATTCAGAAGCGATGGAATGGATAAAGAAGATTTCACTTTGTACTCATTTAAGAACATTTTCTTGTCTCTTGGGTCGATCGGAGGAACGATGAATTTAAATGAATAAAAAATCGACCAATGAAAATGCACGTTCCGAGACTCAACAACGAAGGCAGTACTATGAATCGAAAGATGACAGGAACTATCTTACGTGATAGTATCTTTCGTAATTACTGACATTGTTTGCGATTTGTAAGAGAATGATGAAATATCATTCCAGGTGTTTATCGTAGTGATCGATATAAAACTACTCAAATATCTATCGCGTTAGTCATTTATAATTGTTTTGCAATAGAAAATGGTTCGCAATATCAAAAATCCGAGTCCAGCTTTGACAGCGAATTATTTTTCGAGATTTTTTTTCTGGTAAATTGATAAATGCTCAAATTTTCATGAACATTTTGTTTTAATATTTAGTTGGCTAACGAGTTTAATTCGAAAATGTCATAAACAGCAAACGCTGCACGTCGAAGAGCTTTACGATATTCCGTCGTTTTTGGATTCGACAGTTTTAACTGATAAATTAGAAAACAATTGGTTCGATGAAGTACGACGACACCCAACTAATCCAAGTCTTTTTCGTGCAACATTACGTACGATGGAATGGAATGTATTCTTGCTTGGTTTATTGTGGTGTCCTACAGTAAGACAATAAGTTATTTTAATCATTAAATCGATATTTGTCTTTTCAAAGGAACTATTAAATATCTTGCAGCCATTATTACTGGCGTATTTTATGAAATTCTTCGAACCCTGTTCGACAGTATCGACGAGAGAAGCAATCATAACTGCATTGGGTATAGTTCTGTTGATTGTTTGTGTAAAACTCGTCTTTCATCAAGTAAATTAGATTGATCGTGTTATTTTCAAAGAGAAAAATGATCTGTTTTAGTACGTTTACCATACAGTTATGTGTGGTGTACGAATGAGACTCGCTTATAGTGGACTAATCTATCGAAAGGTACTTCGACTATCCAGTAAATCAATGAGCGAATATAGTACAGGTCAAATACTGAATTTACTTGCGAATGATACATCGAAAGTTGAAGTTGTGCATTATTATCTCAATTATCTATGGGTATGAATGTTAATATAATCAGTTTTCTAATTGAATTCGATCTTTTGTACAGATGGGACCAGTTCAAATTCTTGCGATTATCTGTGTTCTCTGGAGTTTGATTCGATATGTTGCTTTTGTAGCAGTTGGATACACATTGTTGCTTTTACTAGTTCAACCAATGCTCAGCCGATTGTTTCTTCGTTTACGGTTTGTTTATTTATTTTGTCCGTCGTTTTCTTTGAAATGATTGATTATTTCAGTGCTAATATTCTTAAAATAACTGATGAACGTGTGAAAATCATGTCTGAAATCATCAAATCAATGCGTATTGTCAAAATGTACTGTTGGGAATCGGCATTCGAACGAATTGTCTGTGAAATTCGAAAGTAAAACATTGACAAAATTTCATCATTTGACAATCTTTTCATTGTTTCAGACGTGAAATGATTAAAACCACGATCTTCATGCTCTTGAGTTCGATTGATACAATTCTTTCGCACAGTTATATCAGCGTTGCAAGTTTACTCATGTACGGAACATTATGGGCATTGAATATGAGATTTGATGCGAGATTATTTACGATTGGCTTTATGCTACTTGGCTATGCGCATACATCGAGTGTGTGTAATTTTAATTATGCTATGAGAGAACTATTGACGGTTCTTGCTGGACAAAAACGAATCCAGGTTTGTGATGATGATGATGAATTAGATCGAATCGAAAGAGTTTTTGGTTAGAATTTGTTGCTACTTGAAGAATCTGAAAGAGACAATCGATTGTTATCGGCGTCACACACGGATATTCATATGGAACAATATCCAACTAAAAAAACACCACAACTTATTTGCGAGATAAAACATGCTCAATGGGGAAAAGTAGAGATTCTTAAATTCAACAGATTAACATGAAAGTGATCTTTTTTTATAGAATGAAACATTTGCGTTAGAAAATATTGTGTTTAATGCTCGACCAGGTGATTTAGTTTGTATTATTGGACCAGTTGGTTCTGGCAAAGTTTGTTTGATGTAAAAGAAAAACAATTGACTATCTTTTAAAGATTGATTTAGAGCTCATTACTCGAAACTTTATCCGGTGAAATCGGTTGTTTCGATGGGAAAGTTCGATTGCATGGTTCATTCTGTTATGTTCCACAAGAAGCATGTAAATAGCATTCATAAAATGATTGTTCATATCGTGTTGTTTCTCAGGGATTTATTCATCATCTGTTAAAGACAATATTTTATTTGGAAAAAATTACGATCATAAACTATTTCAACGTGTGATTCGTGCGACTGCACTTGATACAGTAAATCGATTTTGAGACGAGAGAAAATGAGTAGCTGATGAAATTGTAGGATTTTGCACAATTATCTCACGGAGCACATACACTCGTTGGTGATCAAGGTGTGATGTTATCTGGAGTAAAAAAAAAATAAATTGATATACGTAGAAATCATTCGATTGTTTAGGGTCAAAAAGCACGTGTCAATTTAGCAAGAGCATTGTATCGTAATGCGGATATTTATCTATTAGATGATCCTCTTTCTGCTGTGGATGCTAAAGTATCTAAACATCTATTTGAAAAGTCAGTTTAATTGTTTAAAATGTATTTTTCTCGAAATTTTTCTTCAATTACATTTCAGATCTATCAAACAATATCTTCGCGATAAAATCTGTATTCTCGTTACTCATCAAATACAATTTCTACAATATGCAACTAAAATTCTCGTTCTCGATCATGTTTGTCTCTTTCTCGAAAATCATCAATCACTAATTTTCCTCTCTTAGGGTCGAATTTCACAAATGGGCACCTATGATGAATTACTTGCTTCATCATTTTCCTTTGCTGAACTACTCGAAAACATCAATCAACACGAAGAAGAACGTCGATCGATCTCATTTTCGAATCAACAATCAATAATCGAATCGGAAAAAGACGAAACTGAAGATGATCACAATTCGTCACCAAAAAATATCGAAAGCAAACAAGAAGGCACGGTCAATTTCAGCGTTTACTTATCCTATGTTCGAGCAGGTATCAATGTATTCGTCGGTTTGATTCTACTATTCATTATCTATTCAACGCAACAAACCATGAAAATCTACAGTAATTGGTGGCTCGCTGAATGGACAAATGAAGAGAACTATCGATATCGAAATATAACAACGAATTGTACGAGTATTCAACAGACACAGATTGAACGAATCAAAGCAATGAGTGAATCACAATGGATTTCACATCGAAATCAACGTTTGTACACATTTGCTGCTTTTGTTGCCGGAGTTTGTTTGCTGATTTTGCTGAGAATAATTATTTCGAGATTGATATTCTTGAATGCCGCTCGAATTCTTCATAATAAGTTAGTTATTTGCATGTTCGAATATTTAGCTGAGAGAAACGAATTGATGTTTAGAATGTTCAAACATGTTATTCGATCTCCGATTCTATTTTTCGATACGAATCCAGTTGGTAAGAAATAGTTTTTCTAGTTTTTAAACATTTCATATCGAGCTCATGTTCACAGGTCGAATATTAAATCGATTTACAAGTGATATTTCAACGATCGATGATATGTTACCTGAGAGATTAACAGAATTTCTTAAAGTAAATTTTCATTTTCCATCAAAAACAAAAGACAAACTAAAACTGTTCAGGAAGTTTCGGAAGTTATTGGTACGATTATTCTCGTTGGTATTCTTAATCCTTGGGCATTTCTACCTGCACTGATTGTCACTGGTGGAATGATTCTCTTGAGACATCTCTATGCTCCATGTACTCGTAATTTAAAACGGTTAGCTGGTGTAACACGAAGTCCAGTTTATTCACAACTGACATCGACACGAGTATTGTATCTCGTTTCGGTCGTAAATCGTTGGTCAGCAATGCGTTTCGATGCTATTTCGCTTCTATTCATTGCATCGACATTGGCATTAGCTATTGTTGCTCGATTAACTCAACCACAATTCTCAACTGTTGACATTGCATTGACATTGACATTTGCAATTAATCTCATGGGACTTTTTCAATGGACGATCAGGTAAAACTGCGAAAGATGCTCGAACATTAACATTATTTTCGATGTAGATTAACAGTTGAAGTTGAATCACAAATGACATCAGTCGAACGTGTTCTTGAATATACAAATCTTGAACAAGAACCACCGGCGAGATTGCCACCGCCTAATCAACCGCCTTCGGACTGGCCTTCACAAGGTCGAATTCTTTTCAATAATGTCTCGATGTCGTATTCGAATGAATCACATTCACCATTGGCTCTTCGTCAAATTTCGTTAAGCATTGAACCGACAGAAAAAATCGGTATCGTCGGAAGAACTGGCGCAGGCAAAAGTTCATTTATTCAATGTCTCTTTCGAATGGGCACGATAGTCGATGGTTATATTTTCATCGATGATATTGATATAAGTACAATTGGATTGGATGATCTTCGACGTCGAATTTCGATTATTCCACAAGATCCTGTTCTTTTCACTGGTACAATGAGAACGAATCTCGATCCGTTTAATCAATATTCCGATGAAGATATTTGGAATGCTATTGAACAAGTATTGATGATTGATTTCAATGATCGAGATCTCTTTTTATTTTTCTTTAGGTACAATTGAAAAAACTTGTCAAAGATATAATGACGAATGGTTTAGAATCGATTGTCAACGAAAGTGGATCGAATTTAAGTGTTGGACAGAAACAATTAGTTTGTTTAGCAAGAGCTATTCTAAAGAAAAGTCGAATACTCGTAATTGATGAAGCAACAGCCAATGTTGATAATGTGTAAGTGAATATACAATAAAAAAAGAAAGAAAAGAAATACGTTCGTTTAGAACTGATGAATTGATTCAACGAGCTATTCGTGAGAAGTTTAATAAATGTACGGTATTAACAGTTGCACATCGTTTACGAACAGTCATTGATAGTGATCGAATAATGGTAAAAATCAATGAAGATTGCTTTTCTTGAACTATTCTTTTGTTCCAGGTATTAAGTGATGGTAAAGTCGTTGAATTCGATCGAGCTGATGTGTTACTATCAAAGGAAAGTTCATATTTTTCTTCACTTGTTATGCAAACTGGTCCAGCTGAGGCTGAATATCTTCGGACATTAGCCAATTCAAGAAATAATTTCAATAAAACATCAACAGGTCCAACTACATCCGAATTTGAAGAAGAAACAAAAGAAAATATCAATGAAACAGATCCACTTCTCTCTTAGTTAATCTTTCTTTTTCGTTGTCAAAAATAAATGCAAGTATTGGTCCTGCTCTAGCAGAGACACATACAGTGAGTGATTTTTACTCTTATTAGAACTTACACTTACAGTGTGAAGATAAAGACAAGTTGATATATGATATTTAATGATCAAATCACTATTCGATTTCGCGAAAAATCATTCATCCTATCAAGTTTTCTTCAATGATATCTTTCCAAACAACATCGTAGATAGAAACTAAATAAAACTGCGAGACATAAATACGAGATTATTCTTCGACGATTTCTAGTAGTTTTTTATATAAATTGTGAGAAACTAACAATTCTGCAAAGTTCAAAGAAAACTCCGGGTACATTTCAAAATCACTGCAAATAGAGCAAGGATTAGCGCAAACCAAATTGATATACGTATATTCCCACCCGGCCGTCAAAAGAACCTTCAATGTTTTATTGAATACATTCCAAAATTAGTAACTCAATTAAATCAATTCTTCAACATTCATATCTTCCGCTCCTACTTTAGTTAATCTAAACCTATAACCGTGCACGTACCTACGAAAAGAAACAGAAGTATTAATTTCGTAGAGATAAAAGTACAAATGAAAACTCACTGTTATGCTGTAATTATGACCCATAAGATTCAGCATTGTTAGTGCCTATGAAAAATTAATGACATTGAAAAGAATTTTTTGTTTGAAATAATTTGAGAATGTTAAAATTAAAAGTATAGGTAAAGTTGTTGAGAAAGAGACAGTTGGTAAATATTATATATTGTAACATACGCGAAAGCGATGATAAGATTGCAGGATTTGATTGAGTCGTTGATAGATATTACTGACAGAAAAGAATAGATCATGATCGCCTAGTTTGTCTAGTATTCTGTAGACGATTTCGAGTGGTAATGCATGAAGTGACATAGTGGGTTCTTGTGAAATTTGTTTTGGTTGTATTATATCGTAAATTGTAGATTTTGTCTCAGTAAAAGTACAACTACAATAGTGTATCGAAATGAAATAGGATTGCTCAGATATGTTGTGATTTTAAGCTTTAGTAAATGGAGAAATATTAGAAAATAAAGAAAAATACCCAGTGAAATATGGTTTGAATGATAAATATGACGATTGTTATTATGTCATTCGCGTATATTGATGGACATGAATGATTTTGTATGATGTACCAGTTCGAAGTATAGTGACTGAGCTTGAAAAAGTAAAAGATGCTTTGCATGAACAAAATGCGCATGATTGTTTTGCTTTGTGATCTAAGAATTCATTTTAAGTTTATTTTCGATTATTTGTTTTTTGTTCGAGTATAAACGCACAAAAAAAAACACAGTTATATACAACACGGACGAAAACAAACAAAAACACGAATATATATCTACAAAAAAAAAGCGAAACAGAGTGTCTATCGACGTCATAAATTAACCACGTGTATTGGCAACATTTTCACGTTCATCAAATTGATTCAAATCCAAAGTAAGACAATGACTAGTAATGCAATCGCCCGGCTAAAACACAAAAGCAAACCGTCAAAAATTTCAAAAAACCGAAATTTTTCTCATCCGTACCTCCGGATAGATGCCAACTAATGCATCAGCTCGCGAATAGAATTGTTCTTTGAGTGAAATAACAATACATTGAAATTCGGATGCCGATTGTTCACGAATAAAATCAGCAACTTTACCGATATTTGTATTATCAAGTGCCGCATCGACTTCGTCCAAGAGAAAAAACGGCGCCGGTTTGAAACTTCTCAATGCAAAAAGAAGGCAAATAGCTGCGACAGTTTTCTCTCCACCAGACAGATTTTCCATCGCTTGAAAACGTTTGCCTGGCGCAACACAATTGTAGGTTATACCGCCTTTATAAGGCTCTTCGGCGTCTTCAGCTGTCAAACAAGCGACGGCCGCTTGAGAATTCGTCAATGATTTATAAATATCATCGATACACGTTGAAACATGCTCGTACAACGCATTGAAACGATCATATCGTTCTTTTTTGATTTTTTCAAAAGCTTGTCTTGCTTTTTTCGCTGCATTTCTCGCCTTTTCAAATTCAGCATTGGTCAATTCGAATGTTGTTTTCACTTCTTTCGAACGCGCATCAATCGCTGATGTTTGTGGCAAATGTTTTTGCAGCTGACTTTCGATATCTCCCATTTGTTTAACTAACAATTTCTCTTCTTTCTCAACTTGTTCATAACTAATCTTCTTCAAATCGTCGCGTAACCGTTTGTAGTTCAACTCGAATCGATCTTCTAAATCGTAGATTTCTTTGCTTTCGTTTTGACCCGTATCGCCATTCGATGACGAAGGATTGATATCATCGGCTAATGATGTTTCAGCTAACGAAATGATCTCCATCGAACCCGAATTGCCACGAAATGGTAAACTGATTTCGTTTAATTTCGCCGTTCGAAAGTAATTATGTCGGTCTAAACGCAGTTTTTCGATGTCACTTTCGATTAGCTGCAAACGTTTGCGTTGTTCGTTGAAATCTTTGTTTAACTGAGCGACTCGTTTCGTGCAATCGGCGATTTCACGTTCTTGAAATTCGATTTTTTTCTTCTGATTCGCAAGTCGATCTTTGATCTCGGTGATTTCCTGTTGAAGATCTTCGATGACTTTTCGATATTTCTTCTCGTTCTTTTGACATTTTTGTAGCGCGTCTTCGAGTTGATGAACTTCTTTTTTCACCTGTTGAACATGTGCAGCGGTGTCACGTGATCGTTCGAATTCGAGCATCGTTTGAATTTGCGTAATTTGATTGTCGAATTCCAAACGTTCTTGAGCTCGTTTCTCGGCGGCTTGCAGTTCTCGATGTTCGTAAACGCGGATATTAGCGACGTGAATTTGTTTGCAGAAATCGGCGAAGATTTCGTCTTCGATTTTGTTCTTTTGCACACGCAGCTTGGAAATGCGTTTTTCTCGCTCGTTGATCGCCGATTGAAGGGTTTTGATTGTTGGCTAAAGGGGAACTTTTTTTAATGAATTGTTGAAGGAATAACTCGAATTTACCTCGAATCCTTCGAGTTTCTCTTGAAAATCGACGAGATCTTTGTCGACTAAAATCTTCAAACGTTTCTCAGCGGTTTCTTTGTCCGTTCGGGAATAACGCAAACGACTTTCCAGTTGTTGTAATTGAGCTCTAGAATTTACAAATCGAATGGTTTTTCGTTCAAAAAACCTCGAGATCGATCTTACCGAGCGTTGATTAACTCAGCTTCGCGTCGTTTTTTCTTTTGTTGTTCTTTGTATTCATCGAACAGTTTATCCTTTCGCAAGCGTAACGCATCGAGATGTTTCTCATCCCACCGTTTAGCTCGAGCTTTCAATTCGCTATTTTTCAAAAACAAAAATAGAAATTCATCAAAATTCTACTCAATTTTCCTCTTTTTTACCTCGATCCACCTGAAATCACACCTGATTTGCTGAAAAGCGTTCCGTTTAACGAAACGACTTTATTCTTCTGACTTCCACTTTCATAGGCAAGTCGACGTGCGTCTTCATCATTATCACACACGAGCGCATTGCCACACGCGTAGAGCAACGCTTTGTAATATTGTTTGTCGTATTTGATAACATCGAGAACGAGTTTTACGTTTTTCGGTTCTTGTAACTCGCGAAGTTGTTCGTTGACAGGCGTGACTTTGATGTAATCGAGTGGTAAGAAGGTTTCGGGCTCGTATCGATGTTCTTTCATGTAACGTAAACATGATTGAACGGTGGTTTCACGCTCGACTACGATCGAGTCCATGTTTCGACCGAGAACTTTCGTAATTGCCAATTGAAAACGCTTGTGCGTCGGCTCGCAGAGGTCGATCAATCGACCGTAGACGCCTGGGAATTGTTTTAAGTTCTCGATTAATTCAGCTCGACGTTGAGCTCGACTTGTTTCATTTCGATCCGAACGAGCTTCGCCAATATCTCGATTGACTTGATCCAGTTCTTCTTCCAATTCACTGCAACGTTTTCGTCCTTCGGCGACTTCGACTTCTAATAGCTGAACATTGGCTTGTTTCTCATTGAATTCTTTCTCTAAATCCGCGATATATCCGCCGAGTTTATCGATTTTTCCATTTAACTCTTCGATTCTCAGTTCAGTCTGTTTGATTCTCGCTTGATGGTCCTTTTGGCTGCGTTGTTCTTGCTCGAGATTGGTCTGATCGACTTGTTGTTGTCGGTCGATCGAATCGTACTCTTCGGAGAATTGAGTCATTCGTTTTGCAGCTTCTTCTTTCAATCGTCGATATTCTTTCATCTGATTTTCTTCGAGAGCTAAGTTTCTGCCGGTGTGCTGCGATTCATCTTGAAGTTTATCTTCGTATTCTTGACGCGATCGTTCGACTTGACGTAGATCGTTTTCGTATTTCTCGATTTCATCGTCATGAGCTGCGTGAGACTTCTCAGCGGCGACGAGCGTTTTCTTGGCCAGATCGAGTTTTTTCTGGTGATGCGTCGAGTTTTCCTTTGCTTTGATAAATGTCGTCCGATGTTTGTTAATTTGTGCTTCTAAATCTTTGACTTTCTGTTCGTCATGAACTAATTCTTTGTTATAAGCCGCGAGTTCTTTCTTCTTGCTTTTGATATCTTCATCGGACACTTCTTTCCGTTTTTCGAATTTCGCCACTTCGTCCTTTTTCTTCTCGGCTATTTCCCGTTTTTCGTTCAATTCCTGTTTGTTGTGATACAATTGAAACAATTTCAGCTGCAATTGCAGATCTTCGTATTGAGTTCTCAACGCCGCGTATTTCTGTGCGACTTCTTTTTCCAATCGAACTTCTTTCTTTTGTTTTTCGACGCCTTTCTTCTTCTGAAAATTGGCGTGTGTGTCTTGTTCGGCTTTGTTTTTCTCCTGTTTGGCTTGTTCGTATTCTTCTTTGAGTTCGCCACTTCGGCTGAGTTCTTCGAACATCGCCGTGAATTCCTTCGGTGTTTTCATGGCGATTGACTCGACTTGACCTTGGAAGATCAGAAAATTCTTGGCTTTCGGGATGATGCCCATGTTTTCGAGTTCTTCGGTGTATTCAGTTGCGGAAATTTGTCGACCATCGACTCGATATTCCGATGCATTGCCCACGATCAATCGTTGAAAGCGTTTTTCTTGTTCGCTGCGTTCGCCGTGACGATCGGTTTTGATTTTAACGAAAATCAACGACACCGACGCGCGATTACTGACCGGTTTGTTGATCGGAGCGCCGTGAATTAGCTCCTAAAAGCGAAAAACAACATAAATTCAATGGTTTTTAAAACGAAATCACTTACGGATAATTTTCTAACTCGTAGACTTTTCGTTGGTTCGCCGAGCACGAAACTAATCGCATCCATGAGATTCGATTTGCCGGATCCATTCGGTCCGATGATAGCCGTAAATTTTCGTAACGGTCCGATAACAATATGCCCTTTGTAGGATTTGAAATTGTCGATTTCGACGTACTTCAAAGAGTAACCCATGGTTATACACAAGCTTCGTTTGACAAGCTGAGCTGTGTGTGAAGATAGACAATAGAATTGAGAGAGAGGAGATGAACTAAACAAAGAACGAATTCACATCGACGATTAGCTGTTGAATTTCACCAATGAGAAACAAAAGACAATGACGATTAGCGTTATCTATCATTTATTATTCGAAATATAGAAAAAAACAAACAAACAACAAATTTTCTTCAATGTGCAATGGCATATTGCTGATAATAATCATTAAATAAATTAACAAGTTTTGAGTCGAATAAATATTTCAATAGTTTAGTAAAAATCATCCAATTCTGCTTTTCAAGTATCATATCATGATATAAATGAGCATCACCAAATTGATCGAATTTATCACGATTCCATGTTTCGAGACTATCAGCACGATCGAGTCGTTCACCGCGACCACGTTCGTCGACTTTAAATGCTGTATGGTTCTCTCGATAGTCAGTTAATAACATCGAGCATAGAATTTGATCCATATACCAAGCTGCATCGCCTTTGACCATTTTTGAATCATAAACTTCACGGAATTCATGTCGAGAATAGAGACTAATAAGATCGAAGGATAGTTCGACGTTTTCATTTAATAAACTTGAATTTGTACTGAGCAGAAGTTCGGAACGTTGTTTCGATTCGATGACTATCGCTCGCCAAGCTTTCTTCTTCAAATAAATATGACCCACTATGAAACAAATTCAAATATTCGATTTAAAAAGAAAATTGAATAAACACGCACTCGGAAACATTCTATACGATCGATTACGTCGCTTAAATGTTCCACAACATAATGCATTGAAAATAAAACCATCTGTACCTGGTGTCGGTAGATAATCGTTGTATCTCAGTGGCATTAGATCACTATCACCTGTTATAAGATCATCTTCGTCATCAATAATCGAATTCGGAAGAAAACCCGAAAAGACTCGAACTAATTGAGAGATTTTAGTTGCATACGATTGATTGCATTGAATATCAACAATATGAGCACCAATATGTTTTAAATAATTTCGTGAAAGATTCAATCGAGCTGTCAACACATTCGGCAAAGTAAAATCACCAACAAAAACAACAATCGATTTGTAACCAACACGTTCCCAAGCTGAAGCAATAATCGGTGTATAGAACGAATATGCATAAGTTTTCGAATGAATCGAACATCCGTAAATAATAAAACGACGACTACTATTATACGGTGTTGTTACTGTTGGTTGCGTAGTTGAAGTATAAACTGATTTTGCATGTAGAAGTATTGAACTCCAGGATGACCATTGGGTATTTACCGATGTTGAATAGACAAAAACTGTTAGGAGACATACACTCAGACATAAGCAAACGAATATAGATTTGATTTTACTTGATCCTGACTGAAAACAATAAAGAAGAAAAATCAGTTTCGTAGAAATAAAATGAAATTAATCCACAGACCATTTTTGCATGTGATTCAGTTTTAAAACAAAAAAAAAGAAACGTGCTTTATTTATCTCATATCAATATGCGATAGGTAAGAAAAAAGAACCAACACGGTCTGACATGCATATTTATCAAGTCAAACAGAACCAACAAAATCTTCTTCGATTATAATGTTATTTAAACTTTCTTTTTCTTTCATGGCCGATGTGTGCAAAAGAGAATTTTGATTTATTTACTCTTCAAATCGGTTATTTGCGTTCTCAAAACGCACAGAAAAAAAAACATTTGACATTTTTTTCATGGTAAGTTTTCGATCGAATGCAATTCGTTGCTAATCTATTTGAATTTAGACGCTAAAATCGATCGTATACTATTTCACTGTTGTAATTTTGATACTCATAATTATCTACGTAAATCTCTTAGATAAATACACACCGACATTCGAAAATTCTCCACAAATTACACTTCGTTATTCACATGTTTTCTTGGGTGCATATGAACCATCAGTTACACTACCACCGCCAAGAAAAACTCGATATGCAATATTTGCATCGTCGATTCACTCACAACTTCGATCCTATATTTTCTATGCACCGATTACAGCAGCTGCATGGCAACGAATTGATTACGGTGTGATTGTTGTGTTTGTTGGCGATTTCACTCTCGAACCAGCTCATCATGCTGTTCAACAATTGAATCTGACTCGAAGGTTTCTAGAACGATTAGGTGTACATATAATTCATCTTCAATGTCCGAAATCTCATTCAATAAAACTCTCACAAATCGTTCGATTATTCAACGGTTTTATTTCGAATTCGATTCTATTCGATACAGATTACGTTCTCACAACTGACAGTGATATTATTCCTATGCACCGATATCAATATGAATTTTCAATGAATTCAACTGGTTTCATCTACAATGCATTCTGTTGTGGAACAATTCAACGACGAAATAAAACATTTCCTATGTATCCCATGAGTCACATTTGTTTGACGAAAAGCACATGGCGTAATCTATTTCTCGAATCGAAACAACGACAAGAATTGCTCAGTAATACTACGACGAATTTACTCTCGCAAAACGCGTCTCTCTCATTCGATTTAATTAGTCTGTATATGCGCCATGAATTTCGTGATCTCTATGATTCGACTATGGTCAAAGGCGATGCAGCCTGGTACATGGATCAACTTTATACATCGATGTTATTCGATGATTACGTTGAAAGACATCGAGATTTTTCGATAGATAAACGTCGAAAGTTGTCACTGCGTCTTGATCCGAACATACCGATTTATACGTGGACGGCTCAACGAATGAAAGACTTCGGCGATGCACATATCATTCACGATGAAATCTTCGATATGCATCGATGGAATCGATTCAAACATTTACTCAATTATTTATTCGAGCCGAGTCTTGTCGCTGATTTCGATTTTTATTATAAACAGTTTAGTTTATTCGTCAATGGTAAACCGACAAACTATTAAACTTTATTTACCTGTTTACTAAACAATACCATTGCGATTGTTGTCGCTAATTAATAGAAAAATGTGCTCTTAGCTAATCGAGGAGATGATTAGAAACCATTGTGTACTGCCGTGCACATGTTGTTAATAGAGAAAACGACTATTGAATGACGTTCGATAGGTCTCTAACACGGTTGACTTCATTTGTACACACGGTTTCAAACGTTACACCGTTACGAATCACCAAACAGAAAAAGAAAGTCACGGTTAACCTAACAGCTCTGAATGTGCATGAAAAATGTCGAGTAAATATGTAATTAAACTGTTCATCGAGAAAACTTTTCTTATGCTATAGTGAAGTTATACTTTGAAATAGGATGCGTCCACTTGATAAATTTAGCTATCAAGTAGACAGCTTGATTAGTTCCATTCATTGATTTTTCAATTGTTCAATGACGACAAACGACACGATTCTGAATTCGATTAGTGAATGAAGTTCTCTTCTCGTTTTCCTGAATAGAAACTCAACGAAATCTTGAGTAATGACATGCTATTTTTTGCTTTCTCTTTAACATGTACCTCGATAATGATCATTACACATCCGGCGAAAGGATTTGATCGAATTTCGTCAAGCTAATTACTCGAACATTCGTTTGTATGTGTGTTTTTTTCACACATGAGTACCAATTCGGATTGAGTATAATAAGCAATTATCGACGAAGTTGCCGTGACAATTGTTCCCAAGAGAGAAAATATGAAAAGCTTATCCATTGTCATTGCTTCGGCTCTAATCTTACTCTCGTCTATAATTTAAGATGTTCTTCTCTTCGATGCAATATGCATATTAGTAATTTTCATCTCTTATTCATACAACCAACATCTCAGACGATGTCGTCGTCTATTATTTATTGATGCTGGGAGGTAGAAGCAACACTAATTTATTCTCTT
>ERZ778029.1670-NODE-1670-length-17401-cov-3.460221_pt1 | contig 17401 bp, 18 predicted proteins | sample MGYA00375759_ERZ778029 | MGnify/ENA primary metagenome ERZ778029 (study PRJEB29350, sample SAMN05389819) | bioreactor metagenome | isolation source: Ammonium sulfate bioreactor | place: South Africa: University of Cape Town | collected 2014-04-04 ...
GTCGATGGCGAGGACGCCGAATTTCTCGAACTCATCGCCGCCGCGCCCGACCGCGCGCCCAAGGTCGATGCCGACGGGCGCATCAACTACCGCGAGCACGGCGGCGTCATTGTGCTGGTGGAGTCGGGCGCGCTGCTCATGCGCCGCAAGCCCGCCACGCCCGGCACGCCCGGCGTGACGGTGCTGGGCAAGGTGCTGGCGCCGCGTCCGGGGCGCGACGTGCCCTTCGCCGACAAGCTCAGCGGCGTGGCCATCAGCGAGAAAGACCCCAATCTGCTTGTGGCGGCCATCACCGGACAGCCCGTGCTGGTGCGCGCCGGCGTCATGGTCGAGCCTGTGCTGCATCTGGCCGAGGTGGACATCGCGGCCGGCAACATCCGCTACGACGGCAGCGTGCACGTCGATGGCGACATCGCGCAGGGCATGCAGGTGCAGGCCAGCGGCGACGTCATCGTGGGCGGCGCGGTCGATGGAGGCATCGTGCAGGCGCGCGGCAGCATCGTCGTCAAGGGCGGCGTGATCGCGCGTGCGCGCCTTCAGGCCGAGGGCGCCATCGACGTGCGGTTTGCCGAAATCTCCGAGCTGCGCGCGGGCACCGAACTCGTGATCCGCCAGAACGCGCTCGAATGCGAGCTGCATGCGCTCGACCGCATCAGCGTCGGCCGCGAGGTGCCGCAGCGCGGACGGCTGCTGGGCGGCAGCGCCAGCGCCATGATGAGCATTGCCGCGCCTTACGTCGGCTCTGCCGACGTGGGAGTGACGCGGCTGGTGCTGGGCGCGAACCCGGTGCTGGAGGAACAGCTGCGCCTGACCGTGCACGAGCAGGACACGCAGCAGCAGCGCGCGCCCAGCCTGCGCAAGGTCATCGACCACCTGCGCCAGCACGGCGACCCCAAGGGGCTGCTTGAGCGCGCCGAGGCGTCGCTGCAGGACGCGCTGGCGCAGTTGACGCGGCTGCAGCAGCAGCGCGATGCCCTGGAGCAGCAGCTGGCGCGCGCGCGCGGAGCCCGGCTCGAGATCGGTGTGGCGCTGCAGGGCGCGGTCGATTTCACCCTGTGCGGACAGCGCATTCACCTGCGCCACGACCTGCGCGCGGGCAGCGTGCAGTTCAATGCGGACGGGGCGATGGTGCACGTCGATTCCAGGGGCTTTGCCGATCCGCTGCCTGGGTGACTCGCATCGGCCCGGGGAAGCGCCGTCGGACGGCCGAGCATTCCATGGACCGCATGACGCTATTTAGTTAATAGCTTATAGCGCATGGATGGTCGGCGTTGCCGTGGATTTTCATTAAATTACACATCGCGGGCGGCGGATGGCCCACGAAGTCGGTTAACCTTGCGCCCCTATGCCCCGTTGGTTCCTCACCTTGCTGCTGACCTGCAGCACGAGCGTCTTTGCCGCGCCTGAATTGGCCCCGGCGGAGGCAACGGCGCCGCTGACGTGGGCGGAAAACGTCTCCGGTCAGCTGGCCGATCTGGGTCACAGCATGGCCGGGCAGGCGCACGACGTGGCCGACCGCACCACCAATCTCGTGTCCACGGCCATGGGCTTCCTGGGCGTGCCCTACCGCCGTGGCGGCACGAGCGCCGAAACCGGTTTCGACTGCAGCGGCTTCGTGCGCAGCATCTTCGAGCAGACGCGCGGCCTCGTGCTGCCGCGCAAGGCGGCCGATCAGGCCCGCAGCACCGAAAAGATCGACAAGAAGGATCTGCAGCCCGGCGATCTGGTGTTCTTCAACACCATGCGCCATGCCTTCAGCCACGTGGGCATCTACATCGGCGACGGCAAGTTCATCCATTCCCCGCGCAGCGGCCTCAGGGTACGGGTCGAAGACATGCAGGGCAGTTACTGGAAGAAGCGCTTCAACGGCGCGCGCCGCGTTGTCGGCGGTGAGACCGACCTCGCGGCCGCGCTGACCGAGACACCCGCGCTGCGCTGAAGCCGCAGGCGCCGGGCGCTCGGCGCTTTCCTCAACTCTGCACTCCCGCCACCCAGCGCAGCCCCTTGCCGCGGCTCAGGTAGTACTGACCGTCGGGGCTGATCACGACGGCGCGCGCATGGACGGGGTCGCAGAAATATTGCCAGCCCCAGCCGGGTTCGCCGTCGGCGGCGGTGTGCGCCACGGCCTGCATGTCGTGATCGAATCCGCCCGGCTGCTGTTGCTGTGTCTGCGCCGTGGCGTGAGGCCGTTTTGCGTGGTCGTCGGACCGGTCCCGGGCCAGCAGCGGGCTGCTGCCCAGGGTGGCGAGGACGAGGGTGCAAGCCAGCAGTGTGGTCGATTTCATGGTGCTCTCCTTTGCCTGTATGCCAGTCGAAAGTGACTGTGACTGCAGTGTGCGGCGCGGGTCATGAACCGGTGCTGAACGCCGGGTTCAGCCGTCGTTCACGCTGGCGAACCGTCCCAGCCCGAGCTGCACCAGCTGGCCTTCGCGGCGCAGCAGCCACAGCGCCTCCAGCTTGAGGCGCTGCGCCAGCGCCAGCCCCTCGCCCGGCCCGGCCACGAGCAGCGCGGTGGCCCAGGCGTCGGCGTCCATGCAGTCCTCGGCCAGCACCGTGACCGAGGCCACGGCGTTGTTCAGCGGCGCGCCGCGGCGCGGATCCATGGTGTGCGCCAGGCGGGCTTCGCCGACCTGCCAGAAGCGCCGGTAGTCGCCCGAGGTGGCGACGGCGAGGTCCTGCAGCTCGATCACGCCCTGCACGGCGCGGCGGCCCGGCTCGGGGCTCTCCAGCGCCACGGGCCAGGGCTGGCCACCGGCCTGGCTGCCCACGGCGCGCAGCTCGCCGTCGAGCGCCGCCAGGGCATGCGCCACGCCGTGACGCCGCAGCACCGCCGCCATGCAGTCCACGGCGTAGCCCTTGGCGATGCCGCACAGGTCGAGCTGCATCGGCGCGTGCTTGCGCACCCGGCCCGCGGCCTCGTCGAGTTCGAGCTGGGTGTGGCCCGCAGCCGCAGCCGCGCCGCGCGCGGCCTCGATGGCCGCCGGGTCGGGCTGCTCGCGCGCCGCGCCAAAGCCCCAGGCATCGACCAGCGCGCCCACGGTGGGGTCGAACGCGCCCGCGCTCAGTCGCGCGATCTGCAGCGCCCGCGCCAGCACGGCCAGCATCTCGGGCGGCAGGCTCACCCAGTGATCGGGCGCGGCCTGGTTCAGGCGCGCGAGGTCGCTCTCGCGCTTCCAGGGCGACATCTGCGCATCCACCCGCTGCACGGCGGCGGCCAGATCGCGCTGCAGCGCGGCGCGATCGAGCCCGGGCGGCGCATCGATCGTGGCCGACCAGCGCGTGCCCATGGTCGGGCCGTGCAGGGTCAGGCGCGTGGCCGCTTCAGAAGACGTCTTCGGCATAGCGGTCCCTGGCCTTGAGTTGTGCCACGCTCAGGTGCAGCGGGCCGAGGATGTCGTCCAGCGCCTCGGCCACGCCGTGTGCCATCGGGCGGCTTCCGCACACGCGCACCAGTGAGCCCTGGGCCACCAGGGTGCGCACGCGCTCGGCGTCGCGCCGCAGCGCGTCCTGCACGTAGCCGCCGCCGTCCGGCACGCGCGAGAACGCGGTGCGCACGCTGGCCACGCGGCCTTCGCCCTGCCAGCGTTCGATCTCGGGCTGGAAGTAATAGTCACGCGCCGGGTCGCGCGCGCCGAACCACAGGTGCATGGGCACACGCCTGTCGTTGCGGCGGATGAAACCGGCCAGCGGCGCCACCCCGGTGCCCGCGCCGATCAGCAGCACCGGGCGCCTGCCCGCGGGCAGGGCGAAGCCGGGGTTTTCGCGGATGAAGGCCTGCGCGTGTTCGCCGGGCTTGAGGCCCAGCAGGAAGGTCGAGCACAGGCCGCCCGCCAGATGGCGCACGCAGATTTCGACGAAGCCGTCCTCGCGGCCCGAGGCCAGCGAGTAGTAGCGCGGCACGGGCGAGCCCGGCGGCACGATGGCGATCAGGTCGCCCGCGGCGAAGCGCGCCAGGCCGCGCCCGCGCAGCCGGTCCCAGGCACTTTGCGCGGGCCAGGCAAAGCGCAGGATGGCCGCGTTCTGGCCATCGATGCCCGCGTAGTCCTGGCGCGAGACCAGCGTGAGCGCGGTGGTCGCGGGCAGGCGCGGGCGGTAGTCGAGCGTCAGCGCCTCGCCCAGCGCGTTGGCCAGCGCCTCGCCCCAGCGCGCGAACTGCTGCGCCGATTGCTGGTGGATGCGCTCCAGCGGCAGCAGAGCGGGCCAGCCCCGCTCGCGCAGCAGTGCATCGAGATCGTTGGCGAACGCGCAGTACGCGGGGAACTGCCGGTCACCAAACCCGAGCACCGTCACCGGCGCCGCGCCCGCCTTGAGCGCGGCGACGCTGGCGTGCGCGGGCGCCTGGCCCTCGCCATATGTGGCCGCGAGCACGAAGACCTGTCGTGCCCCGGGGCCGGCCTGGAACTGCTCCAGCGGTGCGCTGTGCACGCGGTGCCCGGCGCGCACCAGCGCGTCATGCAGCGCCTGCGCGAAGCCCCAGGTGCTGCCGCCTTCGCTGGCCACGAAGATCAGCATGTCGGCCTGCGCGAGCGCGCTGTTGTTCGTGAGGTGTGGACGGTCCTGGCGCGCGCGCCACCAGATCAGCACGCCCGAAACCCAGAACAGCGGCACGCTCGCGCCCACCAGGCCCAGCACCACGGCCCAGAACCACCACGCGCCCTCGCCCGCGTGCAGCATCAGCGCCAGGTCGTACAGCCGTTGCGCCGTCGCGGCGGGCTGCGTGGCCAGCGGCTCGCCGGAGGTGCGGTCGAGCCAGGTGGTGCCGCCGTGTGTGGTGAGTTTCCAGGTGTCCTCGGGGTCGGAGGCGTCGGGGAAGCTGAGCGCGCGCAGGTCCTTGAGCGTCACCTGCCGCAGCAGCGCGATGTCGGCGGCCGCGCGTTCGCCCTGGCCGGTGACGGCCGATGCGACCTCGGGCTCGGGCGCGGCGTCCAGCGACACCAGCCCCAGCGTGGTCGAGCTCATGTAGAGCGCCGTCACCGAGGTCAGCAGCAGCACCGCCAGCACGATGCGCCCGCTCACCACGTGCACGCGCTGCGCCAGCGTGCCGCGCACGCGGGCGCCCAGGCGGCGCCAGCCGCCCATGCGCCGCAGCAGCAGCGCCAGGCCCGAGCCGCTGAGCACCAGCATGGCCAGCGCCGTGAGGGCCGCGCCCCAGCGCCCCGTGTCGCCCGCGAGCAGCGTGCGGTGCAGGTTCTTGACCCAGCGTGGCAGGGCCGAGGCCTGGTAGGGGCCGAGGATGGTGCCGTCGGCCGGATCGACGCGCACGGCGCGCGCCTGGTCGCCCTCGAAGGAATAGACCACGACCACGCCCGAAGGCAGGCGGCGCACTTCCTCGATGCGGGGAATGGTCTGCTGCACGCGCTGCACCAGCGCGGCCACGGGCAGATCGTCGGCGGTGGCCGGTGGCTGCCAGGCCTGCTGCAACGCGTCAAAGGCCAGCAGCGCGCCGCTCAGACCCAGCACCATGGCAAGCGTGCCCAGCACCAGGCCGAGCCAGCGGTGGATTGCCTTCCAGCCCATGCGTGCGCCCCTTCTTACTGCAGTTGATACGTCAGCGACTGGATGTACTGCTTGCCCGCCTGCGGCTGGCTGGCGTTGGCGCGGGTCAGCGGCACGCGGACTTCGGATGGGCTGTCGCGCTGGTCTTCCACCGCCGCGTCGATGCGGATTTCGTAGCCCGCGTCGATCAGCGCATCGGCCAGGTCGGCGGTGACGGTGAGCTTGCGCCCCGCGCCCACGCTCGCGCCCGTCACGCCCGCGAGACGCTTGATGTCGCGCGCGGACAGCCGGTTCCAGTCCGACAGGTGCTTGTAGTACTTGGCCTTGCCGCCCGCCACCCACAGGGTGCCGGCGTAGGCGCCCTTGGCGTCGGTCAGATAGATGGCGAGGTAGGCGCCGTCGCCGCCGTAGCTCTTGAGCTGGGTGGTCAGCGTCACCTGGCGGCTGTGCGCCAGCGCGGGCACGGCCAGCACGCAGGCGGCGGCAAGGGTGGTGAGCAGGGGTTTGGACATGACAGGCTCCTGTTGGGACGAAGGGGATTCACTCGATGCGGGCCCGCGGCGTGGCGCCCGGCGTGAAGATGGGGGCCACGGCCGGTGCGTCCGGTGTGGAGGGGGATGCAGCCGGTGCCTGCGCGCCGGCATCGCCGCGTTCCTCATGGTCGCGGCGCTGATCGCGGCGGCGCTCCTTGCGCTGCTTGATCTTGATGATCTGCAGCGTCTCGGGGTCCACCTTGGCCTTGAGGCTGCGCCCCTGTGCGTCGGTGGCGTGCAGTTCGTAGCAGCCGTCGTCGATCTTCAGGCGCTGCACCGTCCAACCCTGGCTGGCCGCCATCTGCTGCACCGCCTCGCGCGATTGCCAGCGCTCGACGGGCGCATCGCAGTCGTCGCTGGCCAGGGCGGGCAGCGCGGCCAGCGCGAGCGCGGCGACGAAGAGAGGGGTCCTGGATGTCATGGCGTGCTCCTGTGCATGCCCGGGGTGGACGTGAGCGCCGCCGGGGTCGGGCGCGAGAGCCCCATGCGGCGCAGTGTGTCGTCATGCATCAGGTAGTGGTGTGCCAGCGCGGCGCCGGCGTGCAGACCGATGAGCCAGTAACCCATTGTGCCCACGGTTTCATGGATTTCCTTGATCTGGCGCATCAGGGTGCGATCGGGGCCGATGAACGCCGGCATCTGCAGGCCGAAGAACGGCACCGGCGTGCCCTTCGCGTTCAGGCTCAGGTAGCCGAGCAGGGGCGCGGCGATCAGCAGGCCATAGAGCGCCCAGTGCATGGCGCTTGCGAGCTGGTGCTGCCAGCGTGGCGTGTTGGCCAGCGCGGGCGGCACGCCCAGCACGAGGCGCAGCGGCAGGCGCGCCAGCACCACGGCAAAGACCGTCACGCCCAGCGTTTCGTGCCAGGCCTTGACCAGCGCGCGCGCGTCGCTGCCCTTGGGCAGCAGGTCGTGCAGCTCGATGAGCGCGTACACGCCCAGCATCAGCGCCAGCGTGAGCCAGTGCAGGGTGATGAGCGCCGTGGGGTAGCGTGTGCGTGGGGTGGTCGCCATGATGAATTCCGTCTTGTTGGTGTTCCGGGCTCGAACCGTGTCGGGCCTGCAGGCATTGTGGAAAGAGTGGTGTGAACCGATCCTGAAGCCGGCGTTCATGTGGCGTTCATGTGACGTCGTGCAGGGGGCATGGGCATGATGAACGGCCGCGTGCGGGCGCCGTCACGCTACAGTTCGCCGTGGACCCCTCTCGCCCTACAGGAATCTGCACCATGGCCAGCACGGACTCGCTTGAAAGTTTTGACGATTTGCTTCAGGCCGCGCACCGGCAGGACGAGCCGCAGCGCCTGCTGTTCGTGTTCGCCGAGCGCGAGCTCGCGGCGGACGCCAGCGCGGCACAGCGCGAGCGCTTCGAGCGCGGCGAGGGCGGCCACCTGCAGCCGCGCCTGTGCGTGGACAAGGCGCCTGAAGAGGTCGCGAGTTTTGCCGCGCTGCGCGCCGAGTCGGAGCAGACCGGCATGCATTGGGACGTGGTCTTCGTCAGCACGCTGTCGGGGCGCGCCGGCATCGCCCCCGGCAGCGATGCGGCCGAGCAGCCGTTGCGCTTCATGGTCAACGCGATCAACGGCGGCCGGTTGCGGGACATGGTGGCGTTCGACCGCTCGGGCCACGTGCTGCGCATGATGTGAGGCATGGCGCGGGCATTCAGCCGCCGTTCATCATGGCTGCGCTATACCTTGCGGTCATGAACACGTCCACCCTCATTCGCCGCCGCCACTTCGCCGTCTGCGCCGTGGGTCTGGCCATGCTGCTGCCCTGGGGCGCCCTGCACGCCGATGACGATCACGAACGCGCGCGCCAGGCGCTGGCCGAGGGGCTGGTGCTGCCGCTGAGCACCGTGCTCGCCCGACTGCAGGAGCAGGGCTGGCCGGGGCAGGTGCTCAAGGTGGAGTTCGAGCACGAGCAAGGGCAATACATCTACGAAATCCGCCTGCTGCAGCCCGATGGCCGCGTGGCCAAGCTGGACGTGGACGCGCAAAATGCGCAGGTCCTCAAGGTCAGGCAGAAGGGCAAACACTGATGCGCATCCTCGTGGTGGAAGATGAACCGACCCTGCGGGCGCAGCTCGTGCAGGCGATCGCGGCGGCCGGCCACACCGTGGAACAGGCCGCCGATGGCCGCGAGGCGCAATACCTGGGCGAGGTGGAGGACTTCGACGCGGTGGTGCTCGACCTGGGCCTGCCGGTGCTCGATGGCCTTTCGGCGTTGCGCCACTGGCGCGCGGCCGGGCGCGGCATGCCGGTGCTGATTCTCACCGCGCGCTCGAGCTGGCAGGAGAAGGTGCAGGGCATGGACGCGGGGGCGGACGACTACCTGGCCAAGCCGTTTCACATGGAAGAGCTGCTGGCGCGCTTGCGCGCGCTCTTGCGCCGCGGCAGCGAACACGCGAGCAGCGTGTGGCACTGCGGCGCCATCGTGCTCGACACGCGCAGCGCGCGCGCGCTCGTCGACGGCCAGCCGCTGGTGCTCACGAGCCATGAATTCAAGCTGCTGCAGCTCCTGATGCAGCGCAAGGGCGAGGTGCTCTCGCGCACCGAACTGTCCGAGCACATCTACTCCGAAGGGAGCGACCGCGACTCCAACACCATCGAGGTCTTCATCGCCCGCCTGCGCAAGAAACTGCCCGAGGGCAGCATCGAGACCGTGCGCGGCCTGGGCTACCGGCTGGTGCAGGCGGACAGCGGCGCATGATGGCGTCGCTGCGCTGGCGGCTGCTCGCGGGCACGCTCGCCTGGGTGGCGCTCACGCTCGCGGGCACGGGCTGGGGCCTCACGGCGCTGTTTCGCGACCACATCACGCAGCAGTGGCAGGCGCAGCTCACGATGCAGCTCGACGAATTGAGCGGCGCCATCGACTGGGTCGACGGGCAGCTTGAGGTGGGGGCGATGCCCGAGGCGCGTTTTGCGCAGCCGCTTTCGGGCTGGTACTGGCAGATCGACACGCGCGGGGCCTCGCCCCGGGCGGCCGCGGCGCGTTCGCGCTCGCTCTGGGACGAAACCCTGGCCCTGCCCGCAGATCCGGGCCGCGGAGACCGCCTGCTGCACCTGAGCGGCGCCCAGGGCCGTGCCCTGCTCGCGCTGGCGCGCACGCTTGAACTGCCCGAGGACGGTGCGCCGCCGCTGCGGGTCGCGGTGGCGGTCGATGAACAGCTGGTGGCCGAGCCCATTGCGCGCTTCACGCGTCTGCTGCTGTTTGCGCTGGCGGTGCTGGCCGTCGGCCTGCTCGCGGCGGTGGCGCTGCAGCTGCGCCTGCTGCTGGCGCCGCTGGCGCTGCTGCGCGAAAAGCTCGCGGCCGTGAGGAGTGGCGGCGCGAGCGCGCTGGCCGGGCGCTTCCCGCAGGAGCTGACGCCGCTCGTGGATGAGTTCAACCATGTGCTGAGCGAGAACGCCGAGATGGTGCAGCGCGCCCGCGCGCAGGCCGGCAACCTCGCGCACGCGGTCAATACGCCGCTCACCATCCTGGCCAATGCCGCGGGCGGGCAGGACACGCCGCTCGCGACCCTGGTGCGCGAGCAGGCCGAGATCGCGCGCCGCCAGGTCGACTGGCATCTGGCGCGTGCCCGCGCCAGCGCCGCCGTGCGTGCCACGGGTCTGGCCACGCCGGTGCTCGAACCGCTGGCTGCGCTCGCACGCACCATGGCGCGGCTGCACGCGGCGCGCGGCGTCAGCTTCGAAGTGGCGCCCGGCGCGCAGGAGGAGCGCTTTCGCGGCGAGGCGCAGGACCTCTACGAAATGCTCGGCAACCTGCTCGACAACGCCGGCAAGTGGGCGCGCTCGCGCGTGCTCGCCGATGCGCGGCAAGAGGGCGCCCAGATCGTCTTCACCATCGACGACGACGGCCCCGGCATCCCCGAGGCCGAGCGCGAGCGCATGTTCGAGCGCGGCGCGCAGCTCAGCGACACCAACGGCGGCGCGGGCCTGGGCCTGGACATCGTGCGCACGCTGGCGCAGACCTATGGCGGACGCATCGAGGCGCTCGCCTCGCCGCTGGGCGGTCTGCGCATGCGCCTGGTGCTCCCCGCCAGCGCATGACCCTTGCGCCGCGATCGGGGCATGATCGGGGCTCACGAAGCAAGGAGAAACCACCATGGATCTGGGAATCGCCGGGCGCTGGGCGCTGGTCTGCGGCGCGAGCAAGGGACTGGGCCGTGGCTGCGCCGAGGCCCTGGTGAGCGAAGGCGTGAACGTGCTCATCAACGCCCGCACCGAGGCGCCGCTGCGGCAGACAGCTACTGAATTAAGAGCTATTAGCGCCCGCTGGACAAGCGCTGCAGGCCAAAAAGAACCTGAAGTGCTCGCCGTTGCCTGCGACATCACCACGCCCGAGGGGCGCGAGGCCGTGTGGAGCGCGCCGGGCGGGCCGGGGCGCGATTTCGACATTGTGCTGACCAACGCCGGCGGCCCGCCCACCGGGGACTTTCGCCACTTCACGAGCGAGGACTGGCAGCGTGCCGTGAACGCCAACATGCTCACGCCGATCGAGCTCATCAAGGCCGTGGTCGACGGCATGGCCGAGCGCGGCTTTGGCCGCATCCTGAACATCACGTCCAGCGCGGTGAAGGCGCCGATCGACATCCTGGCGCTGTCCAACGGCGCGCGCAGCGGCCTTACCGGCTTCGTCGCGGGCCTGGCGCGCTCGGGGCTGGCCGCGCGCGGCGTGACGGTGAACAATCTGCTGCCCGGCAAGTTCGACACCGACCGCGTGAACGCCACGCTGGAGGCCGCCGCGCGGAAAACCGGCCAATCGCTGGCCGAGGTGCGCCAGGCCCAGGCCGCGCAGGTGCCCGCCCGGCGCTTCGGTACGCCCGCGGAATTCGGCGCGCTCTGCGCCTTCGTCTGCAGCCAGCAGGCGGGCTACCTCACGGGGCAGAACCTGCTGCTGGACGGCGGGTTGTATCCCGGCACGTTCTGAACCTTCACCCTCTTCCTCTGGGAGAGGGCAGAGATGAGGGCCTGCCGCTGCAAAATCTGCGGTCGAATTTCAAGAAGAATCGGGCTCAAGCCCTTATCCAAAAAGCGCTAGCAGCTATGGTTTCAGGATTTGCCGCTCTTGCGCGGCGCTGAGCCACCCTCCGGCGCCGTGCCCCCCGATCGGCGCGCCAGCGCGTTGCTCAGCAGCACCCCTGCACCCACGGCCACGGCCACGGCAGCCAGGGCCAGACCCAGCTCCGGCAGCGGCGGCTGGCCGAAGTGCAGCAGCGCGCGCACCGGTGGCGCGACGATGGCCAGCGCCAGTACCGCGGAGGCGATGGCGGCAACGACCCAGAACACACGTGCGCCCGGCGCCAGCAGGGCGCGCCAGCCCAGGCCAGTGCTCAGATTGGCGGCCACCAGCAGCAGGTTGCCCGCCATCAGTCCGATCACCGCGAGCGTGCGCGCCACGTCGGCGTCCTGGCCGGCGCGCAGCGCCAGCAGGTAGGCCAGCAGGGTGGCGACCAGCACGCTGCCGCCCTGCACCAGCCCCTGCAGCAGCATCGGCCAGCCCACCAGGCCCTCGCGCGTGCTGCGTGGCGGGCGCTGCATCAGGCGCGAGTCCTCGGGCGCGCCCTCGAAGGCCAGCGAGCAGATCGGGTCAATCACCATCTCGGTCAGCACCACGTGCGCCGGCAGCATCAGGGGCGGCAGGCCCAGCAGCACCGGCAGCAGCGCGAGGCCGGCGATCGGCACGTGGATGGCGACGATGTAGCGCATCACCTTGCGCAGGTTGTCGAAGATGCGCCGGCCCATGCGCACGCCGCCGACGATGCGCCCGAACTCCTCGTCCAGCAGCACCAGGTCGGCCGCCTCGCGCGCCACGTCCGTGCCGCGCACGCCCATGGCGATGCCGATGTGCGCCGCCTTCAGCGCCGGCGCGTCGTTGACGCCGTCGCCGGTCATGGCTACGGTCTCGCCGTCGCTCTGCAGCGCCTGCACCAGGCGCAGCTTCTGCTCGGGCAGCACGCGCGCGAACACGCGCACGCGGCGCACCGCCTCGGCCAGTGCGACGTCGTCCAGTGCGGCGATCTGCTCGCCCGTGAGCGCGCCGGCGTCTGCGTCGATGCCGGCCTGGCGCGCGATGGCCAGCGCGGTGGCGGCGTGGTCGCCGGTGATCATGGCCACCGCGATGCCTGCGCCGCGCGCCTGCGCCACTGCCGCTGGCACGCTGGCGCGCAGCGGGTCCTCGAAGCCGACCAGGCCCAGGAAGCGGAAGTCGTAGTCGTGCTGTTCGGGCGCTGGCGCTGCCCCGGCGGCGCTGCCCTCGGCCACGGCCAGCACGCGCAGGCCGGATTCGGCGAGCGCACGCATCTGCGCCAGGATGGCCGCGCCCGCCTCGGGGGCCAGGTGGCACAGGTCGATCACCGCCTCGGGCGCGCCCTTGGCGGCCACGCGGCGCCGGCCGTCCTTGTCCAGCCAGGCCTGCGACATGGCCAGCAGCTCGGGCGTGAGCGCGTATTCCTGCTCCAGCCGCCAGTCGGGGTGCAGGTGCTCGGTGTCGTCCAGCGCCTGGGCAGCGGCGCGCAGGGTTGGGCGACGGCGTCGGCATCGGGAGTGACCAGGCGGCGCAGGGCCATGCGGTTTTCGGTCAGCGTGCCGGTCTTGTCCACGCACAGCACCGTGACAGCGCCCAGCGCCTCGACCACGGCGGGCTGGCGCGCCAGCACCTGGATGCGCGCGAGGCGCCAGCTGCCCATGGCCAGGAATACCGCCATCGCCATCGGAAATTCCTCGGGCAGCATGGCCATGCCCAGGGCGATGCCGGACAGCACCCCCTGCACCCAGTCGCCGCTGCGCAGCCCATACCACAGTAACAGCAGCGCACTGCCGCCCAGCGCCAGCGTGCCGAACAGCCGCACCACCCCGTGCAGGCTCTGCTGCAGCGGTGTCGGTGCCGGCTCGATGGCCGCGAGCGAAGATCCGATGCGCCCCACCTGCGTGTGGCGGCCGGTGGCGCTGACCTCGGCCAGTCCGTGACCTGCGGTGACCAAGGTACCGGCGTAGACCTGCGGCAGGTCGTCGCCGCCCGGCGGGCCGGCCGCCACATCGGCTGCCGTGGCGTCGCTGGGCAGCTTGCGCACCGGCACCGATTCGCCAGTTAGCAGCGACTCGTCCACCGTCAGCGCCTGAGCCTGACGCAGCACGGCGTCGGCGGCCACGCGTTCGCCCTCGCCCAGCGCGATCCAGTCGCCCGGCACGATCTCGCGCGTGGGTACGCGGCGCAGCTGGCCGCCGCGCAGCACGCGCGTCTGCGGCTCGGCCAGTTCGCGCAGCGCATCGAGCGCGCGCTCGCCGCGCCGCTGCTGAAAGATCACCAGTCCCACCGACAGCAGCGCGAAGCCGACCAGCAGCAGGCCCTCACCCAGATCGCCCACCAGCAGGTAGATGGCCGAAGCCACCAGCAGCAGCAGGAACATCGGCTCGCGCATCACCTCGCGCAGCGTGTCGGCGAAGGAGTGCCGTTCGCGGTCCTCGATGGCGTTGGGGCCGTGCTCGACCAGGCGCCGGCGCGCCTCACCTTCGCTCAGGCCCTGGGGGCGGGGAGGCTGCAGCATGGTGGTGGCGTGCGAGGGTGACGACATCGTTCGCGAAATCATATCGGCAGCCTCCCGCCCGCCTGTGGCGCGGGAGGCGCCATGGATCATTCCCTCAGCGGATCGCTGCCGATCGCCTGGTACAGCGCCACGGTGTCGGTGAGCCGCTGTGCCTGCGCGCTCGCGAGCTGCATGTGCACCTGCTGCGCCTGCTGCTGGGTCAGCAGCAGCTGCGCGTAGCTGATCGAGCCCAGGCGGTGGCGCTCGCTGGCGGTTTGCAGCGCGGCCTGCGCGGCGGTGTCGGCGTCGGCCAAGGCCTGCAGCGCCTGGGCGTCGTTGGCTATGGCGCGCAGCGCGTCGGCTACGCTGCGCAGGGCCTGCAGCACCACGCTCTGGTATTGGGCGGTGGCGGCGTCCAGTGCCGCGTCGGCTGCGCGCTCCTGTGCTGGTTGCGCGGCGATGAACAGCGGCTGGGTGAGCTGTCCGGCCAGCGACCACAGCGCTGATCCTCCGCCGAACAGCGCGCCGCTGGTGAGCGCCTGGCTGCCGATTGCCGCGCTCAGGTTCAGTTGCGGGTAGCGCCCGGCGATGGTCGCGCCGCGTTCGGCGTGCGCGGCGTGCAGCAGTGCTTCGCTGGCCTGGATGTCGGGGCGCTGGCGCACGAGCTCAGAGGGCACGACGAGCGGCAGATCGGCCGGCAGCGTGAAGTCCCGCAGCGTGAACGCGTGGATCTCGGCTGTGCCCGGCGCCTGGCCCGCGAGCACGGCGAGCAGGTGCTCTGCCTGCTCCAGCTGCAGGCGCAGCAGCGGCAGCGTGGCGCGAGTCTGCGCGGCCTGGCTCTGCAGCGCCATGGCCTCGTCGGGTGCGGCCTGACCGAGCGTGACGCGCCGCTGTGCCAGCGCCACCTGTTCTTCTTGCGAGAGCAGAAGCGTGTGGTTCGCGTCGATCTGCGCGGCGAGCCGGGCACGCGCGATGGCCGTGCCGGCGATCTGCCCGGCCAGCGTGAGCCGCGCAGCGGCGAGTTCGTGGCGGCGCCAGTCGCTGCGCGCGGCCAGTGCCTCCAGCGTGCGCCGGTTGGCGCCCGAGAGATCGAGCTGGTAGTGCACGCCGACGCTTGCGCTGTACAGGCCGAAGGTGCGGCCGTCGCCGCTTTGTCCCTGCGCCGCCGGGCTCGCGTGCTGGCGCTGCACGCCCGCGCCGAGATCGACCCGCGGCAGTTCGGTGGCGCCGCTTCGCGCCTGCTGCAGCGCCTGCGCTTCGGCCAGGCGCGCCTGCGCCGCGGCCAGCGTCGGGCTGGCCTGCAGCGCACGGGCGATGGTGTCGTCGAGCGCCGCCGAGCCGAACGCGCGCCACCAAGTGGCCTCGACCGGCAGGTCCTCGGCGATGCGCTGCGCGTTGCCCAGGGGCACGTCGGCCTGCACCGTTGGCGTGCGGCTCGGGGTGCTCGTGTAGTGCGTGACCGCGGGCGCGGCCGGGGCGATGAACTCCGGGCCGCTGGCGCAACCGGCGAGCACGGCAGCGAGCGCCGCGGCCGCGAGCGTGTGGGGGATGGCCTGCATCAGAAACTCCTTCCTTCGCCCGCTTCCTCGTGGGTCACGCCATCGCGGATGTGGTACAGGCGCTTGAATGTCGGGATGATTTTTTCGTCGTGCGTCACGACGATGATGGCTGTCTGGTACTGGCGCGCCATCTCGTTGAGGATGCGCACCACCGCCAGCGCGCGCTCGGAATCGAGCGGCGCCGTGGGCTCGTCGGCCAGGATCACCGGCGGGCGGTTCACCAGCCCGCGCGCGATCGCCACGCGCTGCTGCTCGCCGCCCGAGAGCTGCGTCGGCATCGCCTGCGCGCGGTGCTGCACGTCCAGCGCCGTGAGCAGCTCCAGCGCCCGCTCGCGCGCCTGGCCGTTGGGCACGCCCGCGAGCATGGGCAGCAGCGCGACGTTGTCGATCACGTCCAGGAACGGGATCAGGTAGGGCGCCTGGAAGACGAAGCCGATCTTGTCGCGGCGCAGCGCGCGTAGGTCGCGCACCTTCCAGCCGCCGTCGAAGATCACCTCGTCGCCCAGGGTCATGCGCCCGGTGGTGGGGTCGATCACCGCGCCCAGGCACTTGAGCAGCGTGCTCTTGCCCGAGCCCGAGGGGCCGATCAGCCCCACGACCTCGCCCGGCGCCACGCGCATGTTCACGTCCTTGAGCGCGAGCACCGCGGTGTCGCCGCTGCCGTAGCGCTTGGAGAGGCCTTCGATGTGGATGCCATATCCTGCCATTTCAGCCTCCGATCGCCTCGGCCGGGTCGATGCGCAGCGCCACGCGGATCGCGACGATGCTCGCCAACGCGCAGATGCCCATCACCGCCAGAAATCCCGCCATCGAGTCCTGCGGCACCAGCAACACATACTTTGGGAAGATCGGCGCCGACCAGGTGGCGCTGATCTTGCCCACGGCAAAGCCGATCGCGCCCAGCGCCAGGGCCTGCTGCAGGATCATCGCGGCGATGGTGCGGTTGCGGGTGCCGATGAGCTTGAGCACGGCGATCTCGCGGATCTTGTCCATGGTGAGCGTGTAGATGATGAAGGCGACGATCGCCGCGCTCACGATCGCGAGGATCACGAGGAACATGCCGATCTGCTTGGCCGACGTGGCGATGAGTTTGCTCACCAGAATCTCCTGCATCTGCGCGCGCGTATGCACTGTGAAGCGCAGCGAGTGTTCGATGTCGCGCGCCACCGCGTCGGCATTCGCGCCGGGCGTCAGGCGCACCAGCACCGCATTGACCGAGGTGCTGGCCGACTGCGCGGCGTTCACCGCATCGAGCAGGCCGGGCACGCCCGGGCGGTTGAACGCGGGGTTGTCCGCGGTGCGCCGCCGCCCCGCTTCGATCGCGTCGTTGTCCTTGAGAAACTGCGCCTGCTGCGCATCCTTGAGCGGGATGAAGACCATGGGATCGCCGCTGGAGGAGACCATGCGCCGCGTCAGGCCGACCACGGTGTAGCGGTGCCGGCGGATGGTGATGACGTCGCCCAGCGCGAAACCGCTGGCGATGTCGGCCACGGCCTCGTAGTGCCCGCGCGTGAGCTGGCGCCCGGCGACGAGGTAGGGCGGCGCGCCCGGAGTTCCGGGCGTGGCGTCGGCGGCGATGCCCACGACCATGGCGCGCACGTCGCGCCCGCCGGCGTGCTCGGGTTTGCGCACCTGCATCGTGAAGTAGGTCACGTTGGCCGCGCGCGCCACGCCGGGCAGCGCCATCAGCTGGCGCCAGGCGTCGTCGGCGAGGTTGGACGATTCGGCGTACGGCCCCATGGTGTCCTGCTGCACCACCCAGAGGTCGGCGCGGCTGTTGTCCAGCAGCGCCTGCCCGTCGTCCACCATGCCGCGGTACACGCCCGCCATCACCAGCGTGACGCCGATCAAGAGGCCCAATCCGACGCCGGTGAAGACGAACTTGCCCCAGCTGTGCAGGATGTCGCGCCCTGCGAGCGAGATCATGATGCGGTCCGTGCGAGTTCGGCCACCACGTGCACGCGGGCGTTGCGTGCCAGGGCCTTCTCGCTGTAGACGATGATCCGGTCGCCCTCGCTCAGGCCGTCGAGCACCTGCACGTGGCCTTCGAGGTCGGCGTCGCCGATCCGCACGGGTGCGAACCGCGCGCGGCCATCGACGATCTTCCACACGCCCGTTCGCCCGTCCTGGCGCTGCAGCGCGGCGTTGGGCACGACCGGGGTGCTGGGGAGCGGCGGCAGGTGGATCGTCACCTCGGCCAGTTCACCCAGCGGCGGCAGCGCTACCGGAGCTTGATTGAACACCACCAGATCGGAAGAGCACACGTCTGAACTCCAGTCACTAGCTTATCTCGT
>ERZ778029.1675-NODE-1675-length-17349-cov-3.608419_pt1 | contig 17349 bp, 21 predicted proteins | sample MGYA00375759_ERZ778029 | MGnify/ENA primary metagenome ERZ778029 (study PRJEB29350, sample SAMN05389819) | bioreactor metagenome | isolation source: Ammonium sulfate bioreactor | place: South Africa: University of Cape Town | collected 2014-04-04 ...
GAATATGTTTTTCAGGAGCAAAATCGATGAAGGAGAAATTCATTCTACCATGGGTTTGTGGAAATCTTGCGCGTCAGTATTTGGACAAACAGTGTGTGGTGATTATACATGTTCAAGTGATAATAGTTCATGTGGCAAAATTTTAGCTGCACGTGCTTTTGTCACTATTGCATGTATTCTTTCGATTATTTCGGCAGTATCTTTATTTGTGTCGTTGGTAGCAAGTGACAGATTAAGATCAATGTTACTTTCGGTCGGAAAATTACTAGCATGGATTTGTTTAATTGCGGGAATTATCGGTGTGGCCATTGGTGTCGATACTTTGACGAGATATGAAAATGAACGAGTGCCATGGGGTGCTAGTTCGATTATAGGAGTTATCGCACTTGTTGTCAATGCAGTTGGTGCAGTGGTATCCTTATTGGTAAACTGAAATGTCTTAATTTTTTAATAACTCAATCGAATAAACGATATTCATTCACGCGTTTTCAATGTGCATGTATTACTAATTTGTACGAACAAAATGGATGAAAACTTTTTTCAAATAAAAATTTAATCATTCAGATTAATAAGGAAGAATATTTTCTGCGTTATCAATTAGTCATAATCCTATAGAGATTACGTGAAGAGTCATGATCAAATCAGAATTTTCACTCGCTTAGTCAAAATTGTAATTTACCATAGTGAATATCTGTAAGTTATAATACAATAGAATAATGTTTCGAGATGAAATGTCCAAATAAGAAGAATTATATGAAATCTGATTTTTATTCGTAAATTTTTATTTTATGATACAATGAAGGTCGTTGTTATCATCAGCTTATGTTGTATATTAATCATTCAAAACACAAAAATAAGAAATTTTCAAAATCCGAAGGAGTCATTTTTCGATAAGGATTCTCAATACAGTAATCAGATCATAAAACTAAAAAAATAGGCATAATTATTCATCATTCTCTTGCTACTAGCGAAAGAAAAGTAACAGCATGGGTTTTTTCCGAGTGTATAAAACATAAGTTCTTCTATTTATGACTTGATTTCTATTTAACTAATTACTAATAAATACGGTATGTCATCAGAAGTTCGTATTTTGTTTATTTTGATTCAGGATTTATAGCTTGCCACGTTGTAATTCCAACGATTTTCGACAATATAAATAGTTGTATAATTCAAGCATTAGCTTTATTTTATATTAGACATAAGTTAAAACTAAGTATGACTTTAAACCTAAAAATTAAAGCTTTCACTGCAGCTGCCATCATGGCCCTCGCATGGATATTTTATATTGTTGCCAATGCAGTTCCATCATGGTATGTAATCAGAATGACTTTCTTTTGAAATTTTGAATATCTATTTTCACTCTTACATAGGAGTACACAGAACATAGAAGGCACTTCGTATTCATCCAACTATGGCTTATGGAAAGGTTGTTCTACTTCACCATCAGCGACACAATGTTTTCAGTGGGATTGTTCATCCTCATCTGACAACGATTGCAGTAAAGTCATAGCTGCAAGAGCTTTTGTTACATTCGCATGTTTATTCTCGATTTTTTCGGTCATATGTTTACTCGTTTCATTGGCATTATCTGATCGAATCAAATCAATTGTACTTTGGGTTGGAAAAGCCCTTGCATTTGTTTGTTTAATTGTCGGAATCATTGGTGTTGCTCTCGGTATCAATTCGTTGACCGGTTCGGAAGATGGAACAGGTTTATCATGGGGTGCTAGTTCGATCATAGGAATCATCGCAATTATCACGAATTTAGTTGGTGGCATTGCATCGTTACTTATACAATAAAAAAAGACACGCTTTCTTTGTTTTTCTTTATTTTCGACTTTCACATTTAATCAGTAGAAACATTTTTACTCATGAAACCATTGTAAATGCCAACCAGTGTTTGTATTATGATTTTTTTGTATTTTTTTCCATGAATCTCCATATACTTTGAATCATTTGGAAATTTCCAAATAAACGGAGTTCTTTTTTCTTTTCTAAAACAAATTTTCGAAGTCAATGTTCTTTCTAGCGAAAAAAAGGGCACATCACGCGATATGTGCTTTATTTTTGCACTTTTTCCACTTGCAAATTCTTTCTTTCCTACTGTTATTCGTATTCAACCAATAAGAAATAGTTTGAACGAAAGACATGCAACATTAATACTTCCTCGGAAGAAGATTTTCGCTGAAAGGTACAAATCCAAATTCAATTCACCGTCCTCTAACTACAATATAATGATTCAACCAGGATTTTCAGATTTTTTTCGATATGCTGAAACTTCTTTCAGCAGAAGTGTTCCCAAATAAAACCAATAGATAGCGAACATTAGGATAGGACACGCCTTTTATCTTGAATTCAATGTAAAAAAAGGAAATAAAATTACTTCATTCTTTACATATGTGCATAATTCATAGAAAGGAAAAAGACAAACTACCTGTCAAATTTTCTTCAATGACCAAATTGAAAAATCCCAAAAAAATTACAGTGGGTAACTCAAAAAGAGCAATGGGCAATTGACGTTTTTCGTCTTCCTACTTGGTTGCGCGATTGTTGCAATGACATCATCGGATGTGTATTTGTTTTTTATTGCCAAGGAGTCTACTTCTCTTCTGTAAATAATCTTCAACTATACATATTACTCATCCGTCTCCGACTTCCGTAACTACAACATGCGTTCCGTGTATAAATATTCGGTCAAAAGACGCATTAGCATTTTATTCCCACCGTAGCAAACAAACGGACAAATCAAATATGGCTTTAAACCCGAAAATTAAAGTTGGCATTGCGGCTGCGATCATGGTCCTCGCATGGATCTTTTATATCGTTGCCAATGCAGTTCCATCATGGTAATTAGTTATTCGAAATAATTTCTCTTTTCAAATTTTGAATTTCTATCTTCACTCTTGTATAGGAGTACAACGAGCAGCTCCGGAAGCCTTTCCTATTCGTCTAACTATGGATTGTGGAAAACTTGTTACACCTATCTGTCAGTGTCGCAATGTACGGCATGGGATTGTTCAGGAACATCGTCAACATCGTTAACATCAACATCGACCTCAAGTAGCAGCACTTGCAGTAAAGTCACAGCTGCAAAAGCTTTTGTTACATTGGCATGTTTATTCTCGGTTTTTTCGGCTATATGTTTACTTGTTACGTTGGCATTATCTGATCGAATCAAATCAATGGTATTGTTGGCTGGAAAAGTCCTTGCATTTGTTTGTTTAATTTTCGGAATCATTGGCGTTGCACTCGGTATCAGTGCATTGACCAATTTTGACTTCGGTACAACAGCCGAAATAAGTTTATCATGGGGCGCAGGTTCAATCATAGGAATCATCGCAATTATCACGAACTTAGTCGGTGGTGTTGCAGCGGCAATGATCACGAGCGAATAAGATCTACCATCACTGTTCTTTGAAATTATTTCTCAATTTAATCCAGAAATCTCGACAAAAAGTGTGACAATCAATTTTCAATCATTTTTTTTCCTTCTCAACTAACAATACTTCACTACTATCGAAATCTGCACAAAGAATAGAATTAAGACAAATCAATGACGTTCTTTATGCTTGAGTGTGCACAAAAATTATTTGATATTTATGCCTAACCTGAGTGAACAAATTATTTTACAAATTCATGAACTTTTTCTCAAACTATGCATTTTATATATTTAATAAAGAAAATATTTTTAATATTACAACATGACAGGATTTCACCTTCCATGACAATAATATAATTACTCATAATATACAATCAGAAACAAATGCTTGAGCGAGATTGAATAACAGCATGTATAAAATTGGCGTAGGAAACGACAGCGTCATTTTCAATCATATTTCAAGAGCTTTTTCTTCCTGCAAAACAATAAAATAGACTGAATAGAATGAGTTTATTTCCCAGTGAAAGAAAACGTCATGCGAAATAAATGAAAGTCTTTCGAAGAAAAAAACTAATTGAAGTTGTTTTGGCTACGTAGAACATTAAAAAGAACTTATGTTTAATGAATAGTGTTGCCACGGTCGATTCTTCTTCTTCGTCTCTTATAATTGTTCCTGTATACACACTCGTTTTGCCGTTACCTAACTACGTAACTAACACTATTTCTGTTACCGTATAAATACTCGTCAATATTTTAAATTTGTCTATTATTTTCTAAGGCACAATAACACAGAAACTACGATGGCTGTGAATGCAAAAATCATAACCATTATTGCTACAATCGTAATAATTCTTGCATGGATACTCTATGTTGTTGCAAATGGTGTTCCTGAATGGTAATAATTATTTTCATGAAAATATAAATCATTACAGGTTTTTATCTGTTTACTTTTTAGGAGTAAATATTCTGCAGCATCAATCGATTATAGATATGGTTTATGGGCATCATGCACGTCAGGATTTGGAGCAACAGTATGTGGTTCTTTTTCATGCCCAACTTCTGGAAAGCCATGCAGTAACATTCGTGCTGCCCGAGCTTTTCTTACTATGGCTTGTATTTTCTCGGCTGTTTCAGCGATATGTCTCATTCTTTCGTTGCTATTAAGTGATAAAATACGATCAATTATACTTATAGTTGGCAAAGTTCTCGCATTTGTTGCCTTAATTACGGGAATTATTGGTACTGCTGTTGGTATCAATATTATGACGAATTTTACGGCTGGAGTAGATTACAAATGGGGTGCTTCGTCAATAATTGGTATCATCGCAATTATTATCAATGCAATCGGAGCTGTTGTATCGATCTTCATTCAATAAGAACTTATTGAACTTTTACTTTTTTCTCCTCTAGTTTCTGTTGTATGTTCTCGTATTTAATCAAAGTTTTTTTTTTGTCGAATAATGTCTTTTTTATTACCCTGCTTTATATATTCATATGAACGATTTTTTTTCCTTTCATTTACGAGAACACGTCGTCAATGAAGTTGGAAAAAATATGAGCGTGACTTCTTTGTTGAATAAATGTTTTTACTAAATAATCAATTATATTTTTGTAATTATGAAAGGTAAATACGTTTCTCTCCGAAGTGCAACTAAGATTTCGTGATATAAATTTTAAATTTAATAAATAACCTTGAAAAAAAGACAAAATTTGAAGTTCGTTTAATGATTTCGGATGGATTTAATCGACTAATAAAACATTTCAATAAAATACATGATTAGTGAATCAAATAAAAGAATTGTTGTGAAATTACTTTAACTTCCTTTTGCATTTCGTTTGACTCGAAAGTTCTACATTAAAAAATCATTCATAAATTAAGTCGGAACTTTTTCTTAAATATTTACATAGAATATAAGACGTAGATGTTTTTTCTTCTCCATTTATGACAAAATTACGGTTATTAATTGCATTCTGTGAATGAAAACTCAATAATAACCGGTAATCATTGAATTCCATGAGTTCCGAAATTTTTCGCGGAATCATGAAAAGATTGTCATATTCTTGGTTTTTTCCCTGAGAACTATTCAGACGAACAGCATGGTTCTGCGAAAAATGAAAGAAAAAATCACTTCCATTTAGTGATTCATGCCACTGCATCCAAAAATATATAAATACAAATCATTTTCGCATTATGCTTCACATTCAAGAACAGACAAACATAGACAAGTAAACATGGCAGTGAACTCTAAAATTGTAACTGGTGTTGTGGCCGGCATTATGATCTTAGCCTGGATACTATACATTCTTACCCATGCTGTCCCATCATGGTAGTTATTCGAAATGAATTTTCTTTTCAAATTTTGAATATCTATTTTCACTCTTGTATAGGAGTGAATTGAGCAGTACCGAAAGCTCTCTCGATTCCTCTTCACCACCAACGACACTATATACTAATTGGGATTGCTCATCGTCGCGTATCAGCACTTGCAGTGCCGCCATAGCTGCAAAAGCTTTTGTTACATTGGCATGTCTATTCTCCTTTTTTTCGGCGATATGTTTACTCGTTACGTTGGCATTATCTGATCGAATCAAATCGACTGTACTTGTGGCTGGAAAGGTCCTTGCATTTGTGAGTTTCATTTTCGGAATCATTGGTGTCGCTTTCGGTTACCGAGAGCTACAAATCTTAGGGACGAGCTGGATTCGGGGTCAACTTTTTAGGATTTTGATCTTGGTTTTCCTTTTTTCACGAGAGTTGAATACTTGTTTACAAGATTTGAATATTTGTTTACGAGATTTGTATATTTGTTTACGAGATTTGGATACCTGTTTGGATTAGGGTATCTAGATTCGTAATGTGTTTTCTAGATTTGGTATTGGATTTATTTTCTTATAATACAAATCTTCCAAATAGATTTGAAAAGTTACATTATTTTCCACCTCTTGTTAAATAAACTATTTTGATGTAGAATGTCGCAGGAAAAATTAAAATTCCGCAATTTTCAAAAATGTCCTGAGCTTTTCGAAGACGATATATTGTGTCTGAGTAAAAGTTTTAATGATTCTATGGGCAGTTTTAAATATTCCTGACTTTTGATTTGTGTTTTTGTACAATATTAAAAATAGTTAACTAAACTTAATTTTAATATGATAAACACTGACTTAACTATAAATTTGTTTTGAATTATCTGCGAATTTCAATGTTGCTAGTTAGCACTAGGTAATTTTTCATCGATTGCTCATGTACAGAGTAAAAGTAACTAGCATTTTTGATTTTCTTACTTTTCTCACGCTATTTATTTATTGGCAAGATTTTTTAAAAATATTTTCATTATTTTATACTTTTGTCTTTTTATTCATTGAGTTGTTTTTTGTATTAAATGTAAGATAGTAGAGTCGTATTTTGTGTGCAATATTCTCCTATTCCAAGATCAATAAAACAACTTGAAACTGGGCGAATAACTAATGAAATAGCACGTTTTTGTCATAACACTTGTTTCGCTTGTTTGTTTCCAACCCAACTGACAGATATAATCTTCCAATATATATATTATATTTCATCTTTGTAAACTAGCGACAAGTCAACATTGAATAAAGTCGAATAAAAAATTGGGAAAAAATTGATGTTCCCAAAATCCGAATCTTACTCTAACAAATCCCAAAGGTTTGAGTTTGTTGCATCTCTTGTCTCGGTATCAGTGCAATAATCACTTTTGACTTGGGTACAACAGCCAGAATAAGTTTATCATGGGATACTGCTTCGATCATAGGAATCATCGCAATTATTGCGAATTTCGCTGGTGCCATCGGAACAGTCCTCGTCAAAAACGTGTAAAATCTGACACGACTGCTCTTCAAAATCCTTTCCAAAACTTTCTTCAAAAAAGATGATAATCCCTTTTCTGTTCTGTGTGTTTGAGTGTGCACAAGTCATTTAAATAAACTCTTAATTTTATTGAATAAAGTCATTTTCTCACAAATCACTTTACAGATTCATGAACTCTTTTTTTTTTACTTTCATCAAAAGAAAACAATAGTAGTAACAACAAGAAGAAATAATGTACAAATGAACAAGCCAACAATCGATTCTCACGAGATTGGTATCACTAAAATCGAGAAAGTAAAATTGATTTGAACGTCATTGTACTCGATCTTACCGAGATTATTATTAAATTGATACATAGCAACTCGATCGAATTCACTTCGTTTATATTTTTCTCTGACATTCGTGTGATACAAAGATTTCGAAATCTGTTGCATAAGTTTGCTAATTTTCTCGATGGCTTTCTCCAATTCATCTGGTTTGTAAGGTTGATGTTTATAAAATCGTTTGACAATTTTCATCTTATCGAATTGTTTCGTCAATTTCAACGCCAACAAAAGCGATGCTGCAGCCAGCAATGAACCAGGCATTTGCTCTGACAATTGATCATCACATAGAACACATTCAAGGAAATATTTGGCCAACGAATAAATCACAAAATGAAACGGAATAAACCGTAAATAATAGCAAAGAAAATGAATCGCCAGTGGATATTCTATTGAAAAAAAACAAACAAATTAAGCAAAGTTTTTTCTGGAAAACGAAACGAACCGAGTTCGAAATCGAGTTGAGTTAACAATTGTTTTTCACCGTGATTGAGATGAATTTGTGTGACATGATATCGAGAATCGAAAAGAGAGATTAACGATGCTGCATCAGGAACTCGACGTGATTCAAGTTTACATGCAATAGTAAAACAACTGAAAGTAATCGTTGGATTTGACTCGAACTGAAAGGTTTATTGTCTTACTTAACAGCTCGAAGTTGAAGATCGAGCTTTGTCATTTGATCGTTGAGCAATAGAACTCGATCGATAAGATGAATCGTTCGACAAAGAATAGCTAAACGAGAAAATCGAAGGTCTTTGGGAAATTCGTATGATGATTTACCAGCATTTAATCGATGATAATCATGTACAGATATAATCCAATCGATTAGTTTACAACGAACTTTAGGCGTGATAACAACCGTTGAATGGCAACCGGGTGTTGGAATGCCTTCGATGGGTTTGAGAGAATTTGTCGATTGACGAAGACGTTTCGCTGAACGTAATCGTTCGTTTTCCGTCATAAAACGTGATTCTAAATTGAGTAAATATTTCATAACTTCTTTTTCGTAAGTTGTCGTTGTTAAAATATCGAAAAATGGATGAGAATTCGATTCGAGACCATCGAAAAGAGCTACAAAATAAAAAAAAAACTAAACTCTATCGTTTCTTATTCAATGAGAATTACGATCGTGATCATCTTCGTCGTCTTCGAGTTGAGTGTCTTCAATCGAAATCTTCGGCGTGAAATATTCATTCGTTGATTTCTGTTGATTTAACAAAGGTTTCTCGTTTTCATTGGGCACAGCGATGAGCATTTCGTTCAACCGTTCTTGAATATTTTCCATGTCATCTTGAACGATTGTTCGTCGAAGTTGTTTTTCGTTGAGATTTTGTGAGGAATCGTTTTTTGGATGAGGAACTGCAGGTAAATTCAAGTGATTGTTGTCGATTGTCAAGGGATGGTGAGAGGATGATTTGATTTCGAGATTTTGTGAGGATTCTGAATGATGAAGAAGTTTGTTTGTTGGGCAGAGATTTTCGTTGGAAGTTCGACGACATGATGAGGTCGATGACGAACGTGGCAACATGTTTTTTTTTCGATTTTAATAAAAGAAAAAGAATTGAAGAAATTTAAGAATGAATGACATGTTCAATTTCCCGGACAAAGAACGACCAATCGAAACAAGAGCTCAGTGATTTCGTCTTTTTTTCATCGATTCAATTTCGATGAATATGAATAATTATGACTTTTTGTGTCTTGAGGAAGTTTAGAAAGTTTTTGAGATTTTGTATTTCGTTACTCGATGGCAACGACATCTATTTTCAAGCGTCCCAGTTCCTAAACCTGATGCCAACGAGCGTATTTTATTTTGAAATTTCGATTGATTTTTTTTTCGAATTGCACACTTACTTATGTGCATAGAGTGTGTGGTTGATTGAATAATTCTACTTCGAAGTTTAAAAAAAAGCCGCATATTTATTTTCAGATGGTTTCTGTCTGCTAATATTTGGCAAGCCGACACGCTTGTAAATACATTTTCTTCTTTCTTTTGATAAAAATCTGTAGACATATTGATCTATCAGAAGACATATTAGTTAATCATTCATAAAATTAGAAATGACAACTGTGTCTTATCCGACTTGGGTTTTCAATCGTGATAAGACAAAAATCGAGCTCGTATGTGTTTCTCTTTTCTTCTCTCTCTCTCTCTCTCGCTCTCGAAACAACACAAGTGTCGAATCGAACAATCACAATGAGTTGTTGAAAGAAAAACATTCGAAAAAGATTCATTTCATGCTTGAGCACGACGAAAAAAAAACGAAGAACATGTTTTTCTTTTTCTTTTTTTTTGCCAAAAATATCGATAAAACGCAAGATTGCGCGACCTGGTTCTTCATTTCAGATCAATCAATCGATGGACAAACTAACTGAATCTGCCAGTGGAAATAACAAAACATTAGTCATTATTTTAACAGTGACATTGCCGACTTTGGCTTGTCTCGTCGTACTTATCGGAATAGTCGTTTGCTACCGACGACGCGCGACAACAATTTGGTTGAAACAATCAGATAATTCCGATCGATTACAAGCGATTCTTATCAATCTTTCTCCGAGTTCAATTCAACCACAATATTATCAGAACAAATTCTGTCTTTCACATTCGCAGTTTGCGCAACCAAAAACACAAACTATTGTTTATAATCGATTAATCGTAACAGAAAAAATGTTTTCTTAGAAACCAAATCATCTGTTTTTCTTTGTTGAAAGAGTGCTCCCTCAACTCCCAGTCTATCCAGTTGCTCGAAATCTTCACTACAAGGTCAAACTAATGCTGCATTCGATGCATATTCTTTAAAAAACGACCAGCAACCAATTCTCGAAACATCATCAACAACAAAAGAACAGCCGATCGATTCTGTAATTCATCAGTCAATTGTTTATTCTTATCGTTTCGAATTTCTTCTTTATAGATTCACACAGAATTTCCGTCTTCTCTTCAGCTGCCTGTGCCGTCTGTGAGTTCGATCTATGTTGAAGCGATTGCTTCGCATCATTTGAGTACAAGTTCATTGCAAACATCAACAGTGAGTCATCAATCCGGTTCAACTTCCTTGTTGAGTTCTTCTCCGACCACGACCACCGTACTTTTATTTTCTCAACGAACTGAATTTTAAAATTGAAAATGTCTCGTTGTACATTGAAAAAAAAGAGGTTTATTGGGGCAAATAAAAGTTTGAATTACATTTCATCTTAAAAACAAAAAATAGAACACTTTTGTTTCTCGATTGTTTATTTTAAAAATAACTCGTTGTCACCAATGATGATTCATCGTCTTCTTCTTCACGAATCGCGTCTGCTTGACGATAACGAGTTCGCAGCTAAATCGTTTTTCACAAGAAATCGTTTTTTTATTCTATCTGAGAAGAAGAAACTCACCTTTTGAAATTGACAATCCGAGAATAAATCATGGAGAAAACGTTGTGCATTGACTCTGACACTGCTCATCGAAAGAATATAACAAATCTCCGAATATAAACAAATGTTATCGAATATCTGTGGACGACTTTCTTTCCAACTGAAATCAAAACGAAAATTCTCTTTTTCTCTGCGTTTTAAAATCGAATTGAATTACTTCAAAAGTTTCTTTTCAACTTCATCGACATGAATACCAACAATCAATCGACTTGCCAACGCTTTGACATCGCAAAAATCCGTTTGATTGCTCAAATCTGCATCTTCATGAACGGCTCCATCCGTTCGATTTCTGCACATCATGCAAATATTCACTGTTGGTCTCGTTGGCACCGGATTTGGATTCGCTGGAGGCATGACAACTGAGGGAAATATCTGTTCTGGCATTGAACTCGATGGAGGTGGAGATATTATTGGTGCAAATTCTGTGGTTGCAAAGCAAAAGAAAGGTTTGGGTGTTGAGAAAACTCGAGAGAAATGTAAATTTACCTCAGGAACCAGTGGAAGTGTTTGTTCCACTTCGTGCTCGCGTAGGTTCGGCATTTGTGTTCGCACGTGAACGAGAACGAACAAGATCAGTCCAAGTTTCGTAATTTAGATTGTAACCATCGGAAATCTGGACAAAAAAATCAATCGATTTCAATTCAGAGAATCAAATTCGAAAGTTTTACTTCGACAACTTGTCGAATATCAACCGGAACGGCTAAACCTCGATAACTTGTGTTACAATCTTCATCGGCATCGTCTTGATCTCGATGTTCAAATGAAAATTTCCTACAGAAAATCAAATCGAATCGAATTTTTCCACAGAATTTTCTTTTCTTTACCCATCTTCGGTCGTAAATCTTTCGATCGATTGTTCATTGATACTATGTTGTTCGTAGAATTTCTTATAGAATTTCGATTTATACGTGCTAAACAACGAGAGAAGTTCATCTTTACTTCCCGCAATGGTTATTTTCATCGGATTAAACGTATAATTATTCGTTGTCATGTGACTATACATTCCGTGACTGATTTCCTGAACACGTCGTGCGTATTCGTAACCCGCTGCATCGGGTTTTAACAGAAAATTGCAACGTAATAAACGAGAACGAACAAATTCATCGGTGGCAGCGGTTTCCGATGTTCCCGGTTGATTGGCCGTTGGCGCGCGTAACGCTTGAATAACTTCGGGAATTTTCTGCAATTGTTTCGATTGTCTGAGTGCGTTCGATTGATGAGCTGATTTCGATCGTGGACGAAAACGTTCCAACGGCAGACTGTCCGTTGCTGATTGAACGGCTGCCGATGATGTTTGACTGTTGTATGAGACAGTGCTGTAGGATGGCGAACGGTTCGATTCTATGTCGGGATAGGAACCGGAAACTGTACTGGTGATGCCGGAATCGCGATGAACAGAGGGATTGCCGAATTCTTTGGAGATACTCGAGCTACGACGAGTTGAAACCGAGACTAGAAGAGGACCGTCGATAGGCGAACGACTTGAAGGAAAGGACATGTGTGCAACTGAATTCGTCGGAGTTGCTGAACCGATGTCTTCGTCAATGATGGCTAAAACAAACAAAGCAGATTGATTTTTAAAAAAGAAACTTTGTTATTGTTGTTGTTTTCGGTTACAATGTCGAATATCTGGGATTGGAATTGGAATTTCATTTGAATTCATCAAAATCGACGATGGCATTGTCAACGATCGCGCAGCCTTCGATTCTTGTTGAGTCGATTCAAGAAATTGACTGAATCGAAATTGTTTGGTCACATTTGTCTCTCGATCTCGTTTAACAACCGAAACAGCAACAGGCTCACTCGACGGTGGACTTGTGCTTTTATTCGTTGATGAACTTGTCGAAAGTTTCGACAATCGTCTTTCTGCACATTGATATGCATCGGTATTTGCCAATGATGTTGGAATCGAATGTGCACGGAAACGATACGTCTCCCAACCGAAATCTTTCAATGCAACTGCACCATCCGGTGTCTGAGCAATTAAACTCAAACCAAAGAAAGCCGTTCTAAAATTCTCGACAATATTCCAATGAATGAAAGACAAACAAAACAAAATAAATCTACCCTCGAACTGACAGATTTTGACATTCTTCAGCAAACCGAAGAAAATCAGCAAGCAGATCTTTATTGACAAACCACGAGTATCCGTTTTCTGTACTCGCTGTATTTGCTAATGCCCAAAGAGCTTCTTTGATTTCGTAGGTTTCTGCTATTGTTATGCAATTTGTTGGACGTTGTTTGATATCATTTGCATAGAGTTCAAGACGTGATTCAGATTTTAATAATTCAAAACCTTCGTCATGTAAACATAATTGACGATAGATATGCGAGGAAACATGAACATTGGTTCGTTTTCTTCGTGCTTTGCCGTTGAAATTTGCTTTTCGTCTTTCGAAAAAATCATCGGTTAGAATCGGGTCACCTGAATAAGCACCGAACAATCGTGTTTCCATGAAAATAACATATTGTCGATTGAATTTCGTATCCCAATGTTGAAGTTCTTGACGAATTTTTTCAATATGTTTACGATTCGATGGAATTTCATTGAATGGAATCGAACATAAACGAGCACAAGCTAAATGATAAATATTCGATAAATACGGGTGTTTATCTTTAATCGGAGTAAAGATTCGCCACTGTTCATAAAGAATATGAACTAATCTCTATTCAAAATTGAAGATTTATATTTGTTGGGAAAATAGATACAAAACAAGTTTTACTTTATCTTCGAGAGCTTCATCGAGAATTGATATTGCTTCGAGAAAAACCGTTTGATTTGTGTCCTGCAATTGAGAACATAGAACAATAATACCCCATTCGCCAAATCCAACGGGATTACAACGAAGAAGAACACGTAGTAAACTTGTACTATACAAACGAAGTGCCTACAGACAAATCAGAGGAAAAACTTGTTGTTTTTTTTATTCGATTTGAATAAAATTACAGTGCAAGATGATGTTAATGTTTGAGCAAGGAAATTTCGACATGGATTATCGAAATAATAATTAAATGAAGATAAAGCTACGACTACTGATGTGGCGAATTCATCGTCCATTTTCAACATTTCTGTTAGACTGAAACAAAAAACAAATCTTTGAAAACTAAACACCGAACAATCGTTTCTACCGAATGAAGATTTCATTTTCATTCAAAGCTTCAGTTCCCATCGCCGTTTTACTCAATCGTCCAAAGAATAAATAATAATAAACACTATTCTGTGTTAATAAACTATGATCACTAATAATCGCTTTGCCAAGTCCTTCTCTCACCGCGATAATCGTCTACATACAAATTTCAATCAATCAGACAGAAGAAAAACAAACGAATTTCTATATCGATACTTTTTTCAGAGCACTGTTGATCGCTGACAGAAGTGTTCGAACAATGTTACTTGCGATGAACTAATCGAAAATTGAATAGAGAAAGTGATTTTGATTTCGATGGGAAATACTTTGATCTGATTCGAACTGGATTTATGCGGATAAACAAGAAGATCGGACAGAGCTAATAAACTTCGGCAAGTTACATTCGACAGAGAATCAGTTAATAGTAAAGTGTTGAAACCATCCTTTTGTTCTGGTTTGAAAAAATCATATAATTTATCCAGAAATCTGAATAGAAGATGAGTTTTTTTTTTGTGATTTATTAAAGTGAAATTTTCGATTTTACCTTTCGAAAAGATCGCCTTGCATTTGATTGGCAATTTTAGGAAAATCCTAAGACGAAAATTCTTTTTTTGTGTTTTTTTTACTTCAAATCAAACTATCGTTTACTTTGATTAAAGCTAAAATAAGATCCCAATTCCATTTTCGAAAATCATCGGTATGCAATGTAAATGTATCTCGAATAGCGTTATCAATTCTCTCTGCAGCCAACTAAATACAACAACACATTTCATTCACAAGAAAAAAAAAGCTAAACTACCGGATCATCGAAACCGAACATTTGTTTTTTCCTCGATGTTTCCGTTTGAACTGGTGCAACGATATAATATTCATGCAAATGTTGTGAATGATAAATCAATTGTGATAACTGAAATGAATACGCATAACGTGTACGTTGTTTGAATTCAAAGAACGCATTGATATTCAACATGGCTTCTTTGGCAAAACTAAAGATCGTCAATTCTCAAATGAGTAAAAAACGAAAACTCGAATTAACAACAAATCAAACCTTCGTTTGACACTATTATCATCAGCTATGGCTATGTCCATTAAAAGAGGTAGTAATAGAAAACTTTGTTCTTCAGGTAAATGCTCGTTACACTAAATAGATCAATGAGAATTGAAATGTTGTTCTGCTCTGGGTGAACTTACTAGCCAGATGAAATTAGCTAAGAGAAGTGTGGCTCGAATTGATAAGAGAGTATTGTCGCTCGACGCGAGTTCTGTTATTGCCTCAAAGAAAGAATTCATTGAAATTCAGTTTCGTTCGACATGAAGAGATTGAATACTTCGAGAAAACCAGCATCGATAAATGTCAGAAGTGTCAATGCCATTTGACTATCGAGTAAATTCGGTCTGAAGAAGAAAATGAATTGTTTAGATGTGTCCGAAATCGAATTGAATATCGAACCTTGTTGAAGATAGACGAGATAGTTTAGCAGCTCCTTCACTCGCTACATAAGTGAATTTTTCTTCTGCTGTTGTTAGATTATATCGAGGATCTAAATAATCAATCAATAGACATGTTTTCTCAGACGATAAATTCGTATTTACAAGTTGATTTTAATGCTGTTTCATAGTTATCACAGATTGTTGGTGTATCAAGATTGAGCAGATCATAAAATAGATCAAGAATCACCATCTGAACAACAATAATAACAAAGACAAATGATCGAAAAAGATAGTTGAAGATTTTATTTCGAATACTTTCATCGGACCCGATTGAACCATTAAACAATTGACGAGTAAACGAATGGATGAATTCGATGATTGACAAAATGTCGTAAAACCAATCCAAGTATGCAGAATCGTTGTCAATGCAGATGAACATGCTTTCAATCGTCTTAGTTTATCAAATTCTTTGATCGTTAAATGATCATATCTAAAACCAAGATTTTCAATTCAAAAACAAAAAAATTCTTCACAATTTTCTCATACGCTGCTGGCGTCATTGCTCGTCGATCGACTGTTGTCGTATTTGCTTTTTCACACAATGGAAATATCGATACTAATTGCTACAAACAAACAAAAAACAGACGAACATCCATCATTTTGATATCAAAAACTTGATTACACTGAACATATTTCGAATAAATTGATGTCGATCTCTCATTCCTTCGTCAACGAATATCCAAGTTGGACCGTTGCTATCAATCGAATCGACAATTGTCGGTTCACTACTATCATTAATTGTAAAACGATCAATAGCATATAACAACGAATAGAGAACACTTTCAATGAGCTCATCTTGTTCGAAATCAAGCAGAAATTCAATCATCGAATTAATCGCGTTACATTCACGTAAAATATGTGGATTGCAAATCGCTGAAATCAAACAAATGATCGTCTTCTGTTTTATTTTTTCTCGTTGAGCGTATATTTACCAATCTCACATAATAATTCTAAAGAACAATTGACCATTTGATCAGATCTTAGAATTGCCGATGGATTCATAGAACGTGTGAGCGTCGATAGATAACTTGATGAAACAATCGAAACAAGAATATATACAAATGACTGAGGAAATCTCAACGGATATAACGAGAGAAACCGACGAATGAATTTAATAGCTTCTAAACGTTCGCGTCCATTTCGAAGATCGATGGCAAATGAACTGAAATCAAAACCGATTGTCAGTCGGTTTTGTTTTTGCTTTTTAAATTGAAAATTTACCGACAAATCAGATAATCCAGACGACATTCGAAAAACTTGTCGAGTATTGCATTTCGATGAATCGAATAGCGAAGTGCACGAATAGCTGCAGCTCGTACACGTTCGACATCACTCAATAACAGAATCTGTAAACTAATTCAAACAGAAAAACAGTTTTCAATCGATTCATTTGGAATTTATTCGATACCCACCCGTAGACAATCAATTCATCGTCATTATCCGTCCGTGACATGGCGACATAACGTGTCATTTCATTTAAGAAATTACCAAGAGATTTCGATGGACTATCCAGAGATGAAGTCGAAGCCGATGCGATCGCTATTTGATTGCAAAGATTGAAAAACATCGATGACATTTTCAATCTTATCTAAAAGAATAATATTTGGTTTATTTATTGCAATTGGAATAAATTCATAGAAATTCACACGATTAATAAATAACGATTTGCAGATTGGCAGTTCTTATTTGTTATGACGCAGTTTATTTAGCAAATAAAACTTCTCGCATTTTTTCTCTCCCTCTCTCTCTCTCTCTCGTTTTCTTTCTTTTTTATCTTTTATT
>ERZ778029.1677-NODE-1677-length-17337-cov-3.729429_pt1 | contig 17337 bp, 11 predicted proteins | sample MGYA00375759_ERZ778029 | MGnify/ENA primary metagenome ERZ778029 (study PRJEB29350, sample SAMN05389819) | bioreactor metagenome | isolation source: Ammonium sulfate bioreactor | place: South Africa: University of Cape Town | collected 2014-04-04 ...
TCACAAATCGGTTTGACCAAGAGAAATAAACAAAAATCAATCAAGAATCATTTCTTTTTCTATAGGAGATTTAATTCAACTAAAACGACTCTATCTCGAATCGAATTGTCTGAAAAACCTTCCGTATGAGTTAGGCAAACTAAATATTGAAGATCTTGGTAATTACAAGTTTTTTTTTATATTCGAATTTTCAATTTGATTATCTAGGTTTGAAGAATAATCCTCTTGGTGATGAAATTCTGAGTCTATTCGCACGTCCAAATGGTACTTATGAAGTAATGAATTATCTACGTGAAAAATGGGCTATGATTTGTTCGTATAAAATATCGTTAACATGGCCAACTAAAGATTTAGATCTTGAACAAGAATCGAATTAAATTTGATAAGAAAAAGAAAGCGACACGAAACGAAAATTTAATAATAATCAAAAGAAGTATTTTTTTTAAAACTCTGTGCGTGTTTTTTTCTTTTTGTTCTTCTAAATAATTCTAATAAAAAAAAACTAAATCTAACTATGCAAATGTGAGAATTATTCATTCATTTGTCTTTATCTGATAAAATCTTATGAGTAAAAATTCTCACGAGGTTAAAGGTACCAACAACAACAATAACAACAGTAGAAAAGAACTGCATGTTAATTTTTCTCCGTAGTTCTATTTTCAGTTCGACAGGTAAAAACGTGTGTTTTGCTGACATTAACATAATACATTTGCTGTGTTTTCTTCTTCTGAAAAATTACGTCGTCAAAAAAAACGTCAACAACATCGACTGATTCGTAACTAATTCTGTTGCTAAGCTTTTATTTTGTACGTGGAACTTTTTTTTTTGTTTACACTTTCGAGGGTATATGAGAAGAGAACAGACAAAACGAATAAAGCAACGTTGTTCATGGTTTTTTTTCTCTTCGACTTCAAAGTTCACGCTTTCTTTTGGAATTAAATCAACTGAGGTAAAACTAAAGAAAGAAAAAAAGAGGAATGTCATGGTGTTTTTTCTTAATTATCAATTAGATATATTGTTTTCTTTTTTTTTTCTCTCTTCACTCCCGTGTCTCTCGCTCTGTACGGTCTTTTGCATCATCAATTTTGAAATCGACAGAACGAACGAACGTGCACTTTGATGAAATACATATTCATAATTTCAGTAGTCGATATTCGAAAACGAGACATACGATCGTCTAAATGATTTTATATCATTGTATTTCACGGCTGATTGATTATAACCAATCGTAAAATATGTTCACATTCAGTAAAGAAAAAAAAACTCTAAACCAGGATGACGATTGAAAAGAGAAAAAAACATTTCGTTTGCGCTTGCACTTTTTTCTTGTTTACAAAGGTGTAGAGAAAAAACCTTGAATCGGATAGATAGTCCAATCATTTGTTGTTTTTTCTTCTACATTAATACGTATAAATAGCGTTTACACTTGCACATATTATTGAATCAACGTAGATTCTTTTTTTCGTCGTAGAAAACTCACGTGTGCATATATTTTAAAGATTCGTTTATCTCTAGAAGTTGAATCATCACGAGTGCTGCTTTTTTTTTTATCATTTTAATCTTTTTTTAAAAATAACATTCTCTAATAGAATTAGTCTCGGCTGAACAAGTACATGAGGGTATAGCTAGAGCTTCATTCACTGCTCATCCTCGTGCAAGCGAAAAGAGAACGAGAACAATCCAGGGACGAGAGACTGAAATAGAAGGTTTTTGTTGTGTTCTCTCGACGTGTTCAACATCGAAGGAGAAGAAAAGAAGAAGAAGAATGAGAACCGACAGTAAAAAAAAGATTATTTTCCTTCTATTCGCCTTTTGACTGCCTTCGACAGTTTTTCAAGAAGGAAAGAAGACGGAGTAAAAACAAGTGTTTTGCAGAAGAAAAATTCAGTTTTCTTATCTATTTTCGTGTTTATTTTTTTCTTTTATTTCACTTTCAAGGATATGAAATATGCGCTTAATCGAAGAATTAAGAAATAAAATAAATTTCAAACAAAAAACTTGTTCTGTTGTTTTCATTGAAAACTTCATACTATTCTGTTCGTCTTAAATCTTTCACGATCATGATCGTCATCGTTCTTCCAACGAGACAAGCAAAAGTGAAGCAATTGACCTTTCTTTTCTCTCGCTTTTTCTTTTCTTCAAATACAATTTCTTTATTCAGTTCATTACTAATCACAGCTGGTTTTTTTTGTATATCAAACGATTGTCATAGGTTGTACATTAACTTTTTCTCTTTTTTTCTATTCTAGTTCAACAATATGTTCAAATCACTCGTTTGATATTTATTCAATAAAAATCAAACCAAAATTTTTTCCTTCGTGTTTATTATATTCTTTCATTTCAATGTGTTCGATCACTGAACCTCGTCGTGCAGTTGTTTCATGTAAACATCTCTACTCATCGAACTCAACCGAACGTTCAAATACGAATGTTGCTTCTCGTCGATATGCATCGAATAATGCGAATACAAAACGATCGACCAACAACGTATCATCTCGTTCAATGAAATCAAATCCACGTACAAACGAAATCAATATTTGTCATATTCCGTTTTCATACGAAACAAATCACGATCATGGCAAATATCAACATTTTCAAACATCATTGAATCCTCTTTCGCCAGTTTTTCATTCGACTCGACAGTTTTCTTTATCAAATGAATCTAGGTAAGAACTGAATCCTATTTTGACATGATTAGCTATTCAAAACCTGTGATATTCAATCTTTAGTAAAACTAAATATTCTCTTCTATCTGAAACATCTGATTATGGCAGTAGTACAGATCAAGATCTGCAATCTATTCGTCAGCTATCATCTCAAACGGATTCGCCACCATTAGTAATCGATCTCGATGAAACAACATTTTCCCATGCAAATACTGATTTCACTCATCATACGTTACCATTTCGTCGTACATCGGTATCGTCATCGACTTCATCATCGTCGTCATCATCTCCGTCATCAAGTATGAGCAATCTTTCTTCATTTTCCTCATCGTCAACATCATCGTCAGACTGTATCAAGACAAAAATTCTTTCGATTAATAATAATAACAATATGACAACGAATGAATTCGTTTCATGTACATGTGAAAAAGATAATATTAGCAATCGAAAACGAAATCGTATCAATTCGTATCCATTACGTCGTTATACAACAGTTAATTTCTGTGAAAATTGTCAGATTAAACGAACGAAAATGAACTCACGTTCGAAATATATTCTTAATCGACAAGTTAAACAACGTTTAAACATTCGACCAAATGAATCAACGAAATTTTCCGTTGATTTAACCGGTTTAAATATTTGTTGTACAATCGAATATCATACGAAATGCACGAATAATTGTTGTAAATGTTCGACAATGAATGATGAATTAATCACAAATAATAATATTTCCGAATATTCCAATGATTCATTTTATTATTTCGATTCGAGTAATCTATGGTATTCCTACGATTTTTATTTCAATAAAACCAATGAAAATCATTATCCAGCAATTTATTTCAATACGGATACTCACAATCATTATTCATTCATGAATAATTCCGATTATTTTCGATGTATGTATATTTCATGAGAAATAGATACAAACAAAGATCGTATGTCTGCTTCTTTCTTTTTTGTATATTAAAGTAATTCAATCTCCGCCAACTCGATCCTGGTTTCGTTTATCGAATCCTACGAGAGCTCAATCGACAACGACTTTTACTGTGATGAATTATAATATTCTTTGTGATAAATATGCGACCAGACGCGTGTACGGTTACTGTCCGCCATGGGCCTTGAAATGGGATTATAGACGAAAACAAATCCTCGATGAACTACGTTCATATTCAGCCGACATAATTGCTTTACAAGTTAGCGAACAAGAAACATAAAGAAATTAATTGAATTTTTTGTCTTTATAGGAAATTGAAACCGATCAATTTCATTTGTATTTCCTTCCGGAACTGAAAAAACTCGGGTACGATGGCGTTTTTAGTCCGAAATCACGAGCTAAAACAATGGATGAACACGAACGACGATCTGTTGATGGTTGTGCAATATTCTATCGACAATCGAAGTACGACAAAAAAAAACAATCAATGAATTCAATCAAATATCTCGTTTTTTTCCGATTTCTAGATTTCGTTTAACTAAACATTATTTAGTCGAATTCAATCGATTAGCTATGTTAGCAGTTGACGATGCAACGAGTTACGATATGATGAATCGTGTTATGACAAAAGATAATATCGGACTTGTCGCTCTACTTGAAATGAAAGATGATATTTATCCATCGAATCGTAAGAATGAATCAATTTATAAATTCGATCGTATTTTTTTCTCTCAAGATGCTTCATTTTCGAAACAAAAACAAATGTTATTCGTTTGTACGGCACATATCCATTGGGATCCCGAGTATTGCGATGTCAAAGTCATTCAAACTCTTATGTTACTCTCAGAATTAAAGACAATTATGGAAAATGCAATGAAGACCTATCGATCGAATACATCTAAAGATTACACATCGGTACCATTGGTTCTTTGCGGAGATTTTAATTCTCTACCTGATTCAGGAGTTATTGAATTAATGAAAACCGGAAAAATCTCAATGAATCATGCAGATTTCAAAGATCTTCGTTATGAATCCTATCTAAAGAAAATCAATGGCATACAAACGAATTCAAATGAAAATACTGATATAACACATCATTTTAAATTACAATCTGCATATGAAACAACATTAACATCGATTATGCCTTATACAAATTATACGTATGAGATTTTAGATAATTTTTATGTATTTTCATTTTCTGTTTTGATTGATTTAGATACGATTTTAAAGGTATTATTGATTATGTTTTTTATTCCGTTGAATTAATGCGTGTTTTGGGTGTTTTGGGACCAGTTGATCCTGAATGGTTAGAATCGAATCGAATAGTCGGTTTTCCACATCCGAATGTACCATCCGATCATTTTTCTCTACTTGTTCAATTCGAATTAAATCCATTGAAATGCAATTTATCCGACACCGAAATAAAACAAAAATAACAAAACTAATTCGACAAACTATCCACGGTGATAACTCAGGGCACAGACACATTTGTTTCAAATGCATTAGGTGTATTTCTCAATTTTCTTTCGATCTATGTCTATCTGTCTTTTGTTGTGTCACAAAAACAGCCTGTACAAGTATTATTTTTTTAGATTATTCTCGCTTTCCTGTTTTTCTCACCGATCATTTTTATTGTGTGCAACAGACGAGAAAAAACAACATGACTTTAGTGCTTAGAAGCGCGTCACAGGCTGACACCCCACTTTTTCGTTTTGTTAATTTATTTTTCGCTTATTCTTTTTTCTATTTCTCTTTTGTGTACGGATTTTTTCCACGATGATTTCGAAAAAAAAAGCTTAAAGTCAATGAATAAGTAAAAAAAATAATAAAAGTTTATCAAACAAAAAAATTGTTTTTTTTTTCTTATGCTGTTATAAATCGATCAATTAAATCAAATGCAGCTCGTGGTTGTTCGGCTGGGACCATGTGACCGGCATTTCGAACCCAGGCAACGAAGAACGAATGTGCTTGTTTGATATAACCAGCAACTTCTGGATCATCTTCTTTAACTTTCCACACCTTTCGTTCGGCACTACGAAGTTCTTGCTCATATTTCCATTCGAATTTATCGAGCCAATTCATCGTTAATGACGAAGCAATGATTATGTCGAGTAGACCGTTGTAAATAAGCACTTTGTAATCACTATTAGCAATCACAGCAACTTTATTGATAATTGTTTGCATAACATCATTTGCGAGTGCATCACCAACGTCACCTCCTCCATTATAAGTTAAATTTCCGACATGAATCTTTCGACGATTTTCACTGGCTGTTACCCATCGACCGTAATAGTCCATATCAGATTCACCATAAGCTAAGATATAATTGTAAACATCATGTAAACCGGTTGCATTGCTATAGAAATTATCAATGATATTACCGAATAAATCATAAGCTAGTGTATATTGTCCTAATTCAATAGCTCGTCGTGCTAATTGTGTTTGCAAATTAACATATTCCAATTGTCGTTCGTCGATTAAACCAACTTGATACATAACTGGACCATAGTCCCATTGATTAATTGGATCAATTAAACCATCACCGATAGCCATACCTTTCAAATTGATTTTCTTTTTCGCTTGTGGATTTTCAACATGAATCTTATAGACTATAGCTGGAACATATTTGCCACCATAGGATTCACCAGTAACATAAAACGGTGATTCTGAATAATCATCAAATAGAACAAAGAATTGAGTTAACATTGCGTATAAATCACGAGCAACATCATCTTCATTATGTGCTAAACCTTCTTTATTACGTGTAAAACTGTATCCCGTATCAACAGGTTGATCAATATAAATAAGATGATACTTCGAATTCCATGTAATATTACGTGATTTTAAATTTTGATCTTTATCAACTAAGATTGGACCTTGTTCGGCAAACAGACCGAATAGTGATGAAGCGCCTGGACCACCTTGAAGCCAAACAACTACCGGGGCATTTTTATCAGCATTTTGAGCAGGAAAAAACCAAAAGAATAAGTTACTATCGTAAGTTTTATTCACTGTTAAATAACCGGAATAGGACGGGTATGTATAATCAGGTGCAAGATTGACTCGACTTAAATTTCGTGCTTCTTCGATTTTACCTGCTTCAATATATGGTGTAAGGAAAAGTGGTTCACCTGGATCATCATTCGGCCCGATTGGTGTTCGAGGAACACTAGCTAATCGACTTCGAAGCAAATCATAACTGTGAACAGAATTTAATAGAAAAATAGTGAGACAAACAAGATACAAAGAAACCATTGTCGATTTTTTTTATCTAAATACTGAAGTAGTATTTAAAAAAACGAAACAATATATTATCTTTGAATCTTCAATGACGAAGCATGACAGTTTAGTTTTGTTAACAGTTAATATGATAAGGTATTTGACAAACAAACGGAATTTTGCATTATAGGGGTCGACAAGTGTCGTGTGTTTATTTTCAATTGACGAAAGAGAAGAAAATTTTTAAAACAAAATGCATATCGAGTTTTATTATCATTGTTAAGAACGAGAATATAAATTTTATTTTATCAACTATTTCGATGTCGGCACAGCCGCTAATCGATAGAATTTATCGAGCATAAAACATGATGTAACAAACGTTCTTACAAACGAAAAAAAGCCAGTAAATATAAGTACATATCGTATTAGCAAATGAAGTCGTTCTAATGAAATATATCGTTTAATATAATAATTAATTTTTCTACTATTTTCATCCAATAAAATAAAACGTATCAGTAATAACGTATGAAATATATCTGGACCATACCAATTAAATAATCGTAGATTTGGATGATCATGAATTGTGAATTGACAGGTTTCAGATAGGAATGTTGTTTGCTGTAATGATGTTCGATCGAAGGTTGGTGCTGATTGAAGAAATGAATTAAACATTAAATTCCATAGTTCCAAAGCGATTTCAAAATAGAAATAGATAATATACGATGGATAAAGTAAACCAATGCATGTGTACATAACGAAATGCGCGTATGGGTCTAGGATATGTTCGAAATAGAGTCCAACAACTGATTTTTGATCGAGCCATCGTGCAAAAATGCCATCGAATGCATCGAGAAAACCAGAAACAGTATGATAAATTACGAATAGAAGATATTTCTTTTGCCTAAAGTAACGACAACTAGAAAGTGAGCAAGAAAACAAAAATATTTTCATACCCGTAGTATCGAATACTAACAAAAAGTAGGACAATACGCAACCAACATAACGTATTGGGTATGTTAAACAAAACCAACCAACCGTTACCTGTATTCTCCATGACTAAAAAAATTCATATAATCAATATGAAATATTCTCTATTGCAAGTTCTCATGAGTCGAACTTTTTGTGTGAGTCGTCATGTGCGTTTATTTTTTTTAAATAGAAAAAAAGAGAAAGACTTACTCGTTTGACTACTCCGACTGCACAGGTGATATAACGGTTGCACTCTCTATTATTAAGTAAGTTTTTTTTCTTTTACTCTCGTTCTTTTTTTTAATGGAAAAAAAATTTGAATAAAACGTGAACGACACTTATATAAACATCCTTGGAGAGAGAAATTTATTTTCTCACATGGCAACCAGCCAATACTACTGTTTACAATAGATTTTTCTTTGAAAAAAAAGATAGGAACAAACGGTTACAAAGTCGATCGAAGTCTGTAAAAGATTTACTGTTTCTTTTTGTTGCTTATAAAGCTAAAGAATCTTCATTACTATTAATATATACTAGTCAAATATGTACTCAAGCGAAATACGTGCTTGTCTTTAAGCTACGCAAAAGAAAAGAAATACATACCAACACAGACTGTCGTTAACCTTTACAGATTTAAAAATCAGCAGCTATCTCTTGAGAAACATACCAAAGAATATAAATATAACTCCAAGACAACTATCGGATAAGAAATTTATATATTTGTTAACACAGAAGACTTATTTTTATCGATTTTATTCTACAATAAAATTCTTGATGTCTATTATTTGAAGAATAAGAATGAAACCTATGAGATTGTGATGTAAAGAATTTTATTTCTCTTTCTCTTTCTCTTGTTCTCAGTTATTAACTACGTTAACTTCGAAAGACTATTACTTGAATATTGAACAGACTTATGAACAAGAGGATGTCAAACTCTATTAAACACATTCGGTTAATTTCGATCGCAAAGAAGAGCAGAATTGAAAAAAAAATTATTCAAAAAAAGAGCGCCAATCTTCACAAGATTTCAAATGGAATTTGAAGCTATCGAGTGGCTTTATAAGAGATTCGTTCGTCTGAATGTAAAATTTCCATGGAGTAAAAATAGTTTATTTTTGTTCTCAAAGTACAAACGAAAACAGTTCTCTATAGATCTTGTTGGACAACAACTCGATAAAACATCCTTTCCGATTTCATTCGCTTTTCAATTGGTAGCTATTAACTAATAATTCGAATTCGATTTGCCATTGATTTCATCTACATAGATTTTCAATAACTCGTGCATATTCATCCTCGTATTCATTCTTATTTGTTTATTACTTTGTTTTCTTATATGGAGTAGAAAATCTTTTCGAACAGAAATTACGAATTCAAAATTGAAAAAACTTTATTCAAGAAAAGAAAATCTACGTCGACTTTTTCTGTTTATCATTGTTGTTAATTTCTTGTCGATTAGTTTATCATTATGGATGATAAATCTTAATCTTAATGGAATTGAAATAGATCGAAAACTTCGAAATTCTTTTCAGCAAACATCATTCGAAATGATTTCGTTTATTAATCATACGAAATTTGAAACAATTGAATCAAATCGAAAATTATTTTCATTAGAATTGAAATCCATTGAAAATGGATTCGAATTTCTAACGAACGTAATCAAATATTTGATTTTTTATTTCTTCGAATAATATTCGTAATTGATCTATTGGAAAAGTAGATTTTTCATGATACAGCTGAACGTATACGAATATTTGAACGTTTCTTTTATTTTGGGTCGATGTAAGTTTGCTGACGAATTCTATTTGAATAATTTTCTCAAAAGAATTCGTATATTTATGATTGTGTTCATCGTAATTTATTTAATTCTATGCATGTTCATGTTCTATCGTGTGCTCAAAAAATCCCATTGGACTTGTTGGAAATCAATTCCATTTATGAAATTCAGTTCTATGTAACCAAATATTCTTCCTCAATTAGATTTTTGTTTTGCACTTTTTCAAATTTTTCAGATTGCCTCTTCTCTCGTGGATTGGTTTTGTTTTTTGGTAGAAGTTTAAATCCTTAGTTTGCATACTTAATTACCAATGTTTAGGTATACGAAATTAGTTCTTCTTCTTCCGCATGCTGTCGGCGTTTGTTCAGCATGTCATGATCTCCAACAATCAGATCGTATATATAATTCTGTAAGAATCAATGAAAATTCAATTAGAGCAAAGATTTGCTTTTTGATTCTAGTTGTTCTATGCGAGCAGATGGTTTAATTCGACATTTTTCTTCGTAGTTAATCGAAATTCGATCGATATCGATCGAGTGATAAAGTTAGAAAACTCAAGTTAATTTAACAAACGTGTTTTTTTTTATTTAATTAGAAACTGCCAAGAGAATTCATATCTATGGTCAATCAATGATTTGATCCGTTTCGGTTCATTGAAAACTCCCATTGATCAAATTGGCAATTTTACTCAATATAAAAATCTTGTACAAAAAAGACAACTAAAGAATTGATAATTCATTTTTGGAAAACTTTCTTCGTTCTAGTCATCATCATTCTCAATTGGTCATTGTCGAATTTTCCGGCAAATGCATGAGAATTTTACTAATCTATTCTGTCATTCATTCGTCAAACAATTCGTTTGTTTGATAAACTTTCGAACAACTTCAATAATATCTTCGTTTTATTTATAGCTCCATTATCTTCTCAATTCAATCGTTACAATTCTCAGTCATTTTCTCTTGTATCTACTCACTCTTCTTTTCCGTCGATTAACTCAGTAACAGAAAAATTTCGTAGAATTTTTGTTTTGCAGAATTTTATTTAGTCGATGGAATATATCTATTCAATCTCCTTCGACATTGGCACGTTTACAAGACAACAAATAAAATAATATCGTTCGTTTTTTCTTTGAAATCATATTGAAGATTATTTTCGACCAAAACATTCAAACAGACGTTCTTTAATAATTCGTCGTTTAATCCAGAAAAATAATAAAATCGAAAGAACACAAACAACAGCAAACGTAAGAAATAAACCGGCTAAATCTTCGATTCCCAATGCAGTCGAACTATCAACAGTCGTTGAACAACTACTATTTGTAAACCATTTCTCTCGTAAATTGCCAATATAACCATTTTCTCTCAATGATAAAACAGCAATATCAACATCTTGAACATAAATCCAATTCTTTGGCATAACTATTCCGAATGCACTCTTATCAAAATCTGTTCCAATAATCGTCAAATTACAATAGAGACTATTAACAGCGTATTCAGCAAGACCTTTGTCCATAAAAATAGCATCGACTGTTTCATTAATTAACAATTCGAATTGATCATCTAAAGATTTAATTGGATAAAAATTTCGAGTACCACCCGAAACTTCACGTAGATAATAATCTTCGATTGCTGTATCAACAGGAACGCCGATACGACTGAATGTTAATTGTCCAGTTTTAATATCATCAAGACTTGAAACCTTTGCTTTCGAATTCGAAAGTGTTAAAAACGACGCTAAATTAGCTGTATAAGTTGCAACAAAAACAATACTTAATATATACAAGCCCGCTGTTAACAAACGACCAGCTGCTGTTCGAACATGAAAATCAACGCCATAACCAATAATAACACCGATCGCAAACCACATGCCCATGAAAAGAAGAGAGAGAACCGAACGATTTTTTAATGTTTCATTTTCTTGTCGTTCAATGACGCAAACTAAAACGCCACCATAAACAACCGAACCAAGAAGTAATAACCAAAGATTTCGAGTAAATGGACGTAAATATGCAAGTAGATCGATAGGATCTTCCGCATCTTGTCGCATAACAATGCAAACCGAATTGTCGAATATTGGTTGAGAAAAACTAACAACTTCTCGTCGAGTAGCTGTTATCGCTATATCAGCAATGAGCATATCATAAACACCATTCGAAACATCAATAATAGCATCGGCATAAGTTTTGGTCGATGGTACTAACGTAATATTTGGAATAAACTCCATTTTAGCTTGTAAAAGTGCAATAAAATCAGGCATACAACCGCTAAATGTAGTTATCACTGTGATGTGATTACTTATTTGATAACTAACTTGTGTAAATGGTATCGATTCGATAATACCAATATGTAAAGCAACACCTTCCAAAGCTATATGATCAGTAGGAACAGTTGAAGAATTGCCTGGCCAAATAATAGATGTACTGCTATTATATAAATCCCAAGTATTTGTATCCGAATATTTTAAAACTGGAACAAAACTAACATTACCATCAATCAATTGAGAATTTTTAGCAATATAATAAATTCCTGTTATTCGATCGGTTGAATTCGAAGTAAATTGTACGGGACCAGATACGCCAAGAAATGTTATACCATCAATTGTGCTTAGCAATTGTTGGGAATTGATGAATCGACGATCGAAACAAATAGATGCATTTGTTAATGTTGTACATGTTGTCGAAAGATTTGTTGATGATGAACATAATTTTTGTAATGATAAAATTAATGTCCATGCTGCATCAAATCCAAATATGGCATAGAAATCAACGTTGTCCACTCCAGGAAATGTGTCCGGTTCGTATTGTTGCCAAAGATTGTAGGCTGCAGTTAATAATGATGAATTATATGATGCACCAATCACACTTCCGACGACTGGTTCGACAGTTAGAATTCCGACGAATTTACTTTGTAATGATTGATTGAATGAATTAAATGATATACTTGAACCTGATATCCAAACATATTGAGGACCGAGTACATCATTAGCAAGTGCTTCTTGAAAAATGATTTCTGTATGCACGATATCAGCCCAAAGGACAATAATTCGTGTTGAACTACTTGTAATTAAAGTTTTAAAATCACCACGAAAAGTATTAGTAGATAAATCGAATATAATTGTCTGTCGAACACTAACACCATGATCGGTTAAAACCTGATTGATAGCTTTGGCACCACCCGATCCAAATGCATCATTTTGATACATAATCACAGCTGATGTCCAATTGTATTGAGTAAATAATTTTCCAATAGCTACTGCAGCAGTATTATCCGGCGCAATTGTTCGATGAAAAGCTGGATACCTACTACGATCGGATAAATCCGGATCGGTGGCAGCATGCGATATTGCTGGTATTTGTGTATTACCACAAAATGATGCAATTAAATGTGCTTCTCGAGAGTATGTTGGACCGACAATACCGACGATGTTCGATGATGAAACTGTTTGACATGTTCCACGAAGAGCTGTGATTCGATCGCCAGCTGTTTGAACAACTTGCCAATCAAGAAATTGATCGTGGATTTTGATATTGTATTGATAAGCAAGTGTCACTGCAGCCAAGAACATTGCACGAGGATGAACAGAAAGTGAGGTCGGTTGAGAAACATTTTCCGGATCTTGGAAAAGACCTAATAACTTTATATTCGAACTCGATGAAGATATACTCGGCCAAGTCGAATGAACAAAAATTACATTTGAATGCATTGCTAAGATAGCAAACAACCACGGGGACATTTTAAGAAAGTGCTGATTTAGTTTGCAGTTATCTCGTATAAATATAAAATCCTAGATTTTCTAATCTCATATGCTAACATAAAAATGACAAAATTAAAAAAGAGAAAACCTTTTCAGTTATCATGCGTTCTTATTAGCAAAACAAGACGGCTCATTCAAACAATTTCATTTGGATTCTTTTCTCGTTATGCAATCTCATTAACTAAACAATTACTATTATTTGATTTCTTCTCGTTTTTTTTCTTTTCGAGATTTTTCGATATTGATTTGCTTTTTCTTCTCTTCTCTATGCTTGTGCATATTAATGATCTTATTATGCAAGTTCGTCTACACTGATCAAGAGTCAAATGTTCATTATTATCTTTTTTCACATGATTGTTTCTCATTGACAAAATAAGCAAACCGTAAGGCCTATTGTTTGTTATCATTAGTATTATCGTAGCACAAAATCAAACACTTGAAAATCATCATCAAGACAATAGGAATGAATTTTTTTTCTTCCTTTCGAACAAGTCATCGTTTGAAATGCATCCATACGGTGCCTATTCTCATCTTCATATTCTTTCTGTTTGAGAATGCGTACAGCACTTATCGAAGAAGAAAAAAGAAAAGAGGATTAATTGGTATTGTTTGTGAATTATTAAACAACCAACGATAATTTCTATCCAATATTGACAAATCGTTGTTTTTTTTTCTCTTCTTGATCGAATGCTCAACTCAATAAAGGTGTTAGTTGATTCAAACAAATTAGTGCAAAAGCGTGTCAAACATTTGAAATAAAAATAATAATAATAATCGTTTTTTTTCTTCGTCTTGTTGCTTCATGAGAACACTCACACGACTTTGTTTACTGACAAGAACTTGTGAATTAGGCAAGAAATATTGAAAATACGCATATTTACATGATGTGAAAAAACAATTCATTAGTTTAACACATTACACAACGAAAAAGAGAAAGAAAAAGAGGAAAAATGATTTATTCATCCGAGTCTGAATCCGCAGGATCATCATCGTTGATGTGACTTGGCTGTTGAGGAATTCCAGTAAGAGATGTCAAACGTTGTTGATGATCGTCAAGAGCTTGCCGACGCCATTTAATACGACGATTTTGAAACCAAACCTTTAAATTGAAAAATTTGTTTCAAATATATTCGCTTCTTTTTTGTTTACTTTGACTTGTGCTTCAGTTAGATCGAGTGTTGTTGCCAAATAGAATCGTTCATTTCCGACCATGTATTGTTGTTTGTCGAATTCCGATTCAAGTCTTTCCAATTGTTCAGGAGTAAAAATCGTTCGAATACGTTTTGGTTTGATTTTTTGACTGGCACGATGACGAGAAGTCGACAAATGTTTATTCGATGATAAACGATATGGTGAATGATCGGATTCCGATGATGATGAAGCTAGAAAATCGAAATAGTTCGTTTTTGTTTATTTCTTTCCGATTTTTACGTGTTAAATCATTCTTTGGTTTGTTAATTGTCATATCGAGCGTTTTCAATTGATTAAATAAAGCATAGGATGATATTGGTGGACTTCGAAATGATGTTGTATGTCCATCATCACTCGAACCATCTTCAGTATCATCAACGTAACTTCGATTTGATATTTGGTTTTCATTAGTTTTTAATTCTAAAAGTGATTCAATATTAAATGAACATTTTTTCACCGGACGAACGGAATGAAATCTAGATAGAAAAGTGAAAATCAATACGAATAAATGCAAAAAAAAAACTATTCGTCTACTTTTTCGGTGTCGAATGAAGATTGTCTGCATGTTTTCGTTTTTGATCAGGTGTTGTTGGTAGAAATTGTGTTTTATTCGTATCTTGTATTGGTAAATACATGAAAGATGGATGATAGAATGTCGATGGTGGGAGACCAAACATCGTTCAATTAGTACATGAATAGTGACGAGTGTCGATCATTAAATCTGAATATATTCTCTTTCTTTCTCTCTCTCTCTCTCTCTCTCTCTCTCTCTCCTCTCCTCTCTCTTTCTCTTTTTCTCTTCAGGCAATGTCGTTCGTTTCTCTTTCAAGTAGAGAATGCTGTTCGTTCGCCGTGGCTAATTGGTCGTTCTCCGAACGAGAGAATTATTTATGATTCGTAAGAATTGAAAGATGAAGGAGAAGAACCAATGATTAAGCAATCCGGCAATAATATAATAACATTAAAAGTAAAGTAGAAAAAGAAACAAAGCTGATTACGATCGAATAAAATACAAGATATTCCTCTTTTTCTTTTCTATTCCTCGAAGGTATTAGATTAAATATCGATTAAGATCAACGAAGTGTTAGACAAGAACAGACAATTAATTAATCTCATCAGAAACGACGAAAAAGATGAAGAATCGTGTTGATAATCATTCTGATCCTTTACACTTTTTTAAACAAGAAGAATAAATATATGTTTAGAATTTTTTATTAGAGAAATAAAAAGAAATAGATGAAAATGTTTTGAACAAAATTAGTGCTGACGAATTTCATCGATACCGATTGTAAGAAGTAACATAAGAGCTGGATCTTGATTAGCATCGATTTCAAGTGAATAGGTATCACGAAGATGAAAACGTTTCTTATGAATTTCAGCAACCTTTTTTTTTATAAAACAAAAAAATCAATCGATTGTTGTGTTCGATTAGCAATTGAAAACATACTTTAAGACCATTTTTCTTGATTGAAAATGTTCGACTTCCGATATTACCTGAAATTCGAAAGTTACCGAATTTCGTTGATTTAAATTTATAAGAATCATGAAGAATCGATGGACGATGTTTTAATGTTCCAACTACTTCACCAGTTTTAGCATCGTAGATATTCCATCTTTAAATTTAACAATATCAAACACAAAGAAAGATCGATGAAAATTCTTTTTACTTTTGATAAAGATGACCGATTTTATGTTTGATTTCATAGAGTGGTTGATCTTTTTCAAGTAGACGAAGTTTTTTACCAAGACTAAGAAGATTATTTTCAACTGTAAAAGTATTTGGACCAAATTTAGCGGCTAATGGTCCAACTTCAGTAATTCTAATTATATAAATTAAAGACAAATAAAGAAATAAAGAAAATGAATTACTAACAAATAACTTCGACCATTGTTTAATAAACTACCTTGTTTAACTTCGAATTCTCGTTCGGGTTTGAAAGAACCACCGCAAACAAGACCGATTAATAAAAGAAAAAATACAAAAGACGACGACATGCGTAATTTCTTTTTCTCTTTGGAACTTTCGATTCACGGATCGACAGTAAAATAGATGATATGTATTTGTTTTCCGATGTATTATATACATACATGATAAGACTATCGACGGAGAGGACCTGGATGATATATATTTGTGTCTATAACGAAAACGAAAGTTAAATGCTTCTTGCGACATCTGATTCGTTTTTTTTTAATACGAGTTTTCGAAGTAACCAATTGAGGAAGATTAGTTAACATAAGATATTATTATTACGCATTGCAAATTAAAAATTCGAAATATACATTCGATAGTTGAATAGAAAAAGACAAAACATCGATGTTAAAATTAATACTCTGCTTTTTTTTTCTGTTGAATATTAAGATTGTTTTATTTAATTGAACTACAAGGTATCCGAAAAGATGATAATGCTACGAATTGTTGAACGTCTCTTTTTTGTCGCTGTATAGTTCTTTAAATTGCATTTGCAGAACCTCGTTGACCGAGTTGTATATTTTCGTTGATAATATTATTATTTTGCTTTTTATTTTCATACCAATCGAATGGACGTCGACCGAATTTCAAATCATTTTGAGGCACATCTCTGACCGAAGCTGATCGTCCGACTGATTTCGATTTTGTTGATTGTTTTTTATTCGTACTGTTTACAAGAACACGTTGTGGTGCAACAGTCGAACGTGGTTGTGACGAAACATATTGCAACGGCGATGCTGATGTTGTCATCGGTTGTGCTAATTGAACGTATTGAGTAGGTAGAGTTTGTACTTGTTGAAGTGCACCTAAATTAGCAATCTGCGGCAACGATGACGATGATTGTCCGCCAGATAGGATAATA
>ERZ778029.1682-NODE-1682-length-17290-cov-4.363621_pt1 | contig 17290 bp, 16 predicted proteins | sample MGYA00375759_ERZ778029 | MGnify/ENA primary metagenome ERZ778029 (study PRJEB29350, sample SAMN05389819) | bioreactor metagenome | isolation source: Ammonium sulfate bioreactor | place: South Africa: University of Cape Town | collected 2014-04-04 ...
CCGGGACGACGATCACCCCGCCGGCGGGCCTGCCGACGGTCACCGGCAGCGCGACCGAGAAGCCGACGATCACCATGCCGGGCACCACGGCCCCCACGACGATGACCGCCCAGACGCTGATCGAGGGGAAGGGCGCCAAGGTCACCAAGGACGACACCATCTACGCCCGCTTCGTCGGCTACTCGTGGAAGACCGGCAAGCTCATCCAGGACCAGTGGACGCCGATCACCGGCGCGCTGTCGACCACGATCCCCGGCTGGAAGACCGGCCTGGTCGACAAGACGGTCGGCTCCCGGGTGCTGCTCGTCCTGCCCCCGGCGTACGGGTACCCGGAGGGGGCCAACAACCCGCCGCTGGAGAAGGGCGACACCATCGTCTACGTGGTCGACATCCTCTTCGCCTACTCGGCTTAGTAGACAGTGAACCTGCCGCCCGAGTTCGGGAGGCGGATTCACTGTGAGGCCGTCCTGACGGATGGGGACGGGCCCGATCGTTCAGGCGGAGACCACCCAGGGGTCACGCGGGAGCATCGCCGGGTCGAACCGGTCCAGCAGCACGGACGGAGTCACCGGCTCCTCCGGCTCCGCCAACTGGAGGGAGACGGCGATCCGCGTCAACACCTGGCCCGGGCGTGTCCCCAGCCGGGCAAGGGCGGACAGGCTGACCGCTCCGTCCCGCTTCGCCAGGCGCTTCCCGTCCGCGTTCACCGCCAGCGGGACGTGGGCGTAGCCCGGCGGCGTCCCGCCCAGCCGGGTCGCCAGCCAGGCCTGGCGGGGCGCTGAGGAGAGCAGGTCGTCGCCGCGGACGACCTGGTCGACGCCCATCGCGAGGTCGTCCACCACGACGGCGAGGTTGTACGCCGGCGTCCCGTCATTGCGGACGAGGACGAAGTCGTCGACCACACCGGTGACCTCCCCGTGCAGCACGTCGTGGACCGTGCTGGACGCCCCGTCCGCCCGCACCCGCAGCGCCGGAGGCCGGGTGGCCGCGAGTTCGGCGCGGCGCCTCGCCGACAGGCGCAGGCAGGTGCCGGGATAGGGCCGGTACCCGTCCCCGTGCGGGGCGGATGCGGCCTCGGCGATCTCCTTCCGCGTGCAGTAGCAGTCGTAGGTGTCCAGACCGGCCAGCGCGGCGCGATAGACGTCGAGCCGCTCGGACTGGCGGACCACCTCGCCGTCGAAATCGAGCCCGATCGCGGCAAGATCTCCCAGCTGGCTTCGCTCGACGCCCCGGGCGACGGCCACCCGGACGGTGTCCAGGTCCTCGATCCGCAACCGGAAACCCCGTCCGGTACTGCGGGCGAACAGCCAGGCCAGCAGCGCCGTCCGCAGATTGCCCAGGTGCAGCTCAGAGGTCGGGCTCGGCGCGAACCGTCCCGCGCCCGTCTGGAAGTCGTCCACGCACCCTCCCGATCGCAGGACCCAAGCCTAGTGACACCGGCTTTCCGGCTGGCGGCGGCGAGTCTGGACTGATAGCTTCCTCACAGCATCAACGGCGCTGTTCACTTGGGGTTGGCATGAAGAAGTTGGTGGCGATTCTCGCCGCGCTCGCGCTCGCATTCGTTCTCCCGACGCCGGCATCGGCGGACACGGCCGTCACCGAGCCGATGGTCTCGGTGGGGGACTTCGGGCAGTACTTCGTCCAGAAGGGCAAGAAGGTCACCGTCAAACCCGAAATCGTGAAGCAGGGCGCGGTGACGGTGACGTCGGCGAAGATAACGGTGAAGCACGGCCGGAAGACCGTCGCCAAGAATGTGAAGAGCGTGAAGCTGCGTTCCGGCAGCTACCAGGTCACCACCAAGATCACCTGGACGGCCGCCGGCGATCCGGCAGTGAAGACGACGGTGTCGACCAGGCCGCTGCGGATCAGCACGCTCACCGCGTCGACACAGGCCGCCGCCCTGCTCCAGGCCATCAACGCCGCGCGGGCGAACGTTCCGGGAATGGCGGACGCGATGGCGGCGGGGAAGGCCGTCCCCCTGCAGCGTTCGGCGGCACTGGACAAGATCGCAACGTCGTGGTCGACAAAGTCCGCCAAGAAGCACAAGCCCGTCGCGCCCGACTGGGCCCAGGTCTCCGACGCGTACGAGTGGGTGTGGTACCTCCCGCTGAAGACCTGGAGTCCCTACCACCCGACCATGGCCGCGGAACTCGCCGCGGGCTACCTTTCTGCGGACAGCCCGCTGGCCGCGTGCGGGGCGCACGAGGTCGGCGGGAACGTGATCAGCGACTGCAGCGCGGACATGGAGGCGCGCTGGTCCCATCTGGGCGTCGGCTTCGCCTGGGACAGCGCCGGCAAGCTCTGGCTCACCCTCCTGCTGGCGAGCGACGGGCAGTAGCCTCGCCGCGCCGATCGTCCCTTCGTCGGGCGCTGCGGACGGGTCTGCGCCGGCAGCGCTGCTAGCCTCGTGGAGGCCCCTGGAGAGCGGAAGATGACGCAGCAGAAGTCCGAACGGATCATGAACCTGGCGATCTGCCTGCTCATGTCCCGGCGGTTCGTCGAGAAAGCGCACATCCGCGAGGTGGTCGAGGGCTACCACGGCCTGTCCGACGCCGCGTTCGAACGCACCTTCGAGCGCGACAAGGACGAGTTGCGCCACCTCGGCGTCCCGGTCGAGACGGGCAGCAACGACCCGCTGTTCCCCGACGACGTCGGCTACCGGATCCTGCGCGCCGCCTTCGAACTGCCGGCGATCGAGTTCACCCCCGCCGAGACCGCGGCCCTGGGCTTGGCTGCCAGCGTCTGGGAGTCGGCCACGCAGGCCGGCCGGACGGTGTCCGCGCTGGCCAAGCTGCGCGCCGCCGGCGTCGACCCCGACCCGACGCGGCTGTCGGCGTTCGCCCCGTCCGTCGGGGCGAGAGAACCGGCCTTCCCCGGCATCTGGGCCGCCTACGCCGAGCGGGCGCCGATCAGCTTCGGCTACCGCGGCGAGGTCCGGCGCGTGGAGCCGTGGGCGATGACGTCCCGCCGCGGAGCCTGGTACCTCCTCGGCCACGACCGCGGCCGCGACGCGCCTCGCGTCTTCAAGGTCGCCCGCGTGGACGGGGTGGCCACCCGGATCGGCAAGCCCGGGAGCTACCGCCTGCCGGAGGACCTGGACGTCGCCAAGGCCTGGCGCAGCCTGGAACCGGCAGCCAGCGACGAGACCGCGCTGCTCGCGCTGCGGGACGGACGGGCGAACGACCTGCGCCGGGGCGGATCGCCCGAGCCGGACGTGCAGCCCGTCCCGCCGGGCTACCAGGCCTACCGTGTCGGCTATGCCCGGCCGGGGGACTTCGCCGCCGAACTGTGCGCCCGGGGCGCCGATGTGCTCGTCCTGGCCCCCGACACGCTCCGGCAGGCGGTCATCACCCGGCTCGAGGCGGTAGCGGGCCCGACGGACGAACGGGGAGCCGAAGCATGAACACCTCGGCCGACCAGGTGATCCGGCTGCTGTCGCTGGTGCCGTATCTGCAGCGCAACCCCGACGCCGACCTCACCGAGACCGCGGCCAGGTTCGGGGTGTCGTCCGAGCAGCTCGTCGAGGACCTGAACGTGCTGTGGTACTGCGGCCTGCCCGGCGGTCTGCCCGGCGACCTGATCGAGATCGACATGGATGCCCTCGAGGGCAGCGGACGGATCCGGCTGTCGAACGCCGACTACCTCGCCCGGCCGATGCGGTTCACCCCGGACGAGGCGCTCAGCCTGCTGGTCGCGCTGCGCGCCGTCCGCGAACTGACCGGGCCGAGTGACACGGACGGCGTCGACAGCGCCCTGGCCAAGCTGGAGTCGGCCACCCCGGCAGCCGACGCGACGCCGGCGGTGACCGTTGCCAGCGGCGACGAGCACGTGCGGGCCGCGCTCGCCGCCGCCATCGACGCCCGTGGCCTGGTCGAGTTCGACTACACCGACTCCGGGTTGGAGTCGTCGGTGCCGAAGGTGGCCCCGGTGAAGCTGATCGTCCGGGACGGCTACGGCTACCTGCAGGCCTGGAGCCTGGAGCGTCGTGACTGGCGGACCTACCGGCTGGACCGGATCGGAACGGTCCGCCCGGCGAAGGGACGGCGGCCCCGGCTCGGCGAGCCGCCCGACTTCGGTGCCGGCTGGCTCGAGCTGAGGCCGGACGCCGCGACGGTCACCCTGCGGCTGGCCCCGGAGGCCGGGTGGATCACCGAGTACTACCCGACCCTGGCCGTCCGTCCCGGCGAGTCGGCGGTCGAGGTGGACCTGCTGGTCGCCGACCCTGCGTGGCTGCGATCGCTCCTGCTCCGGCTCGGTCCCGGGGTGCTGGCGGTCAGCCCGCCGGAGGCGGCGGCGGACGCCCGGCAGGCGGCGGAGGACGCGCTGCGTGCCTATCGGGCCGGCTAGGTGGAGGTAGGGTGCAGCCATGATCTGGGTGCTGATCTTCGGGCTGATCGCCCTTGCCGGGCTGATCACGCTGATCAGCTACGCGGTGTGGCTGTGGCACAAGGCGTCCGACCTGTTCAGCGAGCTGGAGATGCTCGGCAAGCGGCTGGAGGAGCTGGGCGACCTGCTGGCGCAGCTCCAGCCGACCGAATTCAGTTCGTCCGCGAGCTAGGGTTGGTGGGCGAGACACCCTAGGGTTGCTCCTGCACGAAGGAGACTGTGATGCCGTCTGGCTGGGAGTGGGCGATCCTGGTGCTGATCGCGCTGCTGCTGTTCGGCGGTTCGCGGCTGCCCGGCATCGGTCGCAACGCGGGCCGAGCCGTCCGCACCTTCTCCGAAGAGATGGCCTCGTTCCGCGGGGACAAGCCCAGTGCCGGCTCGCCGCCGTCCCCGTCCGCCGTCCCGGTGGGCACGCCGGCATCACCGTCCGAGCCGGAGCAGAACTGACGTGACCGCCGCCGCAGTGAAACCGAAACAGCGCCTGAGCTGGTTGCGTCCGCCCAAGTCCGATCCCGACGGGATGATGTCGCTGGCCGACCACCTGCGGGAACTCCGCTACCGGGTGATCGTCGCCGTGTTCGCCCTGGTCGTGTTGAGCATCGTCGCCGCCTTCTTCTACGACCAGCTCTATCTGGTGCTGATGCATCCCTACCTTCAGGCGGCCGAGATGCTGAAGGCCAGCCACCCCGAGATCACCACCACGCCGGTGATCAGTGGTGTGACGGCACCCTTCACGCTGGCGCTCGAGGTCTCCATTGTCGCCGGGCTGGTCCTGTCCTCGCCGATCTGGATCTACCAGCTGTGGGCCTACATCGCACCCGCACTGCTGACCAAGGAGAAGAAGTATGCGCTGGCGTTCCTGGGTGCCGCCGTACCGCTGTTCCTGCTCGGCGTGCTGATCGGCTACTACATCCTGCCGCAGGGCATCTCGGTGCTGATCGCCTTCACCCCGGACACCGTCCCGGTGACGAACCTGCTGGACATCAAGGACTTCCTGAAGCTCACCCTGCAGATGATGGTGATCTTTGGGCTGGGCTTCCTGATGCCGGTGGTGGTGGTCGGGGCGAACATGATGGGCGTGCTCACGGCAGAGCAGCTCAAGAAGGCACGCACCTACGTGATCTTCGGCCTGTTCGTGTTCGGAGCTGCGGCGACGCCGTCCACCGACCCGTTCTCGATGCTCGCCCTGGCGTTGCCGATGGTCGCCCTGTACCTGATCGCCGAGGTGATCTGCCGCGTCCACGACCGCAGGAAGGCCAGAGCCGAGGCGGTGGCCTGAGGTGGCGCTGCGCTACGACGGGTCGGCCCTCAGCCTGGTCGTGAACCCGTCGGCCGGCGGCGGCCGCGCTGGCCGGCTGCTGCCCAAGGTCACCGGCGCCCTGCTCACCGGGATGCCCGGGGTCAGCCTGCGGGTCTTCCAGACCTCGACCTGGGCCGAAGCGCGGCTCCGGTGCATCGAGATCGTCGAGCGGGCGGAGGCCGCGCGGCTCGGTGGGGGCACCGACTCGCTGCTGGTGATGGGCGGGGACGGCATGATGCACCTCGGCCTGAACGCCGCCGCCAACACCGGCGTCCCGCTGGGGCTGGTCCCCGCGGGCCGCGGCAACGACTTCTGTCGCGGCGTCGGCGTGCCGACGCAACCGCTGGCCGCGGTCGACGCGGTCGTGGGCGGCCACACGACCCGGATCGACCTGATGTCCGCCACCGGCAACCTGGTGGACGGGGCCGAGCACCGCTGGGTGGGTTCGATCGTCTCCACCGGCTTCGACGGACGGGTCAACTATCGCTCCAACCACAGCAAGATGCGGTTGGGGGCGCTCACCTACGGCTTCTCCGCGCTGGCCGAGCTCAGCAGCTTCGAGCCGTTGAGCTACCGGATGGTCATCGACGGCGTGGTGCGTGAGCAGACCGCCATGTTCATCGCCGTCGGGAACGCCGGCTGGTTCGGCGGCGGCATGCAGGGCTGCCCCCGGGCGTCGGTGACCGACGGCAAGCTCGACCTGACCGTGATCAACCCGGTGTCGCGGATGACGCTGCTGCGGCTCCTGCCGGCGATGTACACCGGTGGCTTCGTCACCGATCCGGCGGTGGAGCTGCTCACCGCCAGCGAAGTGGTCGTCGACGGCGACGGCCTCTACGCGATGGCGGACGGTGAGGAGCTCGGCGCCGTCCCGGTGACGTTGCGGGCCGTGCCGGACACGCTCACCCTGTACACCCCGGCGTCGTGACGACCGGGGTGGCCGACTTCGCGGCCGGGTACTCCTTCGCGCTCGACGACTACCAGCTGGCGGCGTGCGAGCACGTCCGCGCCGGAGCCGGAGTGCTGGTCGCGGCCCCGACAGGTGCCGGCAAGACGGTGGTGGGGGAGTACGCCGTCCACCTCGCGCTGGAAACCGGCCGAAAGTGCTTCTACACCACCCCGATCAAGGCGCTGAGCAACCAGAAGTACCACGACCTGTGCGACCGCTATGGCACCGAGGCCATCGGCCTGCTCACCGGCGACACCACGATCAACGGCGAGGCGCCGGTGGTGGTGATGACCACCGAGGTGCTGCGGAACATGATCTACGCCGGCTCGCCGACGCTGGCGAACCTCGGCTTCGTCGTGATGGACGAGGTGCACTACCTCGCCGATCGCTTCCGCGGCCCGGTGTGGGAGGAGGTGATCATCTCCCTGGCGGACTCGGTGCAGCTGGTCGCCCTGTCGGCGACGGTCAGCAACGCGGAGGAGTTCGGGGAGTGGCTCTCCGAGGTCCGCGGCGGGGTGGAGGTCGTGGTCTCCGAACGGCGACCGGTCCCGCTGTACCAGCACGTCATGGTGGGACGCCGGCTCGTCGAGCTGTTCGCCGGGGCAGACGTCAACCCGGAGTTGCTCAGGATCGCCAAGGGCGAGTCCCGCAGCCAGCGCGACGACAGCCGGCGTCCGCGGGGACGCTCCGGCAACGGACGCAGTTCGGTCGGCTATGGCTCGGGACGCTACGGCGGGGCCGCCGCCCGCGGCCGGCTGGACGCCAGCCGGCAGCTCGTGCCGCGCCGCGACGCCACGATCGAACGGCTCGAGGCGGACGGGCTGCTGCCGGCGATCTACTTCATCTTCTCCCGGCAGGGCTGCGACACCGCCGTCGGCCAGCTGCTCAACTCGGGCCTGCGGCTGACCAGTACCGCCCAGCGCGCCCGGCTGCGGGAGATCGCCCGGCAGCACACCGCGGGCCTGAGCGCCTCGGACCTGGCCGCTCTCGGCTACGACCGCTTCCTGGAGGCGTTCAGCAGTGGCATCGCCGCCCACCACGCCGGTCTCCTGCCGGCCTTCAAGGAGGCCGTCGAGGAGGCGTTCGCCGCCGGGCTGGTGAAGGTCGTCTTCGCGACCGAGACGCTCGCCCTGGGCATCAACATGCCCGCGAAGAGCGTCGTGCTGGAGAAGCTGGTGAAGTACAACGGCGAGACGCACGCCGACATCACCGCCGGCGAGTACACCCAGCTGACCGGACGGGCCGGCCGGCGCGGCATCGACGTCGAGGGCCACGCGGTCGTCTGCTGGCAGCCCGGGCTCGACCCGCGCGCGCTGGCGGGCCTGGCCTCCCGCCGGACCTACCCGCTGCGTTCTGCCTTCGTCCCGACCTACAACATGGCGGTGAACCTGGTCGCGACGGTTGGACGCCAGCGCGCCCGCGGCCTGCTGGAGCAGTCCTTCGCGCAGTTCCAGTCCGACCGGTCCGTGGTCGGGCTCGCCCGCTCCGTCCAGGCCAGCACCGGGCGGATCGCGGCCGAGTGGGCGCAGGCGGCCTGCGACCGCGGGGACGCAGCGGAGTACTTCCGCCTGCGGGCGGAGATCTCCGCCGTGGAGGCCGGCGCAGCCCGGCAGCGGAGGACCGACCGGCGCGCCGAGGTGATCGAGGTGCTCAGCGGGCTGCGTCCCGGCGACATCGTCGACGTCCCGGGCAAGCGGCACCGGGGCTGGGCGGTGGTGATCGACACCGGCGTCCCCACGCCGACGGTCCTGACGGTGGACCGGCAGGTTCGGCGGCTGAGCGCGGCCGACTTCCCGCAGCCGCCGACGGTGGCCGGGCAGGTGAAGGTGCCCAAGCACTTCGATCGCCGCTCGCCGGCCTTCCGGCGCAACCTGGCCGCCGCGCTGGAGGCCAGGATCTCCCGCGGCGACCTGGTCATCACCCGTCCGGACGACGCCGCCGACGCCGACGCGATGGCCGGGATCGCCGAGTTGCGCGCCCGGATGAAGGCACATCCGGTGCACCGCTGCCCGGACCGGGAGACCCACGCCCGGTACGCGGAGGCCGCGTTGCGGCTGGAACGTGACCGCGAGACCGCCCAGCGGCAGGCCGACCGGCGCACCAACACGATCGCCGTCCGCTTCGACCGGGTCTGCTCGGTGCTGGAGTCGCTCGGCTACCTCGACGAGGGCGGACGTCACGTCCTGCCCGCGGGACGGATGCTGTCGCGGATCTACTCCGAGCTCGACCTGGTCACGGCCGAGGCGGTCCGCTCAGGCGTCTTCGACACCCTGACCGCCCCCCAGCTGGCCGCGGTGGTGTCCTCGCTGGTCTACGAGGCTCGGGGAGAGTCCCGCGGCCCGTCCCGGATGCCCGACCGCGCCAGCGAGGACGCCCAGCAGCAGCTGCGGCGCGTCTGGCGGGAGGTGTCGCTGGTCGAACGCGATCACCGCCTGCCCAGTCACGACCCGCCGGAGATCGGCTTCGCCGAGGCCATCCACGCCTGGACGGCCGGAGCCGAGCTCGCCGAGGTGCTGGAACGGTCCGGCCTCACCGCCGGCGACTTCGTCCGCTGGGCACGCATGGTGATGGACGCCGCCGGCCAGCTCGCCGACGCCGTCGGCCCGGGTCCGTTGCGCGACACGGCGCGGGAGCTGATCTTCCACGTCCGCCGCGGTGTGGTCGACGCCGCCCCGCTCGAGGACGACTGACGTGGTGGGGTGGCCGTTCCGACGCCGACCCTCCCATCGCGCGATCCCGGGCGTCCTGCCGTCCCGGGCCTGACCCGGGATGAGTTCCGTCCCGGGCGAGGGCGGCCAGCGTCAGGGCCGGATCGCGGGGTGAACCGAGGTGCCTGTCCCCGACGGTTCAGCGGGCTGAACCGAAGTACCTGTCCCCGGTGGTTCGGTGGGGTGAACCGAGGTACCTGTCCCCGGTGGTTCGGCGGGTTGAACCGAAGTACCTGTCCCCGGTGGTTCGGTGGTCGCGGGCGAGGGTGGCCAGTCTCAGGGCTGGACGCCGACGAGCCGTGCGGACAGGTTCCAGTGGCCGTCGATGACGCGGTCGTCGCCGGCCTGGCGGGGCACCCGGGCGACCTGCCAGTGGTCGTCGTAGAACTCGCCGCTGGTCCAGTCGAGGCCCGGCGTCCCGGCGGCGAAGTGGGCCAGGTTCGCACCGCCCTGCTCGGCGGAGATCATGAACCGCCGGCCCAGCCCGCTGGCGTACCACAGCGCGGTCGCGCCGCCGACGGTGCTGCCGAAGCTGGTGGCGACCACGCCCGGGTGGAAGGCGACGGCGGCCAGACCGCGTCCGGAGTAGCGCCGGTGCAGGCCCCTGGTGAAGATGATGTTCGACAGCTTGGCGTTGGAGTACGCGAACCCGGGACGGGTCGGGCCGACGCCGTCGAGGTCGCCGGGCAGCACGTGCCCGGCCATGGCCGCCATGCTCGCGGTGTTGACCACGGCGGCCCGGCTCGCCAGCAGGACGTCCAGCAGTTCGTGGGTGAGCAGGAACGGTGCCAGGTGGTTCACCTGCATGGTCAGCGGGAGGCCGTCCACGCTGCGGGTCCGGCGCGGGAACACGCCGCCGGCGTTGTTGGCGAGGACGTCGATGCGGGGGCACGCCTCGCGCAGGTCTGCGGCGAGCCGGCGCACCTGGTCGAGGTCGGCGAAGTCGGCGGTGAAGCTGGCATCCGCCCGGACGGCGTCGGCGGTGGCGCGGGTCTTCTCCGGCGACCGGCCGACCACGACGATCCGATGGCCGGACGCGGAGAGCTGGGCGGCGGCAGCGGCGCCGATGCCGTCGCTGGCTCCGGTGATGACGATGGTCCTGTGCTCTGGGGTCACCCCACCATTGTGACGCCGCTGCCCGCACGCCGCTCCCGTACCCTGAGGGCATGACGGTGGCCATCCGGGTGATTCCCTGCCTCGACGTGCACGACGGGCGGGTCGTCAAGGGCGTCAACTTCCGCAACCTCCGGGACGCCGGCGACCCCGTCGAACTGGCCTCCGCCTATGGCGCGGACGGCGCCGACGAGCTGGTGTTCCTGGACGTGTCCGCGTCCGCGCAGGGACGGGCCACCACCTACGACGTGGTCCGCAGGACGGCCGAGACCGTGTTCATCCCGCTGTGCGTCGGCGGGGGAGTGCGCGAAGCGGCCGACGTGGACACCCTCCTGCGCACCGGCGCGGACAAGGTCGGCATCAACACCGGCGCGATCGCCCGGCCGCAGGTGATCGACGAGATCGCGCAACGGTTCGGCAACCAGGTGCTCGTGCTCTCGCTGGACGCCCGCAGGGAGCCCGACCAGCCGTCCGGCTTCGGCGTGACCACGCACGGCGGACGCGCCGCTGCCGGCCTGGACGCGATCGCCTGGGTGCGCGAGGCCGTCGAGCGCGGCGCCGGAGAGGTGCTGCTGAACTCGATGGACGCCGACGGCACCACCAACGGCTTCGACCTGGAGATGATCGCCGCGGTCAGGGCCGTCGTCGACGTCCCGGTGATCGCCTCCGGCGGAGCCGGCACCGCCGAACACTTCGTCGAGGCCGCCCGAGCCGGCGCGGACGCCGTCCTGGCCGCCAGCGTCTTCCACTACGGCACCCTCACCATCGCCGAGGTCAAGAAGGCCCTCGCCGCGGCCGGATTCACCGTCCGCTGAGGCCCCTTAGGCTGGGCGCATGGACTGCCTGTTCTGCGCGATCGTGGCCGGCGACATTCCCAGCCGCGGGGTGTACGCCGATGACACCGCCTACGCCTTCCTGGACATCAACCCGTGGCACCGGGGCCACACCGTCCTGGTGCCACGCCGGCACGTCGCCGACCTGCTGGAGCAACCCGAGGGGCTGGGTGAGATCGCGCCGGCGATCAACGCCACCGGCCGACTGCTGGTCGACCGGCTCGGGGCGCAGGGGCTGAACCTGCTGAGCAACGCCGGCGCCGTGGCCGGCCAGGAGGTCTTCCACCTCCACGTGCACCTGATTCCGCGCTACGCCGACCGTCCGGGCATGGCCGGGCTGATGCAGCGGGAGTCGGACATCGACCTCGACGAGGTCTACCGCCAGCTCGTCGCTGGCTGACGCCGTCAGCCCTTCGTCTTCACCGCTGCCGGGTTGACGACCAGAGCGCCGCTCAGAGCGAAGAACGTCTCCTTGAGCGAGAACTTGCTCTTGAACGAGGCTCCGGTGACGCTGACCGAGCCCTTGTCGCCGGCGACGACGATCGTCGCGACGCGTCCGCCCGCCTCGAAGGCGGCCGCTGGGGTGCGCGCGGTGACCTGGATCGAGGCGAACGTCCCGATCGCCGGGTAGGCGGCCTGCAACTGCGCCGCGGTCAGGGTCTTGGTCCAGGTGGCGTAGGGATTGCCGGAGTACTGCTCGTACGGGTCCTGGTGAGAGGCGAGGTAGCTCAGTTGTGGGCTGCTGGCCGTCCAGCCGCCGTTGGAGCTGGTGAACTCGGTCAGGGCCGGCTGGCCGGCGTAGAGGACGACCGTGCCGGCGGTGGCCGTGATCGCGGCGTCGGAGATGGCGTTGCGGTAGCCGAGCGGCTTGTAGACCTGGCAGCTCGAGCTGTCGCAGATGTCGTAGACCGAGCCGGACGGCTTGTTGGCGCGAGTCCTGGCGGCATAGGTGCGGGCCGCGACGGACTGGGCCTTCACCGCCTCGAAGCCCCCGTTCCTGGCGGAGCCCCAGCTGGCCGGCATCTCGGCAGGGACGACCGAGCGCAGGTAGGTCTCCAGCTTGAGGTAGTTGACGGTGATCGCCGTGCTGCCGGTGAAGTTCAGCGCGAGGGTGCCGGGGTAGGTGCGGGTCGACCCGTCGGGCATGGCCAGCTTCACCGTCCCCGTCTTGGTGTTCTTCACCCACCAGGTGCGCGTGGCGGCCGGCGCCTTGCCGTACTTGACGTAGGTTCCCTTGGTGTTGCGGTAGTAGAGCACCCGCTTGGAGCCGGAACGGGAGATCCGCCACTTGGTGTACTTCTTGCCGGTCGGCAGCTTTACGGTCTTGCCCGCGGAGTCGTAGACGACGAGCCCCGACTGCGGACGGAAGTGCAGCTTGCCGTCGGTGTCGGCGCTGATCCACACGCGCATGGTGCTGTTCGCCAGGGTGCCCAGCGTGGTCCCCGTGTAGTAGAAGGCCAGGATCGCCTCGGCGCTGAGCCCCTGCCGGGCTGCCCCGTAGGCGCCGTACTGCGACATGCCGCGCCCGTGTCCCCACCCGTGGCCGGTGACGACCACCTTCCCGTCGGTCGGCACGAGCGCGTCGTCGGCGCTCGCCGGAGCGGCCGTGGCACCGGCGAGCGCGAGGACGCCGGTGACGGCGAGCAGGCTGCGGATCACTCGGGGAAAGGGCATTCGGGGGGCCTTCCTGCGACGGGAGCGTTGGGATTCATCCTGCCATCGGCGTGTCGGCTTGCCAGCCGAACCGGACGAACTCCTGCGTCCGGCAGGGGGAAAGTCGCAGGCGGAGCTTGAGGTTTCCGCGGGATGCCCGGCATGTGGGACGGCGACGTCCGGTGTTTGACAAGCGGGCGTCGTCCGGCGAACCTTGACCCATGCGCAATCGCGTCCTCGTAGTCATGAAGCGTGTCGGCTGAGCCAACTCGACCCGACACGCTCCCTCGTCTGCTCTCGCAGCGGGGGTTTTTTTCTGCGCAGGATCAACCAACAACGAATCGAGCGAGGTGGAGATGGCTGAGGAGGAGACGAAGCTACTGACCGGGGCACAGGCTCTGGTCGAGTCCCTGGAGCGGGTGGGGGTCGACGTAGTCTTCGGCATTCCGGGCGGCGCGATCCTGCCTGCCTACGACCCGCTCTACGACTCGAAGATCAGGCACATCCTGGTGCGCCACGAACAGGGCGCCGGGCACGCGGCCGAGGGCTACGCCCAGGTCACCGGCCGGGTGGGTGTGTGCATCGCGACGTCGGGGCCGGGCGCCACCAACCTGGTCACGGCCATCGGCGACGCCTACATGGACTCGGTGCCCATGGTCGCGATCACCGGGCAGGTGACCAGCAGTTCGATCGGTACCGACGCCTTCCAGGAAGCCGACATCCGCGGCATCACGTTCCCGATCACGAAGCACAGCTTCCTGATCACGCGCACGGAGGAGATCCCGCACGCCATCGCCGCGGCCTTCCACCTGGCCAACACCGGACGGCCCGGGCCGGTCCTGGTGGACATCGCCAAGGACGCGCTGACCGGGACGGCGCCGTTCGTGTGGCCGGACGAGCTCGACCTTCCCGGCTACCGTCCGGTGACCCGTCCGCACGGCAAGCAGATCAAGGAGGCCGTCCGGCTGATCAGCGAGGCCAGTCGTCCGGTGGTCTACCTGGGCGGCGGCATCAACCGGGCCCGCGCCTGGGGACAGCTGGCCGAGTTCGTCGAGCTCACCGGGATCCCGGTCGTGACCACGCTGATGGCCAGGGGAGCCTTCCCCGACAGCCACCCGCTGAACTACGGCATGCCGGGCATGCACGGGGCGGTCGCGGCTGTGGGTGCCCTCCAGCGCTCCGACCTGCTGATCACCCTCGGCGCCCGCTTCGACGACCGGGTGACCGGCAAGCTGGACAGCTTCGCTCCGGAGGCGAAGGTCATCCACGCGGACATCGACCCGGCGGAGATCTCCAAGAACCGGGTGGCGGACGTCCCGATCGTCGGCGACCTGGCCGAGGTGCTCGGCGACCTGAACGCGGCGCTGAGAGGCGTCGGGCTGGCCGACCACAGCGACTGGATCCGCTACCTGGACGGCCTGCGGTCGCGCTACGTGGCGTCCGAGTTCGCCCCGACCGAGGGCGCCGACGACCTGCTCAGCCCCGAGTACGTGATCAAGCGGATCGGCGAGCTGGCCGGCCCGGACGCGATCTACGTCGCCGGGGTGGGCCAGCACCAGATGTGGGCAGCGCACCTGCTGCCGCACGAGCGTCCGGGCAAGTGGCTGAACTCCGGCGGGGCCGGGACGATGGGCTACTGCGTCCCCGCCGCGATGGGAGCCAAGGTGGGTGCGCCCGACCAGATGGTGTGGGGCATCGACGGGGACGGCTGCTTCCAGATGACGAACCAGGAACTGGTCACGTGCACGCTGGACGCCATCCCGATCAAGATCGCCGTGATCAACAACCGCAGCCTGGGCATGGTGCGGCAGTGGCAGACGCTGTTCTACGGCGAGCGCTACTCCAACACCAACCTGAAGACGCACCTCGTCCCCGACTTCCCGAAGCTGGCCGAGGCCATGGGCGCGGTCGGCATCCGGGTGGAGCGGCCGGAGGACATCGACGCTGCGATCATCCGGGCGAACGAGATCAACGACCGTCCGGTCGTGGTGGAGTTCGTGGTGCACAAGGACGCGATGGTGTGGCCGATGGTTCCGGCGGGCACCAGCAATGACGACATCAAGATCGCCCGGGACCTGGCGCCCGAGTGGAGCGGGGAGACGGAACTGTGAGAACCCACACCCTGAGCGTGCTGGTCGAGAACAAGCCCGGCGTGCTCGCCCGGATCGCCGGCCTGTTCGCCCGGCGGGGCTACAACATCGAGTCGCTGGCGGTGGGCCCGACTGAGAACGAGGAGTTCTCCCGGATCACCGTCCAGGTGGCGGTGAGCACCGAGCTGGTGCTGGAGCAGATCGTCAAGCAGCTCAACAAGCTGGTCGAGGTGCTCAAGATCGTCGAACTCGAGGACGCCGCGTCCGTCAGCCGCGAGTTGATGCTGATCAAGGTCAAGGCCGATCCGGCGACCCGCAGCCAGATCATCGAGATCGTCCAGTTGTTCCGCGGCAAGACCGTGGACGTGCACAACGACTCGATGACGATCGAGGCGACCGGCTCGCCGGACAAGCTGAGGGCGCTGCTCGAGATGCTGGCCCCCTACGGCATCCGCGAGCTCGTCCAGTCCGGTCTCGTCGCCCTCGGGCGTGGTGGCCGCTCACTCTCCGATCGTGCCAAGATCGACAGGATTCGCCTGGTCGGCGGGCCGGGCAACTAGAAGCTGGGAAGAGGAAACCCTTATGGCAGAGATGTTCTACGACTCCGACGCCGACCTTTCGGTCATCCAGGGGCGCAACGTCGCGGTGATCGGCTACGGCAGTCAGGGCCACGCGCACGCGCTGAACCTGCGGGACTCGGGTGTGGACGTCCGGGTCGGCCTGCGTCCCGGCTCGAAGAGCTGGGCGAAGGCGGAGGCCGAGGGCCTGCGCGTCGTCACGCCGGCCGAGGCGGTCGAGGAGGCCGACCTGATCATGGTGCTGGCGCCCGACCAGGTGCAGCGGCATGTGTACGCCGAGGCCATCGAGCCGAACCTCGTCCCCGGGGACGCGCTGTTCTTCGCCCACGGCTTCAACATCCGGTTCGGCTACATCACCCCACCCGAAGGCGTCGACGTCTGCATGGTCGCCCCGAAGGGCCCGGGCCACCTGGTCCGGCGCGAGTACAACGAGGGCCGCGGCGTCCCGGTGATCGTCGCTGTGGAGGAGGACGCCTCCGGCAACGCGTGGCCGCTGGCGCTGTCGTACGCGAAGGCGATCGGCGGCCTGCGTGCCGGCGGCATCAAGACGACGTTCACCGAGGAGACCGAGACCGACCTGTTCGGTGAGCAGTCGGTGCTCTGCGGCGGCATGTCCGCCCTGGTCACCGCCGGTTTCGAGACGCTGGTCGAGGCGGGCTACCAGCCCGAGGTCGCCTACTTCGAGTGCCTGCACGAGCTGAAGCTGATCGTCGACCTGATGTACGAGGGTGGCATCGCCAAGCAGCGGTGGTCGGTGTCCGACACTGCCGAGTTCGGCGACTACGTCTCCGGCCCGCGGATCATCGACGCATCGGTGAAGGCGCGGATGAAGGACGTCCTGGGCGACATCCAGTCCGGTGCCTTCGCCAAGCGCTTCATCGACGACCAGGACGCCGGCGCGCCCGAGTTCAAGGCGTTGCGGGCCAAGGCCGAGCAGCACCCGATCGAGGCCACCGGACGCGAGTTGCGTGGCCTGATGGCCTGGGTGAAGTCCCACGACGACGACTACGTGGAGGGCACCGCCGCTCGCTGAGCCCGTCCGCTGGCCGTCCGCTGGCCGTCCGCGGGCCCGCCCACCAAGTTCGCTCCCGAAAGGGACGTTCGCTCCCGAAGTTTCGGTGGCAAACGTCGCTTTCGGGAGCGTTCTTCGTTGGTGAGCGCGCGGGGGAGCGCCGGTGACGACGCGGCGAGTGTTGTCCATTTCGCGTAGGTGTTGTCCGTTGGCTTGGAGGCATTGCCAACGAAGGCACCCGACGGCTGTGCTGTTGCGATGGACGTGACCAGGGCCGGTGGCCTATTGCTCTCCGGATACAGCCGCCGTCAACTCACGCGGCTTGCGCAACGCGGCGAGATCGTGCGCGTGAGGCATGGCGCCTATGCCGACTCCGTGCCCGCCGGGGAACTGGAGCGGCACACTCAGCTGATTGCGGCCACCTGGCCGGCTGTCGATCGGGCAACCGTCCTCAGCCACGGCAGCGCGGCGGTGCTTCACGGGCTGCCGGTGTGGACGGACGCACTGGCTCGCGTGACGGTGATCAGACGGACGACCGGTCATGGCTCCCGTCGCACCAGCCTCCATGTGCGACTGGCTGCGCTCCGACCGGACGAGGTCGTCTCCGTCGACGGCTACAGATCGGAAGAGCACACGTCTGAACTCCAGTCACTAGCTTATCTCGTATG
>ERZ778029.1683-NODE-1683-length-17288-cov-5.670864_pt1 | contig 17288 bp, 21 predicted proteins | sample MGYA00375759_ERZ778029 | MGnify/ENA primary metagenome ERZ778029 (study PRJEB29350, sample SAMN05389819) | bioreactor metagenome | isolation source: Ammonium sulfate bioreactor | place: South Africa: University of Cape Town | collected 2014-04-04 ...
CTCTTTCCCTACACGACGCTCTTCCGATCTTGGCTAAGGCCGAAGTCGGCCTGTACGAGCACCACTGTATTGACGATCACCATGGCGCTCGCCGCCGCCACGGCGAGATTCAGAGCGAGCAGACCGCGCAGACGCGGCGTAGCGAGATAGATGCGCAAACCTCGCGTGGTGCGATCATAGATGCCGCGGCGCTCGGTCACCTTCGGGCTCGGCAGCGTGACGGAAATCACGAGCGCGGCCGAGCACAGGAAGCCGACAACGGTTCCGGCGAACAGGTCGTGAAAGCTGATGACCGTCAACAGTGCAGCGGCCAGCATCGGACTGACGACACTTTCCAGGTCGTAAGCGAGCCGCGAGAGCGAAAGCGCCCGCGTATATTCCTTTTCGTCTGGCAACACATCGGGGATCGTCGCCTGAAAGGTCGGTGTGAAGCCGGCCGAGGCCGACTGCAACACGAAGATCAGCACATAGACCTGCCAGACTTCCGTGACTAACGGCAGCAGGATCGCGACGCCGGCCCTGACGAGGTCCAGACAGACCAGCATCGTCCGGCGAGGCAACTTTTCCGCGAAGGCGGCCGCCACCGGCGCGACGCCGACATAGGCGACCATCTTGATCGCGAGCGCCGTGCCGAGGACGGCGCCGGCATCAGCGCCGGCAAGGTCGTAGGCCAGAAGCCCGAGCGCCACCGTCGCCAGTCCCGTTCCTACGAGCGCGATGACCTGCGCCAGAAACAGATGGCGATACGTACGATTTGCAAGCACCTGCAGCATGCGTCACCACTTCAAAGATACTTCGTGATTTCCTTGAACTCGTCGATTGACCGGCGCTGCTCTTTCGCAAGCGGCCCAATGACGTGCTCGAGGCAGTGATCGAGGTGATCCTGGATCAACGTCTTCTTGGCCTGGGCAATCGCTTTCTCGACGGCGTGGAGCTGCTGGGCGATGTCGAGGCAAGGACGCCCCGCCTCGATCATGTCGATAATTCCGCGAAGGTGCCCATCAGCGCGCCTGAGCCGCTTGACGATGGGCCCATGAGATTCGTGTGCGGCAGTGATTAGGGTCATGCTAAAATGCTATCCCCCTGGAGGGGATAAAGCAATATACAGCTTCTCCCGTCGCCGTTTCTTGACGAATTCCTTTGGAAGAGTAGGCCTCAGCCCGGCGGTTACGGCGCCCGCTTGCATGGCAGCATGCGGGCGAGGACGGCGTCGCGCCGGGCGATATGCCAAATAGCTGCCGAGACGTGGATCGAGATCAACGTCATGGTCACCAGCCAGATCGCCTTGTGTATCCCGGCGGCAGGCGCCCACATGTAGGAAGCGACGAAACCAGTGAACGCTTGTGCCGCGAGCGTGGCATACAGCCCCCAATGAACGCATTCAGCGGCGCGTTCGCGCCAACCCTTGGTGATTTGAAGTCTGCCGGGTTTGCGAAGAAATCGCAAAGCAACCCGCAACGCGATCAACACACCGATCGTCATTCCGCTGTAGTTATGGAACTTGTGTTGCAGCAAATCCGCCATTGTCGGCCGGAGGAAGGGATTGTGGGTGCGCGGGATCGCATCCGCCGTCCACCATTGCGCGACGATCAACAGGACAACCGCCCAATGCAGAGCAATCTGAAGATTGGAATATTTGCGTGTCAATGACCGGCTCTCCTGGGCGAAGAACCTACCACAGGCCACATTTAGGTTGTCTGAACCCGACTGACCGAAATCGATCCGAAGCTGACGATCGTTTAAAACGACCGCACGATCGTCAGCGCATTGTAGGGACGAAGCCAGGATCCTAGCGTCAAGGCTTCGTGGCTGTTGAAGAACGTCTCGAATTCGAAGCTGTGCCGATCCCCATTGAGGTCTTGCAGCAGGACCTCGCTACGGCCGAGAGACCCTCCGCGCTGGGACCCACAATAGCCGACGATCGCAGTGAACAGATCAACCTCGCGCAAAGCACCGAAACGCTCACGAAACGGGGGCGATTCAACGCAGTATCGACAGGGATTAGCCGCATCGAAATCGGCCTTTCTGCGGGTGGGATGCGGATGCCCCGTTACGAGAGCGACGATAGGCCGGCCACCATGCGCCTGTTCGACGAACCGCCAGAGCGTGGAAGTCATGGTATTGCCGAAGCTCTTGCTGAGGCTCTTGACAAGCCCGAGGCTGGGCGCGGAGGAGCCCGCCTCGGCGGCGAAGCGGTCAGATAGAAAAAGAAGTTGCCCGGCCGCGAAATTCGCTTCGGCTTCCATGATGGCGTGGCAGGAAGGCGTGAGGGTCTGCTCAGTATCGCCCAGCATCATTCCGGCGTGCCAGGGAATGATGTCGTGACCAATCTCGTGAGCTTCATTCCAACGGTGCTTGAGCGGCGGGAGATCCTTGTCGAGCAGAATACGCTTCTGATCTGGAAGATAGAGCGCCTTCAGGCTCAGTGTTTGAACGGCCTCCCGCAGGATTGTCGGGCGCTTGAGGACCTGCAGGCCAGCAACCTTCATGCGGGAGAACATTTCGCGCAAAAGACTGTCGTCCGTGGTGCTGTAGTAGCCGCGATCAAGTTTCAGGAGATCCCGAACAACGCGCAGGTCTATGGGCGGCTCGGGATTGCCAAGGCCACGCAGAACCTTGGCAATCTGTCCGTTGATGTCGGCGACGGTGCGATGTCCGAGACTGACGTTCTTCACTTCACTCGCTTGGGCTCCTGCTCACTCAGCACAGCGACGAACGCCTCCAGAGCCGAGCTTTCCTCAGGGGTCAGCTTATGCACGGCCTCAGAGCGCGCGGCAAAACGCACCGCTTCCTGACGGAAGCCAGCATCGTTTGCCGCAGCCAATCCTGCAAGCTGCATAAGTCGTTGCTGAGAAACCTCGAAGGTTTCCGCCAGCTTGAACACCGTGCGCGGCTCCGGCACGTAATGAAGATCGTCCTCGATCACCAGAAGCTCGCTTGCATCGAGGTCCGCGACCTGAGCCAGCCGCTCCATCGAGAACCCACGACGACGGCGCATCAGATTCACGAAACGGCCAAACGCAATACGGGTCTCTTCGACGACCGCCGTGGGAGCGCTGGCTGGACGCTCCTCGGGTATCGGATCGAACGCGAGCAAGCCGGCGCCGATGACGGCGTCGCCTTCACGACGTGCCCGAGCCATCCACCACTCTTTGCTCCGTTCAAATTTCATCGTCCTTCCTCCTTTTCGAAGAACGCGCGAGCCTGCTCGACGGTCATCTCGAAATATCGCAAATTCTGGCAGGCGGGATCCGGCCCAAGGTCGGTCATGCCGATCCTGCGGTAGAAAGCGTCGGCTTGCGGCAGGGAATGCAGGCCGATCCGCCCCTTGAATCCCTCTTCGTAGCTCAGCGCGATGGCCGCCGTGAGCAGCACGGTACCGACACCACGAAGCCGAGGGGTCGCCCCAAGCTCGGAGCGATTCCAGGGCGCCACCTCGAGATACTCGACGTAGACGAGAGGCTTACCTTTCTGGCCAGGTTCTTGGCAGCCTCTCGTCAAATCGAGCTGCGCCAGTCCCTGGGTGACCCCCTGTGCGACAACGCTGAACCCGGGGAAGGCCAGCATGCCCTGCACGCGTGTGATCTTCTTTGGCCAGTTCCAATGCAGGCTCTGAGGCCAGTCTGCGCGCGGCACCTGGCGTGCGACCAAATCCTGGATCGCTGCGAGTACCACCGGAATCCAGTGTTTCGCCCAATCATCGATCTGCGCCTGCTCGATCGCATCGCGCAACTCGGCCTCGACGCCCTCACCCGTTGCGACGTCGAGAAGATAGACCTTCGAGACCTCGACCGTCATAGAAGCATCAGCTCCGCCTTTTCCTTGGTCGTGTCATTCTCAAACAGGAGCTTTTCACCCCTTTCGACCCGAGCATCGATCGTCTGGTAAAGGCGCAAGGCCTGCCGGAGCACAGCGGTTTTGGTGATGTCCTTCCGGGCCGAAAGATCGTCCAGAACACGCATCTCGGCGTCGGTGAGGTTCAGCGTCATGGTTCGCTTCGCCGTCATCTCATCCTCCGTCGTTATATGCAGCATATAGAGAATCAAGAGGATTTTGTCAACGTGAAATAGCTAGCATACACATCTTGAATAGCTATTTTTTAGCTACTATATCCATGTCAGAGGCTGGGCCAGAGTGCCCGGGAACAGGAGCGGGATATGGGGCGACAGCACGTCGGTCATAATGAGATCGCCGCCTTCGCGCAGGACAAGGTCAACCTGCCGAAGGACAAGGCGGATGAATATCGGGCCCAGGCCCGGCGGCTTCGCGAAAAGCTGGAGGGCTATCTCGCCGAGCACCCTGACTTCACGCTCAGGAAAATGATGCTGTCGGGCAGCCTCGCGAAGGGCACGGCGCTTCGCTCGCTCAACGATATCGATGTCGCCTGTTACATCAGTGGCGCGGCGGCCCCGAAGGATGTCAAAGCGCTGCTCGATTATCTGGCGGAAAGGCTGCGCAAGGCATTTCCGAACTTCAGCCCCGATCAGGTCCAACCCCAGACCTATTCGGTCACGGTCTCCTTCCGTGGGAGCGGGCTAGACGTCGATGTGGTGCCGATCCTCTATGAGGGCGACGCACAATGGTATGGAAATCTCGTCAGCCAGGATGACGGCTCCTTCCTGAAGACAAGCATTCCCTTGCATCTGGAGTTCGCGGGCAAGCGCAGGCGCGCCCAGGAGAAGCACTTCGCGCAGGTGGTGCGTCTCGCAAAATTCTGGTCAAGGCGCACGAAGCAGGAGCGAGACGGATTCCGCTTCAAGTCGTTCATGATCGAGATGATCCTCGCCAAGCTGTGCGACGACGGGTTGGACTTCTCTGACTATCCGGAGGCGCTGCAGCACTTCTTCACCTACATCGCCCGCACCGACTTCAGGGAGAAGATTATCTTCGACGACTACTATCCCAGGTCCTCGGTTGGAACGTTTTCCGATCCGGTACAAATCATCGACCCCGTGAATGCCGTCAACAACGTCGCGCGGCTCTACACGGCCGCGAATGCAGATGCGATCGTCGAGGCGGCTCTCGATGCTGGAGATGCCATCGACGCAGCGCTCGCCGCTCCCAACAAGCAATTGACCGTCGCCTACTGGCAGAAGGTCTTCGGCTCTTCCTTCCAGGTATGAGGTCGCCATGTCCACAAGCTACAGCTACACGGAAACCGCGACCTTCACGGTCACCCATGCGCGGCACATGGCCGCCAAGGTCGCGGCGGATCTCAAGCGCATGCAGCGTTTCTACGGCAGCCCGTCCGACGAGCGCATTGCACAGTTCGAGGCGGAAGTGACCGAACTGATCCGGGCCGGTTATCTGGGCACCGTCACCTATGGCTTCCAAAAAGACGGAAACTGGATCGAGCCCACACTGCGCTATACGGCAAAGGATCTCGCCGGGTCATCCGCCAATGACGACGATCCCGGCCGTGTGCGCCACAACGCCAATGTCAGCGGCGCGGTCTTCAAAAGCTACCTGACCCACAGTGCCGCGTGGAGTCAGTTGACCCAGGCGGAGCGCGACGCCTTCGAGAAGACGCTCCCGATTTCCCGAGGCGGAGCGGCCGAACCCGGCATCACCGGCTATCTCGCCAGCGACCGGACCTATTCGTCCGGCGGCAAGGCCCTCGACCGCGCGACTGTGAGGAGTTTCTGATGAGCACGAAGCCGACACTGGACGAACTCTTCGAACGGCGCATCACATATCCCGACTTCGATCCGCAGGCTAGGCTCGCGCGGCTGGTTGGCCTCGACGATCAAAAAAATCGGCTGGCAAAGATTCTCGGTCTGCTCGTCAACCCGACGGGTCTTATGGCCTGGGCGCGCCAGCATCATCCCGATGCCGATTCGCTTCTCGACACTGTGTTGCGGCGCCCCCCGCTTGTGGTTCTCGCCGGCGACGTCGGCTCGGGCAAGACAGAGCTCGCCGAGACGATTGGCGACGCGGTGGCGAGGCAGGAGAAGATCGACATCACGCTCCTGCCCCTCAGCCTCTCGACGCGGGGACAAGGGCGCGTCGGCGAGATGACGCAGCTGATCTCCGCCGCCTTCGACTACACCGTGGCGGAGGCGACCAAGCTCAAGTCCCCGTCGGGCAAGGCCCGCGGCGCCGTCATCCTGCTCGTCGATGAAGCAGACGCCCTCGCCCAATCGCGTGAGGCAGCCCAGATGCATCATGAAGACAAGGCGGGCGTGAACGCTTTCATCCGGGGAATCGACCGTATCGCCAATGCGAAACTTCCCGCGGCGGTTTTGATGTGCACGAACCGGATCAGCGCGCTCGACCCCGCAGTGCGCCGCAGGGCGGCCGACATTCTGAGTTTCGAACGTCCCGGCGACGAGCAGCGTCGCTTCGTCCTCACCGCCCGGCTGCAACCGATTGGTCTCGCCCGCCAGCAGATTGACGCCCTGGTCACCGCGACCGGGCCACAACGCGGCGGCCGCGAGTATGGCTTCACCTTTTCTGACCTCACCCAGAGACTGCTCCCGGCTATCGTGCTCGACGCCTATCCGTCGAAACCAATCGATGGCGCCCGCGCGGTGGAGATCGCTCGCGCGATGGTTCCGACGCCTCCCTTCCGGGACGGCGAGACTGCGATCTGAGGTGAACGCATGACGCAGGCGGTGACCGTTCGTCGCGATGGCGACACCTTCCAGGCCCGGCTCTTCTGGTGGCATGCCGCGCGCTTGTTGGATCCGGTAAGTCCCGTCACAAAGGTGGGATTCGAGAGCGGGCCGAAAAGCTTCGACGACATCTGGGTCGAATATGATCCGGTGCGCTGCGCCTCGGATCAGTATGGCGAACCCTTGCTGCGAGAGCACATGCAGTGCAAGTGGCATGTGACGCCCGACAATTATGGCTATTCCCACCTCGTCGATCCCGAGTTCATCAACGCAAATGCTCGCTCCTTGCTACAGCGGGCCCGGGAGGCGCAGCTCAGCTATGCTCCAGCCGGAAGCGGTGTACGGTTCAAGCTGGTGACCAACTGGCGCCTCGACCGGGCCGATCCCTTGCGTCAGATGGTGGGGATGCGTTCAGGCGCCATGCGTCTCGATCGCCTCTATGGTTCGGTGACCGACAACAGCAAGGCTGGCTCCGTGCGCAAGGCGTGGCGAGAGCACCTCGGCATCGACGAGGCGGAGCTGCGCATTCTGGCGCGGACGCTGGCGTTCGGCGAGGCGACCGACACCCTGGATGGCCTGCGCGATCAGCTCGACATCCTCTTCGGATTGGTAGGCCTGAAACGCATCCCCGCGAACCGAAGCGCGTTTCCATATGACGATATCGTTTTCCAATGGATGGCGCAGGGACGACTGGAATTTGACCGGGCGAGCTTCCGCGCGGTCTGCGCTCGGGAAGATATTCTGGGATCGGCTGAGGGCGGGCCCAAAGTCTACGGCGTAAAGTCCTTTGAGCATGCCTTCGATAAACTGGAGGAACGCTGTCACCTCGTCCTCGACCTGATCCCGTCCTTTGACGAGCGTTACATCCGCAGTGATGCGGATTGGGAAGCAAAACTCTATCCAGAACTGAGAGCTTTCCTTCTCACGGCAGCCAAGAATGAGCCGCGCCTCCGACTTGCACTCGATGCCCACGTTACGCTGGCCTTCGCGGCAGGATCGGTGATCAATATCAAGTCGGGGCGCCAGGTCGAGCTGGAGCAGCGAGGGACTGGTCGCCGTATCTGGTCGGCCGACGACGCGACCTCGGATTCCACATGGCCCACCCTCAAGGCCGAGCTCATAGAATTGCGACCGGACGGGTCAGACCTCGCCGTAGCCATCGGGCTCACGCATGACGTCACGGCCGACGTCCAGCGCTATTGCGAAACCACGCTCTCCACGGCAGGCCGTCTCCTCGTTCTCAAGCCCGACACAGGACCGGGCGCGCAATCGGTGATATGCGGACGGCATGCATTCGAACTCGCGGACGCGGCCAGCGGAGCGATACGGGACGCAAAGGCCGGCGGCGCCGGATTGACACATCTCTTCGTGGCCGCGCCAAACGCCTTCACCTTTTTCTTCGGGCAGCGCCAGACAGCCCTGGGCAGGATCTGCCTCTACGAGTTTGATTTCGACGGCCAACGCGGGCGATCGTATACTGCCGCCCTCACGCTACCTCTACATAGGACGTTCTCCCAAGAACCCATAGACGCATGACGGGCGATGGGTCGTTAGGGCAAACCCCAAGCACGATAACGGCCCCGCCCGGTGCATTCTCTGACGCCGAGCTCCGCGAGTAGGTTCAGGGCGCCGCGGGGCGTGACGTCCGCCGCCTGCGCGACTGTCGCCGCCGAGACAATCGGTCTCGCGAGAATCAGATCGATCACAGCCGGCAAGCTACTTGAGGACCGCCGCCCTCTCACCTTCCGTTCCATCTGCTCTCGCGCCTGACCGAGTCGGACGATCTCTTTCATACCGGCCTCAGCCGCGGCCGACAGCGCGTCGAGGAAAGCAAACAGCCGCGTCGTCCTCCCGTGCGCGCGTCGGCGCTCCCGCGGAATAGCCTTTAGCCCGACATGAAACCCAGGCAGGTGCGACGCAACCTTTCCACGCGCGCGCAAGTGGGCCGCGACGAGCTGACCGCCGAGCGGATGCTGCCGTTGTAGAGGCTCAATGGTCTCCCACGCATCGAACAGGAGCGCCGCGGAGAGCGTGGGCGGCAGACTTTCGGTCTCCTTCAGCACAGCCCGCCATTGCGCCATCCGCTCGCGCTCGTCCCAGTCCGGATCCCGGATGACGAGATCGCCGACGGACAATGACGGTCGTTCAAGCGGCCCCGGCATTGAGCCGTCGGCTATTCCGTCCAGAATTCGCTGCGAGCGATTGATGATGGCGTCGATATGGGCGAACTCGCGGAAGAGTGGGTCGTCATCGTGGTCATCGGGATCCCGCGCCTTCTCCCCTTCCCGCTCGACCGGAACAGGATCGGGTTCCGGCTTGACAGCGGTCGTTCCAGCAAGCGACGCGACGCCAGACTCGCTGAGAGCCCACCCCGGCTCGCCTGCGGCGATCCGGCGGCGTGATCGAAGAATGGCGTGCGCGATGGTCAGCTCATGCGTCGGCGCCCGGATATCCATGCGAGCGTCGTGGAGAACCAGATCCTCGATATGGACGAGCTCGCCAGCCACCCACATGCTAGCAGCCGCGTCGAAGAAATGCCCCCTCTCTGTGAAGCCCTCGCCGACCGCGCTGCGCCGCACGATCTCGTCGAGGCGCGCGAGTTGGTCCTCGGCCCGGGCGATGGCCGGAAGCAGGGTCTGCAAGGGCAATACATCGATTTCATAAGTCATTGCAGATACGTCGCATTTATCTTCATACAGAAGCTATAGCGCAATTCGCTTCCGTCACATGGATATCTTTTTCTGACGCGTGTACAGTATGGTGCGCCGTGGCTCTCCCGATTGAACAGCAGTCCCCTGACACCGCCTTCACCCCCCCTAGGTCATTGATTTCATGGGATTTTCAGCTGAGCTCCTCAGCAAAGGGGGGCATAAGAGACGTTTACAAACGAACGGTTATGCGTATCCTCTGCATTTGGAACTCACTTTTAAATGCTCTCTTAGGCGCTGCAAATGGCCGCTGACACACAAAATCGCGCTTCCCGTCGATCTCAGGGGCGGCTAATCGGTTATGCGCGTGTGTCCACGGATGAGCAGGCGACGGAAGCGCAGGAGATCGAGCTACGCGCGGCCGGCTGCGATATCATCATCCAGGAACACGGTTCCGGTGCATCGCGAGCACGCCCCGCCCTTGCCAAACTCATCCGCGATATCGGCATCGGCGAGACGCTGGTCGTTGTTCGGCTAGACCGTCTGGCGCGCTCCGTCAGCCATCTGCTCGAGGTAATCGAGGATCTCGCCGCTAAAGGAGCTCACTTCCGCTCGCTGCGCGATCCGATCGACACCTCGACGCCACAGGGCATGTTCTCGCTGCAGGTGCTCGGCGCCGTCGCCCAGTTGGAGCGCGCACTGATCTCTGAGCGGACGAAGGCCGGAATTCGTGCCGCCAAAGCTCGGGGGAAGCTTCCGGGCAATCCAGGTGTCCGCGAACGCCGGCCAGAAGCCTTGGCGAAGATGACGGCGGCGCAGAAGGCGGCCTATGGCGATCGGGTCCAGGCAACGGCCAGCCAGTGGCTTCCGACGGTTCGCCGCATGCGCCCGGACCACACCTGGGACGACATCGCCCGCGTGCTGAAGCAGCGCGGCCTCGAGTGGACGCCGGAGCGGTTGCGCCGGGCCGTGAAGTGGATGGTGAGCGAGCGTATGGCCGACGCAGTGCTGCTCAAAAAGTCCCCTCCCCGGCTGCCCGAGGATCGACTGATGACACTGGTCGCAGGTATCCAAGCCGTGAACCCAAACCTCACGCTTCGCGAAGTCGCCGGACAGCTCGAGCGCCTTCACGAGCGCACCCCGCGCGGTGGCACCAAATGGTCTCCCTCCTCGGTGAAAAACCTCATCGACCGAGCCCGTCGATCCGGCCTTCTCGCCGATGACGACGTCGCGCCGACGCGGAGCTGAAACGCCATCGACCATCAGCGAGCTTTCGGCTTATTGAGGCTTTTCAGCAGGTTATCCGACGCCCGAAGGTTGCCGCCACTCACTCCAGTAGAAGCTGCTGGCACAGCTGCAGCGTTGGAAGCCTTTTGTCCATCGAGCTTGGCGCGCAGCAGCGCCATGATCATCGGCCAGGTTGAGAACTTCCCGTCCTTGCCACGATCGGTCAGGCTGCGCAGATAGCCGCCGGGCGACGCAATCTGATCAGCACGCTGGTAAATGCCAGCCAGCGTGATCGCGGCGTGCTGTTCCCCCAGCGCTTCCCGCGCTTCACGCCAAGCGCTGGGGCTAATCCCAAGCATGGGCCGCAAAAGCTCCGCCGCGGCAAGAAAGTCCCGCCAATGTCGGATTTCACCGCTCTGGGCAAGTTCCCGCACTCCGGGGCAAGCGTCCAGCACGATCGCAAGGGGCAATTCCCGTTTCGGCAGGCTCCGCACGTTGTCGGTTTCCGAGACGGTGCCACTCGCTTCTTTCTCTTTTCGGAGGCCGTATTCAGATTCAGATGTAGGATCTGGTTTTGAATTCTGTATGTGACGACCAGAATGGGACTCATTGGCATCCGGATTCTGTGTTTTCGTGAAGGATTCCAGCACTTCGCGGATTTCGACATAAAGACCGTGGAGGTCGGCACAGATATCCTCGAGCAGTTGACGGGGCGCAGAGCGAGGCAGTCGGTCGACGATCGCCTGGTAGGTCTGCTGTACCCTGCCCCAGTTGCCAGGAACCCCCTCCTCGATTCCCGTCTCGACTAGCTTCACGACGTCGCGACGCAGCAGCGTCAGACGCTCCTTGGCAACACGGAAGGCTTTCCTCTCGGCCTCCACGGCCTCAGCGAGATTCCGGAACTCCTCAGCTCGTGCGACGATCGGAGCAAGGTCGAACCCGTATGCCTGCGCCCCTGCCCTTTCGCGCGAAGCGCTTGCCATTCGGACTGTCGCGCCGGATGACCAGCCCGCAGTCGACCAGCACGGCGATATGCCGGCGCAGCGTCGTCGCCGGCATCCCGTTCGCCCGGGCTGCAAGCTGCTCGTTCGACGGCCAGACGATAAGCTCGGCGTCACCGGTAAGCGCTGTTTCGGGGTGGAAGGTGAGAAGGGCATTGAGGATCGCGAGCGAGCGATCTGTCGCGCCAAGCAAATCCCGCGCCTCCCGAATGTCCTGGAACACCTTCCACTTGTGGGCGGCGGCCTCAGGCTTCCTAGCCTTTGCCGTCATCTGACTTGAAATTTGGCCAAGTGTCATCGGCCGCCGCCCAAAGGGCGTCGTTGAAATATGTGTCTGCATTGTCCTTCACCTATCGCTAGGCAAAGAAATTCGGCCGCCGAGACCGACGTTCATCCCGCAAAGGATGCTTGACTGTGATTCGGGGAAGTGCGATTCTCAAACTCGCCAAAGATCGAGAAAGGGCTTCCGGAATCCGTTTCGGGGGCCTTTTTTCTTTGCTGGTTCTTATTCAGGCTTTATGCCCTGCTCATTCGTCCGTTTTCTCCTCTTGCGAGTATGCGGCGTAGAGATCGGGAAGCTTGCGAATGACGAACTCAGCGAATGCGTCATTTCTCTCCCGATCGATTTGGATACGGCAATGCCTCGCGGTACGGGTCAATCTGCCGATCTCGTCTCCGCGGCTGCTTCGCGCAACGATGGCTTCGCCAACGCCTCCATCGGGCTGTTCCGCTTTCGTCGCTGCTGACAAGGCCAATGCAAATCGCTCATCACTGGCTTTGGCTTTCGCCCGATCCGAGTTGAGCGCAGCTCGAGCGCGTTGAGCTGCTCCCGCTTGTTGCAGGTTGTCGACGAGCGACTGCCAGCGGCCGCGGCCAATCTTAGGGGCTCGTCCAATCGCTTCGACAATGTCGGGCGGAACACTCTTTCCCACGGCTACGAGCTTGGAGGCCTCCGCTCTATCGATAGACAACGCCGCTTGCACCACGGCCCTTTTAAACCCACCCTCCTCCAAACGCATGGCGAATACCGCGCGCTCGATGAAACTGAGATCCTCTCGGGCTGAGTTCTCGATACCTTGAGCAACAACGAGATCCTCGTCCGTCAAAATTTTCACGTAGGCCTTTACCGGGCGGCCAAGCTCCCTCAACACTCGTACCCGACGGTGACCATAGGCGCTTTGATATCGCCCAGGTTCGCTCGGGTGCTCCCTCACCAGGATCGGGATTTCCTGTCCACGCTCCGCGATGGACTGCTTCAGGAGCTCGAACGACTGGGGGTCTCCATCACTGAAGCGATCGGCAAGCGGAGATGGATCGACAGTCGCGGGGTCGATTTCAATTGCTACAGTGCCGCCAGCGAGCTTCTCTCGGAGCTCCTGATAGTCCTTTTCAACGCCAGAAAACGTGTCTTTCAAAGACCGCACCGCGCCGGAAGACACCCTTGCCGGGGGGTGTTTGTTGTCCGTAGACAACGCCTCCTCGGGTTTGGCCGCGAACATCGATCGAATAGATTGGGTCCGCTTGCTCAATGCCAGGCCCTCCACTCCTTACCGAGAGCCCCCTCAGCCCATCCCGAGGCCTTGCGCTTGGCGGAGCTTGCGCGGCTAAGCATGTTGTCTGCAGACAACATTGAAGGGACGTGAGCAGCGCGCAACACTGCTGACGCCGCCGCGAAAGATTTCACGTTGTCTGCAGACAACACCGTGCGCGAACAGCAAGGCGAGGAGAGCATCATTTGCCTCTCCCCCACACCGCGCCGATCAACGCAATAATTTCCTCATTCACACCGGCGATCGATTCCATCGCGCGATCGTACACCGAGCGCCCTACCGAACCACGCGAGAGCTCGTACAGGGACTGTTTGGTCAGACCTGCATTAGCTATTGCAGTCGATTTCCAGGCCGTGGCCGCCAGTACATCCGAATCAAACACGTCTCTCATCAACGCAACGATCTCCTGTTCCGGCACGTCCCTCGGATCATGTCGCGTCACCAGAAACCTCAAGAAATCATAGTCGAGACGGCCACCTGCATCCTCAATCACCGCTATCAAATCGGAGGTCATAAGCAGGAACTGGCTCATGGACGCCACATCCACCATCTGGGGATGGACTGTCACAATCATTCCCGTTGCGGCGTTGAGCGCACCCATCGTCAGAAAGCCAAGCTGCGGGGGGCAGTCGATCACAACGACATCGTAGTCATCGTCAACCTCGGCGATCGCTCGGGCCACCCTCCGAAAAAACAGCTCCTCTGGACGACCGCGCGTTTCCATCATGTGTCGAGGCGTCTGATGCTCGAACTCCATGAGTTCAAGATTGCCAGGCACGATACTGATGCCCGGAAAGTACGTTGAACGCACTACCTCCCTCATCGGCACGCGCACTTCATCATAGCGGATGGCTCCGTAGAGAGTCGCATTCTCAGCAATGTCGAACTCCGGCTGGAGGCCGAACATCGCGGACAGCGAAGCCTGAGGGTCGAGATCGATCGCCAGGACGCGATATCCCTGTAGAGCCAACCCCTGCGCGAGATAGAGCGACGTTGTCGTTTTTGCCGAACCACCTTTGAAGTTGGCCACGGTAATGACCTGCAACTTGTCGCCATCGCGACGGCGAGGCCAGAACCTCAACGCCTCCTTCGGACGCGCCGTAGCCAGATATTCGCGCAGTTCGTTCACCTGCTCGAGCGTGTAGGATCGACGACCACTCGAGCTGACGTCCGGCGCCGGGCCCAAACCGTCGATAGAAAGTTGCCTCAGATACCCGTCAGACACGCCAACGATCTGGGCAACTTCGCCTGACGAGAACGAACGGAGAGATTTCTGGGCTGTAGGGGGAAATGCCCGCTCACCCACAGCCCGAAGACGAAGCGACAGCGCCTCCGCGCGGCGCGTAATTCGAGCCGAAGTGCTCTCGATTTCCAGAGATGATGCCGCAGACTTCAATGTCGCCCTCGTCGCAAAACGCTTTTAGAGCGTCAGACGCGCTCTTTCCGTCTCCGACAATAGGCACGATTCCCCCTGGCGGGCAACGGGATTAAGGTTAACGAGGTATTAACGAATGTCGGGCAATGGCCGCGACTCGCGACACACGGTTACCATTTATGCCACCGTTTCAATTAGATAGGACTTCAGCGTCCGACATCGAGCTCTGATACCGACTAATAAATTCATCAGGTATATTGGCCCGCTTTTCTTTCATCCCCGGAGCGATTTGCGGCCACTTGCCCCCCGACTCAGTACCCTCTGTCGAGAACCGCGCTCATAAATTCACTAGTCGCGGCTCCTTCCCGATGGTGCGCTTTTGTAATCCGACCTCAATCGAGTCGGAGAACAGAACATGCGGGCAATGGCTATCGCGCCGGATACCTACAAGGACTTTACTGATCTTCTAAGTGACATGCATCAACTTCGAGCGCGCATCTTCCGCGATCGTATGAACTGGGATGTCGACGTCAGGGATGGCCGCGAGGCGGACGGCTTCGACGACTGCAAACCGACTTACATTCTGACCGTGGCGGGGCGGAACGAGGTGGTCGGATGTGCCCGCCTACTTCCGGCGACAGGGCCGACATTGCTGTCTGTGCTGTTCCCGGAACTCGGCGAGCGTGGGCTGTTTTGTCCGCACGCCACTATGATCGAGAGTTCTCGCTTCTGCGTCGATACATCGTTCGAGACTGGGCGGGAAGGGCAGGCGCTCCACTATGCGACCTGGACTATGTTCGCCGCGATCATCGAATGGTCGATGGAGAATGGATACACCGAGCTCGTTACGGCCACCGACGTCCGGATTGAGCGTATCCTCCGTCGGGCCGGCTGGACGATGGCGCGAATCGGCGAGCCCAAGCGCCTCGGCAACACAAATGCCGTCGTCGGTCTACTTCCCACAGATGCCGACAGCTTCGAGCGGGTCCGGCCGGCTGGCTACGTATCCTCCATCGCGCCACTGCGGCGCGCGGCTTGAGGGAAGCTGCGGCATGACGCAACTGCGTTCCCACCCTCGTCTGGTCCGGAAGCTGCAGGAGGCTTTGGGCGATCAACTGTGTGTCGCCCTCGACGATGCCTCGGTTGTGGAGATCATGCTGAACCCGGATGGCCGGCTGTTCATTGAGCGGCTCGGCCATGGGGTTGCGCCCGCCGGCGAGATGGCAGCGTCGACAGCCGAAATCGTGATCGGCAGCGTCGCACATGCTTTGCACGCGGAGGCAGATGACGAGCGCCCGATCATTTCGGGTGAACTGCCGATCGGAGGGCATCGCTTCGAAGGCCTGCTGCCCCCGGTCGTAAGGGCACCAGTCTTCACCATCCGTCGTCGGGCCTCGCGACTTATCCCGCTTGATGACTATGTGCACGACAAGGTCATGACACGTCGCCAGGCCGAGATCGTTAGGAATGCGATAGCCTCGCGGCTCAACATCGTGATCTCGGGTGGCACCGGCTCCGGCAAGACAACCTTCGCCAATGCCGTCATCGCGCAGATCGCCGAGACTGCTCCCGACGATCGCATCTTGATCCTCGAAGACACCGCCGAGATACAATGCCCGGCCCAGAACCTCGTAGCGTTGCACACCAGCGATACGATCGACATGGCACGTCTTCTCAAGAGCACGATGCGCCTCAGGCCGGACCGCATCGTCGTCGGCGAGGTACGCGACGGCGCGGCGCTGACACTGCTCAAGGCGTGGAATACCGGTCATCCCGGCGGTGTGACCACGATCCATTCCAACACCGCCATGTCGGCGCTACGCCGCCTCGAGCAGCTCACCGCTGAAGTCAGCCAGCAGCCGATGCAGGAAGTGATCGGCGAGGCCGTCGACCTGATCGTCTCGATCGAACGCTCCGGGCGAGGCCGGCGGGTGCGCGACGTCGTTCATGTCGAGCGCTTCGAAGGCGGCCGCTACCACACCGAATCCTATGCCCAACTCGACGAGGACGTCCATGTCGCATGACCGTAAAACATTTCTCGCCGCAAGCGCCGTAGCGGCGCTGTTGGTTCTGCACCTCGGATCGCAAGCCCTAGCTTCGAGCGGCGGCAGCCTGCCATGGGAATCCCCGCTCCAGCAGATCCAGCAATCCATCACCGGCCCCGTAGCGGGGTTCATCGCCCTTGCAGCGGTGGCGATCGCCGGCGGCATGCTGATCTTCGGCGGCGAATTGAACGATTTCGCTCGTCGGCTGATGTACGTCGTACTGGTAGCTGGCATCCTGCTCGGAGCCACGCAGATCGTCGCCTTGTTCGGCTCGACCGGCGCTTCGATCGGGACATCGACGACAGCCCCTTCCGAACCCTCCGCGCCACCGGTTCCGGCCGTCGGAGGAGGGGAGGGTGGACATGGCTGAAGCCGGCTCCAGACTGGCGCGCTCCCGCATCCATCGGGCGCTGTCGCGCCCGAACCTCTTGATGGGCGCGGACCGCGAGCTCGTCCTGCTGACGGGGCTTGCCGCCGTCATCCTGATCTTCGTGGTGCTGACCTGGTACGCGGCCCTGTTCGGCATCGCAATCTGGACGGTGATCGTCGGCCTGCTACGGATGATGGCCAAGGCCGACCCGATGATGCGCCGCGTCTATCTGCGTCATGTCGGCTATCGCCAGCACTACCGGCCAACCTCGACGCCCTGGCGGCGTTTCTGAAGGAGAATCCGGTGGTCGCGCTGCGCACATTCCGCCATTCCGGCCCTTCCTTCGCCGATCTCGTTCCCTATGCCGGGCTAGTCGACGATGGCATCGTCCTGCTCAAGGACGGCTCGCTGATGGCCGGCTGGTACTTCGCCGGGCCTGACAGCGAGAGCTCGACCGA
>ERZ778029.1686-NODE-1686-length-17236-cov-4.169257_pt1 | contig 17236 bp, 20 predicted proteins | sample MGYA00375759_ERZ778029 | MGnify/ENA primary metagenome ERZ778029 (study PRJEB29350, sample SAMN05389819) | bioreactor metagenome | isolation source: Ammonium sulfate bioreactor | place: South Africa: University of Cape Town | collected 2014-04-04 ...
GGACCAACTTGAAATTCCCATTGAGCAGGCATAACTTCGGCATTGGTACCACTGATATTGATACCAGCATATAAACAAGCTTTGTAATGTGCTTCAACAATATCACGACCAAGAGCTTCACATGCACCAACACCACAGTAGTATGGACCTTGTGGATGTGGAAATCCACCTTTTGGCCAGCCAAATGGCCAACCATCACGATCCAAGAGTGTATATTCTTGTTCAAGACCAAACCATGGATGTTGATCAGCAGCAGCTGTCATTGCTTCTTCGCATTGAAGTCGTTTGTTGCTGGCTGTTGGCTCTTTATTGTATTTGTATGTTTCACACATAACTAATTTATTTTTGCCGAGCATAAATGGATCACTGTAGATAGCAACAGGTTTGAGATAGATGTCCGAATTTGAACCTTCAGCTTGGCCAGTTGATGAACCATCGAAATTCCACCATGGTAATTCTTTTGGTGATTTTGGTTCACTATCGAGTGTTCGTGTTTTAGCTCGAAGATTTTCTCCGGTACCATCAATCCAAATATAAGTAGCCATAACTTTATCATCAGGTTGCGGTAATTCTAAATACCGACGAAGGACTTGTTTGTCCATAGCACCTGTATTGGAGAAGACTGGATTCATTATCGTAATGATATTGAAATGTAAATGATGAAATAATATGTCGGGGTGTGTATGATTTTTTTTCCTTGGAGCTTCGCCTTTTTATACAGTGACGAGCGGCGGACGATTTGAGCGAAGAACAGTGAAAATAATCTTCATTTTTTCTCTCTTTCTCTCGATTTTCTTTTCTTTTCAGTATCATGTTATACTTGGTCCTGACGCCACTGTCAATAGAATCACGCGGTAAACGTTTGGTCTCCATTGATGTGCACTTCGTACAAAAATCCAGCACCGTCCGTCAACTATGAAATTGTCATTGTTACGATTGTAGAGCGAGAAAAGAAATCAGACGACGTAATATTTCGAAATATGTACTTTAACTTTGTATTGCACCATTCGACATAGATTTTTTTAAAAACTTTTTAATGATAAAATATGTGAATAAATTCTTTTCTTTCACCGTTTTTTTTTTCGAATGTTCTAAGAAGAAAAAAAATGTGATCATATGTACCCAGATGTTCTCTCACATTCCAAAAGTCGCATATTCTTATCTTTGAGTGTGTTGATTTTTCTCGATGGAATCTGAGCAAAAAAGAGGGGTGTGACATTCTAGGATAAAAAATCGAACATCGCAATGTAAAATTCGACTTTATTCGGACATGTGAGACGTCAGATGTGCGTGATTGTGTTTTTTAATGTTTTCTTTTTCTTTCTTTTTGGGAAAAAGTACATGTGTAAAATGATGACTAATTGTTAATTTGAATACTGCACATGATATAGTCATTAAATCATTATTTTTTATTTCAATTCAAGCATATCGACTTTCTTTTTGTTAATATACCGGGAAAAAAATATTCGAGCCCTAGAATCAAATTTAAAATGCAATATTTACGATTGTATATGTCGCCTGTAAATCAATTTTACTGCTTTGATATATTTTGTTTTTTACAACTACCGAATTCTATGTATTCAAGGTCATATGACGATTTTCTTTTGTATGACGTCTACTTATCACGAGAATACGCAACAGATGAATACAAAGTGCCTTGTCAATACGAACGAGCAGAAAAGACAACAACTACCGTGCAAATTCGACGAGAACAAAACCATTGGTTTGAATGTATTCTAAGGTCGTTGTTAGATAACAATAAAGTCAAGTCGCAATGGTGCAAAATTCGCAAATTTACCCTCAAGATCGCCGTTCTTATCAGTTTATTTTCTTGTTTTTTCATTGTTTTTATTCACAAAAGCAAGGTTTTACTAAACACACATACACACAAAATTCGGTTTAGCTAGTTAAAGGAAAAAACAAAAAACAAAAACGAATATCTAGAATTTTTTAAAACTATCGTTGTATTGAGAAACCGCTAGGCGAGAAGAAGAAGAAGAAGAAGTATATATGAAGACCGGCTTCGAAGATTTACAAAAAAGAAAGAAAATGAAACGGATTTGATTCGATAGAATTGTTCGGCTTTTTTTTATATTCTATCCAGTAAAAACAATATTTGGTTGAATATGATTTTCTAAATATTCAAACAAATCAATTTCAAATCGAAATTCATCGAATCTATTTTTCATTCACCAAATAGACAACGTGGTCGTTCGGATGGCATCCATCGTCCATGATTACAAGTCAATCCCGATGGACCATAAAGTCTATAACCTGGATTGCATTCGAAATCAATTGTCCTTCCATGAGCAACATTTGGTATATACGAACGAAATTCACTACGAATCGGTGCTGGTGATATACGTTCATCTTTTAATATAACATAAATGTGTCCATTTACTAATGGACCTGGATTCGTACAGAAAACTATGTTAAAATTTGATTTAGAAAAAGAAAAACAACAACTAAGAGAACAAGTGAAAAATTTACTTGGCAAACATTTCGGTGCTTGTTTAGGTATCCATTGGCCGAATTGACAGGTTAGTTTTGCTAGATTCATATTTTCAATTCGATAGCCAGGTAAACATCGATATCGTGCAATGGAACCGTGTTTTGTCGAATGAAATATTCGTCGACCATTGAGAATTATTGGTGGATGTTCATGACATGATCTCGGTATGCAATGAGCTTGATGTGATAATTGACCATTGGCAAGACATCGAACAACGGGCACATCGACAATCGATTGATAATCATCGAAACATGTATAAGTAAATGATGTATCATAATTGATCAATGTTCCCGATGGTATCGAAGTATTAACGATATTATGAAGAAAAAGTGTACGAGGAACTGTACATTGAACTAAGATTTTAAATTAAATTTTAAAAAAAAATGTATTAAATTCGATTCTACTTGGTTGACAAATCGGTTGTTCAGTTAGACTTCCATTGATACATCGAATTGTTTCATTTGCTGTCAATGGTAGACTATTGCTATCACGACAAGTATAAAGAATTGGTTCTCGATGACGATAGAAATTCTTCGAAAAAATGACATTCTCATTATTGACATAGCAACCTACAAAAGTCATACGTTTATTTATTTTTTCACTCGATAAAAAAGAAACAAATTACCGTTGTAACAAACAGGATTTTTCGGAAGAATTTTTCCATGTCGACACAGAATTCGTTGACGACGTGTTGAATTATTACAAACATATTCTAAATGATTTCCATCGGTAATTTTCCGCATAAATGGATGAAAATGTAAATAACGTGCATTGCGAGGTAAACTAGGAATTGAACAATCGATTGATTCTGAGAGAGAGAGAGAACGAAAACAAAAATGAATATTTAAAGAAAACAAAACTACTGACTTTCACATTTAGGTATTTTCGGTAGCCAACTACCATTGATTTGACATTTCGATATACGTGCACCACGTAATGTCATATTCGATGGACATTGAAAAGTAATTATTGAATTAATTGTGTATGTCGACGAATTATCCGTTGAGAGTGATTCAATATAACCATTGAAATATATCTGTGGATCATCGCATGTCATAGCTAAATAGATTTGATTGACAAACGAAAAGAAAATATGTTCGACTCACGTTCACAGCGAGGTGCTATCGGTTGCCATTGAGATGAAATACATTTAAGTATAGCTGAACCTTGTAATTGATAACCATCTTGACAAATATATTGTATTGTATCGTTGGTTGTTCGATCAGGTTGAATTATTTCACTATAAGGAACAATCGGTGGTGTAGCACAAGTTTTCTCTTGAAAATCAAAAAAAAACAAGATGAACAATTTCGAAAAGAAAAAAACATAAATCTCTCGTTACTCTGACATATTGGCATCGTTCCTGACCATAAACCATTTTCTTGACAAGCTCGTGTCGTATCTTTACCAATAAGTTCATAACCATCATTACAAAAAAATGCGATTATATTCGGATAATCAAAACGTTCACCACTTAAAAATCCATTACGTAAGACACCAGGTGAACCACAATCAATAGCTAATAATTTGAAATTAATAATGACAAAACAAAAATCAACATCTTGCGTATCTATTAACTTACGAGTACATTTCAATGTAGCAAATGTCCATTGACCAAGAAAGGTACATTCGGATGTTGTCGTTCCAGTACCGACATAACCCGTCAGACACGTATATTGAACTTTATATCCTGCATGAAAGGTTGTTATCGTACTTGGAATATCATTGACAGAATTGATTATATTCGGTGGACGATTACAAAACACTAAGTGGAATAAACGAATTCGTATACAATATATTTTGCCCCCTAATCATGTCATAATTTTCTCCATTTCATTGAACAACACACAGTTGAAACAAGTCTAGACTTGACTCGATATAATACGATGACAACAATGTCTTATACTTATCTTCATACTCATATACACGTACGCAATCCTCTTGAACTTTAATCTACGTATATACAAAAGACGAAAGGGGAAGAAAAGAAAAGAAGAGGAGAGAAAAAAAATAACAAAATAAAAAAAGAATCTATATATGCGAATTTAATTTTAACTATTGAGACAAAAGGAATAATTAGAAGGTCATCAACTTGACTTCTGATGAGATTGGATTATTGTTTTTTGTCCTTTTCTTTTTCGGTGTTTCAAGTTGGCATTACCTTCTTTTGCACAGTATGGTATTGTATCCGATGGTCCCCACCACATATCACCCTGACAATGTCGATATTTAGGACCTTCAAGAACATATCCAACATCACATTCGTATGTTGCACGTGAACCAAATTTATTTCCATTGGAATAAATAATTCGTCCATGTTCAGGATTAGTTAAAAATGGACAAATTGTTCCTAAATATATAAGCAAAAAAAATTAAATTCAAATTCAGTGAATTCGAAGAAGAGATCAACCTCGTTTGACACATGACATGCCACAATCATAATCGCATACGCACGAACGATATCGACTTCGACAATCACTATCATCGAAACAGGATTTGAAACATTGTCTCTGCCGAGTAGCTTCACGTTTTCGAGGACAATACGAAAGATCACGAATCCAATAACCTTAAATAATTAAGTCAGCATAAAAACGAGAGAGAGAGAGAGGGAAAAAGGCTGAAGTAGAAGAACTACAGTCAAATATCAAAGGTTTCAATAAACTTGATTTTAAAATAACATTCAATACTCAAGTCATATTTGACCTTGTTTTGTTTCATTCAATGAAAACAAATGATAATTGCCACTAAATCACTTCACTTTCAAACACGTCAAACAACGAATGAGCATTGAATGCAGTTAATACTCTGATTAGTTTTCTTTTTCTCGTTATTTTTCTAACCTCTACACTCTTCCTAGGAAAGAACAGAAGACAAAGAAGAAAGTAAATTTCGTTCATACCTTGACAATTACTTATTAATTCACATAGTAACAAACAAAGAATAAGTATTATTTGTCGATAATTAAAAAACATAATTCATTCAGTTTTTCTTGTGTGTTTTTTTTTTGTTCAATCTGAAATATAATTCGTGAAGATTTTATACTCAATTTTCGATGTTGTTATGATGATATAATTAAAATATTAAATCTTCAATGTTCAGATCTTTAATCTCTTTTTTTTTCTCTACGTGTTAGTCGACAAAACAGGATATCAAATATATATCTTACATATTCACTACGAGAGAAAAAAGAAGAAGAAAGGAAGATCGATGACATAATATCTACTGAAGAAAATAAATTTATTTGATCAAAGAAGAAAAGAAAGGAAATAAACTAATGGTCATATTCACGTATGCTTGACCATCTGTTATATCCTTGCCAATAAATGAGAAATAGTTCTGCTTGAAGCAATGAACTGTAATCAATCAATGAAGAAGAAGACGAAGATGATGATGAAACACACTGATCTTTAAAACTTTAATCTCAGTTCAAATGAATATATAAACTTACTTGACATCATCCCATCATTCTGTCATACCTACCTTATAATTGATCGATATGTGTATACGTACAAGTGAACGAAAGAGAATGAAAGGAACGAAAGAGGAACAGAGAGAATGATGGAAAGAGGAATTCCTATGTGTTTAGTAAGTTGTACTGATGTGTTGAATAAAAGAGAACAATTCCATTTTCAACAGAAGACATCAAATAAATTTATCGAATAAAGAAAAGAGGAGAGAGAGGGAGAGAAGAAAAAGCGATTTTTTTTGTGTCATTGGTTTTCAATTCGGATTTCTCACAATACCTTTTTTCTACGTATCAAATGAATGAGAAGTTTCAAAAAAAAAATATATATATACATATCTTCAACGATTGTCTTTCGTGTTAAATTACAATCCGATAAGAAATCTTAAGTTTGATCAATGATCTATTTTTTTTGTGAACTTGCATCATCGTAGTGTTGTGCGGACGAGAATAAGGAAACAAATGATGATATACAAAACGAAATTGTCTGCTGAACAAATCTTGAGATAGATTGAATAATGTATATACGAACATAGAACTGGTCAAGAGATGATGAGTTGCTTAACATAAGACAAACATGTACGTATATAATCAAAGAGAATGAGTGATCTACCTTTTGGCAGTAATACACATACACATTCATTGATGCGAACACAAGTATTTTTCTTTTCTTTTTTCTTGAATACAATATATTGAGTCCGGAAGCTTATTTTACTGTTGAATAAAATTCTAAGTATACTAAACTGACAAGTTTATTTGTATCTCTATTACACAATAATGTGGTCATCAATAGTTTATATTATACATTTCTTTATGTAAGACGAAAAAAAAGAAAGGAACAAAATCAGCCTTTTTTATTTTTCAGAATGATAAAAATGAAAAATCTATTTGAAACTTCTTCTTTCGATCGTTTTTTTTTCTTTCTTTATTCTCATTTATGAAGACATAAAAGACAAATCGATATAGAAGAACGTAAATGTAAGTGTCAACTGTTCAACATAAGTTTTCAAGGTTAATGTTATAAATACAATCGAGAGAAAAAAAAATCGACGACTTGTTTATATGATCATCCTTTACTAACAAATTTGTGTAATGTATGTTGCAAGGACACATGCCGATCTAAATGATTGACATCAATTTAAGACAGAGAGACTTATTACTGATCTACCTTCGATACAGATTGGTAATTGATCAGGTCGCCAAACACCTGAAAAACAAGTCGAACCACGCGTACCAACAAGCATATAACCTAAACGAAAAACAAGTCTCTTATCAAAATAAAGAAGAAAAAAACACCCATTGAACCAACCAGGATCACATTCGAATTGTAATGAAGCTCCATGTCTTAACGAGACATTCGAAGAGATAAGATATCGTGATGTACCGTAATTAACAACGTATGTTTTACCATTTGTAATCGAACCATAATAGAGACATGTATCTTGACGAAAAGAAAATGAACAATCAATATTTTGTTCTTATAAACCAAAAACAAAATACCAGCAATACATTGAACAGGATTATTTCGATCATACGGTGATTCCCAATGACCGAATAAACAATGTAAAACTCGATGATTACTTAATTTATAACCATTACGACACTAGAATTGCAAAGACATGACATTGAATGAGAAAAAAATAATGATTTAATTACAGAATATTCTGCATGTCCACCATGTCGTCGATTTTGATATTTAACATAACCATTCTTAATCCAATAAGGATGTGTCGTACAGTTCTCTATAAACACGAACAATTGAATAGTTTTTGACAAAAAATATCTTCTCTGTCATAATCTACTTGGTTCACATAATGGTTGAGCTGTTAAATATCCTTGTGTACATGTCACATTTGTCATCGATGCATAACCATCATTACATGAATAATTCAATAATTCTCCTTCGTTTAATAGATTATTCAATTGTGTATTATTATCATAGAGAACATGAGGAATATCCAATGGAACGAGACATTTGTCAGACATGTCTTTTGTATGATTAGAAAAGAAAATCAAATCAATAACACCCTCAACGAATTACCTTCACGACAAAATGGACCACCATGCGTCCATTGTCCATCGAGACATTGAACAAACGATGATTTAGGATTTGTACAATTTTTCAAACATTGACATTGATATTTTATTGTTACACCATGTCGAATATATGCACCGGCATGTAATTCTTTTCCATGCCATCCATTACTTGTATCATCCATATAATAACCGATTACATTCTTTCCAAGATCCGGTAAACGACATTTCGCTAAAATACATAGCTGTGTACTGAATTTTTTAAAATCTCGGTTTGAATCTACCGTAACATTTCGGTACTGATGGTTTCCATGAGCCTTGATTATCACAAACAATATAATCAATCGATGGAATAAGATCATAACGTGCTGTACTATTACAAATGAGACCTGTACTTTCACCTGTTTGAAAATTTAAACGAGAATTAAGAACATAACCATTGAAACCGTAAACTTGAGGATGATGACATGTAGCTTCGATACATTCAGGTCGACTTGTTTGCCAACGACCGTCTGTACATTCGATTTGAGAATTCGAATCTTTGAACATAAATCGTTCGATACATGCATATTGTGCATAGGATGACGTCGTATTAACAAGATATCCATTGAGAATCGACGGTGGTTCACCACATGGTGATTCTAAATCGATATATTTTTCATATGTAATAAAATAAAATTTTCTGATGGTTTCTTTTTTACTTAAACATCTCGGTGTTTCAACTGGTGACCAAGTGCCATTCTTTTGACAAATTTGTACGGGTGATAATCGATCTAATTCATAGCCTGGAGTACATTCAATACGTATTTGTTGATCAGGATAATAAACTTGTTGAATAGGTGTATAATGACCATTGACAATCGAATGATCGATTGTACAAACTTCATCTAAACGAAAAAAAAAACAATTAAAAATATTTCGAAAATTTTTCTTTTTTGTCAATAAACCTTTTCGAATGCAATAAACATCTGTAACTGGTTCCCAAAATCCGTCACTAACGCAAATACGTTCTTTTGGTCCGACAACTGTATAACCAGGATTACATTCGTAGATTAATCGATTGTAAAACGCGTGTCCATCATAATGAATTCGTCCATGTGGAGGATTGGTTAAAATCGGACAGAGATATCGTTCGGTTATAATTGCTAAATTCACAACAAAAAAAAGAACCGAGAAATCAATCGAATAGAATCTTTTGTGTTTTACTTCTTGAAAGACACGAAAATCCACAATTATGATCACAAACACAAATTCGATGATGTCGACAATTCGTATTCTGATTGATTCCCTGACATGAACGTTGACAATTTCGATGAACATTTTTTTGTCTTGGACAAAGATTTTCCGTTTGATTTGTTGTTGCATATTCATTTGTAAATGTTGGCGATGGTTGATAATAATTTAAAAACGACGTTGAACTCGAATAATAGTCAGGACTATTCGTATAAATACCCGATGACGTTGTTGTTGTTCGAGTTATGAGTCGATGTCGATAGATATAACCTTCCGTTGTACTCGAACGACCTTGTTGATCTAGATTTCATTTGTTGAACATGACAAACTAGTTTGTTTTTTTTTGTTTCTCAATAAAATCTACCTGCAATATGAACAAGTAATGGATTTCGTACTGAATAAACCGCTGGAAATAGAACCAAATAGAATATTACGATGAGATTCAACATTGTATTCGAAACTTCATTGATCAAATAAACGCACACACTTGCTTTCGCTTGTTTGAGCAGAAACAAAATCTAATCGTAGAAATATTTGTCTATCGATTCTTGATTATCTTTCTTTTTTTTCTTCTTATTCTTCTCCGATGTCTCCGAAAAAAAAAGAATTGCGATTCGCGAGAAGAAAAAATGATGAATTCTTCTATTCTATATGCGTTCGTATTACTTTATTTAAAGATATTTGCTTCTTTTTTTTTCTTATTATTATTTCTTATAACAGATGCATATTTATAATAGCATTAATCATGTCAAAACAATCAAAATCGATTAACAAAAATCAAATAATGGTTTATTATCTAAATAGGAGATTAATTGAAGTGTATGAAGAAGAATATTGAGATCGTGATGAAATTCTTCGGACACAATTGAATAACAAAATGTTTGAATTTGTTTGAAATCTTTTAAAACTGTCGAATAGATTTTCAACCAATTATAATCGAAATAAATTCCGAATTTATTAAGAAATTCAAATGTTATTATTGAATGATAATTAAAATGAAAATGACTTTTCAAGAGATAATTTTGTAATTTAAAAAAACGTTTTTCATACAAAGATTTTGCTTGTAGATTCTCTTCATTAACAATAATCGAGGAAAGATATCGAAGTGAATAACCATAGAAATGTTTCGTTGATGAAAAAATCAAAATTAAAATACGTCGTTCAAGTTGATAGCAAATCTCGCCAATAAATCGTTCGTCTGTAATATTAAAAAAAGGAAACGAAAAATCATAAAGATCATCAAAAAAATTTTTACCTAATGTAAAATTAAATGAATGATTATTTCGATTGATATCGTTGGTCGGTTTCGTTTTTTTATGTTGATTAAAACCTTTTTTCAATGAACATTCGATCAATGAACAATAACTCGACGAATGTCTAAAATAATTCAATTAATTCAATTCGAATGCGCGCCGTTTACCTTTGAACATCGTCTTGATTTGTCATTAAGCCGAGATCGAATTTGATATTCGTCTGTTTTCTAATCATTTTCATCATCTAAATGAGTCTCGATATATGCACGCTGTCAATAGTGTCCTCTTTTCTTCTATATATTTATATATATGTAATCAAGTGAATGGAAAAATCTCATTGGTTGTTTGTCAAACAAATCTCGAGTTGTCGAACGAGCTGTGCTGCTTCTAACAATCGATCGTTCGGGTCGTATAAACGAGCGATGCTACCTAATTGTCCACCACGATGATTTTTTTCTTGTCGTCGTTTTTTTTTCGGGGGAAAAGGGAAAGAGAAAGGAGAATTTCATTGTCATTAAAAAAAACATTTATATTTAATCGAACAATATTATTCTTACGATTATTTTCAACTTTTTTTTCTATTTCGTCGACTTTTTTTTTGCTTATCCTTTCAAAAAAACCAACAGTTTAGATGAAAATTTGTTTTTTTCAGAAAAATAGACGCGAATCAGAAGCTTCATTTTCGTCAACAAATTGACTTTCGACAATAAAAAGCTTAGCAATCAATTGAATTTTTATTTTCTGTTGAAAATCAAATTTATTCAATTGAGAATTAATCATTGTTTTTTTTCTGTTTACGTTGAGTTTTTTTTTCTCGTTCGAATTCGAATCATTTAAGTTGATCATAACTTTTGCGTTTCGAATACCATGTATGCCCTCTATCGATGATGAAAACGTGTCTTTTTTGCTTGCAGATATGAGTTTTTTCATTTATTTTCAACGATGAATTCTTTCACAAGATGAATCTCGTATCTAAACCATCGGAAAATCAATTTAATTCTCGTGGTATGATATATATGTTTTGTTTATGATTTGTCTTTATTCCCATTAACTACTTTTAGGTCAAGATGTTCTGCCATTAGAGAATAATTATCCATCATTTAAATTATTTCCTCAACGTAGTGATTCAATTGATAACAGTATAAATAATCGTGTGTCGCCATCGACGAATGAACTTGTGAAAAATCCGAGTCCAATCGAATCGATCGAGCAAGAATTTCAACCATTGACAGTTTCACCATTTCGTCTATTTGGTGCTTCACAATCAACAGTATCAACAACCTCAACATTAAATCCGCCTAAAACACCGAATACAAGTACATTGAAAAAATTCTCATCGACAACTGATAAACCACGACGAAAACGAACGCCGAAAATCGATGATAGCAGCGCCGATGGACAAAAAGTCAAACGACGTAAAAGTGAAATGAATATGAGTCAAAAACAATTAACTCTCACTGAATTACAAATTCCAATAACAACAGAAAAGAAAATGAGTTTAAATCCAGATACAATTTTAAATAAGAATCCATCGAATTATCGTGAAATTGGCTTTTCGCCGGTATCATCGATACAAAGTGATTCGGGTTCAAGTTCGAATCATACATCGGATTCATCGGCGAATGCCTTGCCGAATTCGAAATTAATTCAAACTGATATCACTGGACCCGTGAATTCTCATTCGAATGAACTCGAAGTTAAGAACAGTGAAATTCAAACATTAACTCGAGACCGTGACGATCTTCGACGGCAAGTAGCCGACGCGAAAAAAGATTTCGACAAGCAAACAGCTATTCTTCAAAAATGTTTAACTGTGAATAAGAAATTACTCGTCGAAAAATCAACACTCGAACGTAAACAAGCTCGACAAAAATGTATGGAAAATCGTTTACGATTAGGACAATTCGTTACTCAACGACAAGGTGCAACATTCGTAGAGAATTGGACCGATGGTACAGCATTTACTGATCTTACTAAACAACAGGAAACACTTCAACGAGCACGTGATGAACTCGATCGTGAACGACGAAATCTTCTTCGTCGTAAGCCGAACTATGAAGTTAAAGAAAAGCCCACTAAAACCTCGTATACACGAGCGAAAAGCAAAGATCGTGGTAGTTCAGCATTGATACAAGATGAAAGTAGTAACGATGGTATGAAACCGCCGAACGATGTAAATAAAGCAATATTGGTTAGTGAATGGTATGAATCGGATGAAATTCTTCGTTTGAGACAAGCTTCTTTGAAAAAAGAAGAAATCGATCTGCAAATGGAATACGAAAAACTTGAACGAGAACGAAATTTACATATTCGAGAATTAAAACGAATCTATAATGAAGATCATTCCAGGTTCGATTTTTAAGGAATATTGATTTGATTTGATTTTTGATTGTATTTCGATAGATTTCAAGATCATCCAGTTCTTAACGAAAGATATTTACTTCTAACTTTAATCGGCAAAGGTGGTTTTAGCGAAGTGCATAAAGTAGAATATTATTTTTTTCTGCACATAAAATTAAGTATAAAATCATGATGTTTTCTTTTTTCTTCGAAGGCCTTCTGCTTGAAAGAACAACGATATGTTGCTGTTAAAGTTCATCAATTGAACAAAGAATGGAAAGAAGAAAAGAAAGCAAATTATATCAAGTAAAAGTTCTTTTGTTTGTTTGTTTTCGATTTATTCATATTTATTCTAGACATGCTCTACGTGAATGTGACATTCTTAAAACACTTGATCATCCTCGAATTGTTCGACTTTACGATGTATTCGAAATCGATACTGATTCGTAAGAAATAAAATCGATTGTGCAATATAAAATGATTGTTTTTGTCTTTTAGATTTTGTACAGTTTTGGAATATATCGAAGGCAATGATATCGATTTTTTCCTCAAACAACATAAAGTCATTCCGGAAAAAGAAGCTCGTTCAGTTGTTATGCAAACTGTCAGTGCATTAAGATATTTAAATAACGGCATTAAACCACCAGTGATTCATTTCGATCTTAAACCAGCTAATATACTTCTCGGTTCGGGTACAAGTAGTGGAGAAATCAAGATAACAGATTTCGGTTTAAGTAAACAAATGTGTGAAGATACATACGATCCTGAACATGGCATGGATTTAACATCTCAAGGTGCAGGTACTTATTGGTATTTGCCACCGGAAGTATTTGTTCAAGGACCGAATCCACCGAAAATTTCGTCGAAAGTCGACGTGTGGAGTTTAGGCTGTATTTTCTTTCAATGTCTTTATGGACGTAAACCCTATGGACATAATCAATCTCAAGCAGCCATTCTAGAAAATCAAACAATCTTAAAAGCCAAAGATATCGAATTTCCAGCCAAACCAATTGTATCCGATGGAGCGAAATCGTTCATTCGACGTTGTCTAACGTACAATGTTCGAGATCGGCCCGATGTCAATCAAATAGCTGATGATGAATATTTACGTTCATGTACGAAACGTACGACGACAAATTCATCGGCTCGTACAGCTCAATTAACGGTGAATGATGGATCAAATTAAGAAAATAAAATATATATACAAAATACAAACGATACGAGAATAGTATCCTTATTATACATATTTACTTTATTTATTAAAATAAGAAAACCTGTTCTTTCGATATGCATATATATATATTTTTTGTTTGTTTGTTTGTTTATTATTTTTCGTTATCTTCAAAGATCCTTAACATACACACACATATATACACGTACAAATGCGCTCTAGCGCTTTAAACAACAACAACAACAACAGCTGCCAACACAATTCTATACTTCTCTGTTGCGTATTTAATATTTTGTGAATTGATGATTAACATCGACCGATTTTTCTCTTTTCATTTGTCTCTTATATTCAGTTTTGTCATCGTTCTTATTAAAAAAAAACGTTTCTTTTCCTTCTTCTCTCTTTTTTTTCTTTCTTTCTATGAATATATATATATCTATCTGAATATATGTTTGTATGTGTGAGTGTAAATATAGTGAAGTAGATATACCTATGATTCTCTGTTTCGTAACTGAGAAAGAATAAACCACTCGCACATTTGAATCTTATATTGTCTCGACTTTCGACTAACTTGCAAATCAATTTTGAAATTTTCTTCGTTTTCTTTTCCTGTTGTTGTTATTGTTCATTTTTCATTTTTCTCTTGTCTGTTCCTATTGGTGCTGATTATCGAAGGATTCTTGAGAAGAAAAACAAAAACAAGAAATAACATGTATACATTTCTTCATTGATTTGCTTTGGTTCAAACAACATACACGCACATATTCGTCGATTTCTTTTCTCTCTTGTGACGCTTTCATTTATCATCAACATTTCTTCTTCTTCTTCTTTTTTCTTCGTCTATATGTTTGTACTGTATACCTGTGTGTATTTCAACTTCTTTAATACATGGACTCAATTTATTCGTTCTTTTCTGTTTGAAAACAAATAAAAAGACCAAAAAAAATGCAGCAGAACAATGTCAATCAATTCTATATTCGACAGATATATTTCATATTTAGATAGATTTTAGTTCAATTGGCTGGTTGAATTTATGTCGAATGTTCGAATCTCGGTCAATGCTGATATGATGTAATTTTATATAGTTATCCCTGTCTGAAAACCTGATGTTTCTATCGGTTTAGAGTACTGATCAGCATTCCGAAATGAAATGAAAGCTTTTGTTTTTCTTAAACAAATTAAAAATTATATATTTATTTTTGTAGATATAATAATGGAAGAAATATTTGCACAAGCAAAAAATATTTTAATTATCTGGACTGATGATGCCAATCCAGAAAAATTGCCCGCCTTTCAACAAACAATTCAACTCAAAGCTAAACAAGCTCGAATTGCTTTTGAAAATGCTCGAATGTTATTTGGTTGTAAGTTCAATTGAATTGAGATTGATTTCATTTTTCTCTTCATAATAATTAGCAAATCGTGCATCGTCAACATTTGATATTATTCTTTTCGATTTGATCAGTCAAAATGATACATCAATAACGATCGATTTATTAAATGAATTCTTTCGTTTACTTCGTCCCGATGGTTACTTGATAAGTCATATTAATCAAACAAAACAAAATCAAATTATTGATCAATTTAAAATGTGTGGCTTTACAAATAGCAATCCATTGGATGGCAGTTCATCGTTTTTAATTGAAAACAAAGATGAAAATGCAAAGAAATCCGGTGCATTATGGTTATGCCAAAAGCCATCGTTTGACATTGGTTATTCGGTGCCATTGCCAAATATTGGACAACAGAAAAAAACTTGGACAATGGATGATGATGATTTAATTGATACCGATCAATTGTTAGATGACAATGATCGACAAAAACCTGATGTTAAAAGTAAAATAAATCGTTCGAAGCAGGAGAATTGAGAATAAAGAATATTATTTTAGAATATGATTGCGGTACAACATCGACAGGCGTTCGAAAAGCTTGTAAGAATTGTACATGTGGTTTGGCTCAAGAACTCGAGCAAGAAGAGCAACAAACTGCACAACAAAATTTGAAATCATCGTGCGGAAGTGTATGTCGTCTATTTCGTTTATTCAATTGTCGTTTGATTGGTTTGTTTTCTTTTTCAGTGTTATTTAGGTGACGCTTTTCGTTGTGCTGGTTGTCCAGCTCGTGGTTTACCACCATTCAAACCGGGCGAACGTGTTACTTTACCAACAATGTCTGACGTTTAACATTTTCGGTTTTTTTTCTGCTGTGAATGACTCTGTCTTTTTGCTTTCCTCTACTTTAAAACCAGAAACAGAGACAAAAAAATAAAGCTAAATTTTAATCAAGATTTTGGAAAGAAAAAAAAAACCACTCGATGTTTTGTTATGGATTGAAAGGCGGTGTGTTGATTTTGCAGATTAATTTTTTTGTTTCGTGATAAAAAGAAGAAAAATAGAGGATTTACTTGAGTTATTTGATATACCGATCACGAGAAAACGAATGTTTGAAAAGGGCGTTAGATGCACGAAAATAAAATTAAAAAAAACAAAAGTCGACTGGCCTTGAGCAATAAGATGATTAGGTAAAAGAGATTCTGTATCAGATTACTGAATGAATAAAAACTATATGACTTGATTGACTTTGATTGTTGTTAAACAGCACAGATATTATAGTCGAAAAAAGAGAGAAAAGAAAATATGAAATTGATTTTGTAAGTACAAAAGAACAAAATGATGAATTGTTTGATAGTTTTCGTTTCAGTTTCTTTTTATTTGCATTGTTTTTGTTGATCATAACAAAAGGTATTTGTTTATTTTCCAAAGATTATACATTCATCGAAATCTTTCATTCGTCTAGCCGATGGAAAACGTGTCATGTGTTATTATACAAATTGGGCGGGTTATCGGCCAAATGATGGATCATTTTCGATTGATGATATCGATCCACAATTATGTACACATATTATATATTCATTTGCTAAAGTACAAGGAAATGATTTAGCACCAACTGAAGGCAATGATCCGGGTTTGTTGTTCCGATAGAGAAGTCGTGTTATTTCATTAGTTTTCTTTCGATAGAAATGTACAAGAAAATCGTTGCATTGAAGGAACAAAATCCAGATTTGAAAGTCATGCTTGCGGTAGGCGGTTGGAATCACCCTGCAGAACCGTTTACAAAAATAGTCTCAACAGAACAATCGAGAAGTGAATTTGCTGAAAATTCATTGGCATTCATGAAGAAATATGGTTTCGATGGTCTTGATCTTGGTATATTTGCTTCTTTTTTTTTTC
>ERZ778029.1706-NODE-1706-length-17037-cov-4.256389_pt1 | contig 17037 bp, 13 predicted proteins | sample MGYA00375759_ERZ778029 | MGnify/ENA primary metagenome ERZ778029 (study PRJEB29350, sample SAMN05389819) | bioreactor metagenome | isolation source: Ammonium sulfate bioreactor | place: South Africa: University of Cape Town | collected 2014-04-04 ...
CAAGAAGAAGCGGCTGATCGCGCTGCTGTGACCGGCCCGGCCGCCCGGCGACCCTCGGGTTCCCCCTGAGACCTGGTGGCGAAGTCGGCCGACCGGGGTGCGCCGGGCCGAACCGCCGTGTGAGACTGACGAGGTCCGGAGCCCCCAACAGCCCTGTGGCGTTCGCGTCTACCGGGCCTCCGACCGGAAGGAATCAGGATGCAGAACGGACGGCGCTGGCGGATCATCGCCGCGGCCACGATCCTGCTCGGACTGCTGTCGCCGCTGTCCGCGCCCGTCCAGGCCGACGCCGCGAGCGCGTCCCTGACCGACGTGAAGACGCGGCTGGTCTACTTCACCAAGGCGGCCCGGACCACCGACCGCGCGCTCGCGCTGAACGCCCTCGCCGCCCAGTCGGCCATCGACGCCAAGCTCTGGACGGCCTTCCTGACGTCCTGGGACGCGGCCACCACCTCCCAGAGCCTCAACTACACCCCGCCCTCCGGGCTGCCGGGCAGCGGGCACACCTTCGTCGTCCTCGGCGGCTCGCTCAACGCCGACGGCACCCTCAAAGCCCAGACGATCAACCGGCTGACGGTCGCCATGACCGCGCTGGCCGCGTACCCCAACTCCGCCGTCCTGGTCACCGGTGGCAACGCGAAGAGCGGGGTGACCGAGGCCCAGGCCATGCACGACTGGCTGATCGCCAACGGCATCCCCGAGGAGCGGATCACCACCGAGGGGAAGGCGTCCAGCACCGTCGGCAACGCCAAGTACTCGATCGCGATCCTGGCGACGAGGCCGGACGTGACCAGCTACACCCTGATCTCGGACGCGTCCCACCTGCGCCGCGCCGGCGTCCTGTTCGACGCGGCGGTCCTGCAGACCCAGGAGAAGAGCGGACGCGAGTGGAACCTCACCAGGATCGCGAACGTCGCCTACAAGGACAAGACGATCGTCAACCCGGCGTCCTCGGCGACCACGACCACGATCGCGTCCGAAGTGGCCAGCATCCTCGGCCTGAGCGGCTACAGCGCCCTGGTCAGCAAGCCACCGACCAAGGCCAAGCTCACCGCGCTCACGGTGACCCCGCCGTCGGTGACGACCTACCAGGTCGGCGCCAAGCTGAAGACGGCCGGCCTGCAGGCGACAGCGATCTTCGACAACGGGGCCGGCTCGCTGGTCGTGACCGACAAGGTCAGCCTCAAGGGCTTCACCGCGGCCAAGGTCGGCACGCCCAAGGTTACCGCCAGCTACACCGCCGACTCGGTCACCAAGACCGCCAGCTTCACCGTCTCGGTGACCAAGGCGAAGGCGTCTGTCGGCCTCAAGCTGTCCACGACGAAGGTGAAGAAGAGCAAGACCCGGGTCACGGTGAAGGTGAAGGTCACCTCTGCGACCGGAGTCGGCGCGTCCGGCACCGTGAAGTTCTACTCGGGCTCCACGAAGCTGAAGAAGGCCACGCTCAAGAAGGGCGCGGCCAGCTACACGCTGCCGAAGTTCACCAAGACCGGCACGAAGACGATCACCGTGAAGTACTCCGGCAGCTCGACGGTGACCTCCGGCAAGGGCTCGGTGAAACTCAAGGTCACGAAGAAGTAGCCGCCAGCAGCACCTTGCCGGTGGTGGCCCGTCCCTCCAGGGCCCGGTGGGCCTCGGCCGCGTCGGCCAGCGGGTAGGTCGCGCCGATCCGGACGTCGAGTCGTCCCTCCGCGACCAGGGCGAACAGGTCGGCGGCCCGTCCGCGGAGCTCGTCGGTGGTGACCACGTAGTGGCCCAGCGTCGGACGGGTGACGAACAGCGAGCCGCCCGCGTTCAGCCGCTGCAGGTCGAACGGCGGCACCTGCCCGGAGGAGCCGCCGAACAACACCAGCATTCCGCGCAACCGCAGCGACGCCAGGGACGCGTCGAAGGTGGTCCGGCCGACCCCGTCGTAGACGACGGCCACGCCCTCGCCGCCGGTCGCGTCCCGGACGAGCTTCGGCAGCTCGGCGGTGAGGTCGTCCAGCTGGTCGTAGCGGATCACCTCGATCGCGCCGGCTCGACGGGAGAGCTCGGCCTTGTCAGCGGTGGAGACGGTGGTGATCACCCGTCCGCCGCGGAGGGTCGCCAGCTGGGTGAGCAGCAGCCCGACCCCGCCCGCCCCGGCTTGGACGAGGACGTCGTCGCCGGGCTGCACGGGGTAGGTGGAGTTGGCCAGGTAGTGGGCGGTCATGCCCTGCAGCGGCAGCGCCGCGGCCACGTCCAGGCCGATGCCGTCGGGCACCGGGACGAGCCGGGCCGCCGGGGCCACGACCAGTTCCGCGTACGAGCCGGGGACGTCCGACCACGCGACCCTCTGCCCGACGCCCAGGTCGTCCACACCGTCACCGAGCGCCACGATCGTGCCCGAGCCCTCGCTGCCGACCACATGCGGGAACTCGACCTTGTAGACGCCGGAGCGCCGGTAGGTGTCGATGAAGTTGACCCCGGCCCAGGCCACCCGCACGAGCACCTCGCCGGGACCGGGAACAGGGTCGGGCAGCTCGCCGAGCTGGAGGACTTCGGGGCCGCCGGGGGCCTGCGCGCTGACTGCCAACATGTCCGTCCCAACGTGCCGGGGGGCGTCCGCATTCCGGGTCACGGTGCGGGACGGGTGCTGTGGGCACGGGTGACCGCGGCTAGCGTCGGGCCGGTGAGCGATGGAAACGAGCGCTACCTGCACGGCCACACCAGCGCGGTGTTGCAGGCCCATTCGGCCCGCACGGTCGAGACGTCGTTCGGCTACGGGCTGCACCTGCTGCGTCCGGGGCTGGACGTGCTCGACCTCGGCTGCGGCCCGGGCAGCATCACCGTCGGCATCGCCGGACGGGTCGCGCCCGGACGCGTGCTCGCGGTCGACCGGGACGCCGGCGTCCTGGCGACGGCCGGGACGGCTGCCCGGCAGGCCGGGCTGACGAACGTCGAGTTCGCCGCGATGGACGCCTACCACCTGGACGTGCCCGACGACTCCTTCGACCTCGCCCACGCCCACCAGGTGCTGCAGCACCTGGCCGACCCCGTCGCCGCCTTGGTCGAGCTGGCGCGGGTGACCCGTCCGGGCGGGGTCATCGCTGCCCGCGACTCCGACTACGCCGGCTGGATCTGGCACCCGGCAGACCCGCTGCTCGACCGCTGGCTGGAGCTGTACCGAACCCTGGCGCGCGCCGCCGGCGGTGAGCCGGACGCCGGCCGCCGCCTCCTCGCCTGGGCGCACGCCGCCGGCCTTCGGGACGTCCGCGCGAGTTCCTCGACCTGGACGTACTCCGCCGGCGCCGGGGCCGAGTGGTGGGGCGGACTGTGGGCCGAGCGCATCCTGAGCTCGGGGGTCGCCGAGCAGGCGATCGGTACCGGCGCCGCCACCCGCGACGAACTGCATGCCATCTCCCAGGCGTGGCTCGCCTGGGCCGGCCATCCGGACGCCTGGCTGGCGATCCCGCACGGAGAGATCCTGGCCACCGTCCCCTGACGCCGAAGCGTCGCGACCCATTTGCGGCGCCAGTTGCGCCGCAGAACCGGATTGTGGCCCTCCGGCACGACTGAGGGCGCAGATGGGTCGCTTCGGCCGCTCGGACCGTCGCCGAGCCCGTCCGCGCGGACTGCTAACCTCAGCACGTTGGACGGAGAACCGGGTGTGAACCCCGGGCTGACCCGCAACCGTAACTGCCCCGTGCAGGAGCCGGACCGAAGCCCAACGACAACGGATCATGCTCCCGCGCGGAATCGGGACTTCCCACCATCAGGGCGTCAGTGCCGTGCGTGAGCCGTCAAGAAGGGTTCTCCATGGCACGGTTCAGATGGCTTGCGGTCGCGGTCGCCGCAATCCTTTCCTTCCTCGCACTCCCCGCACCGAACGCGTCCGCCGCCGACGCGTTCGCCACGACGGTGCCCGACACCGCCTATCGCACCTGCATCACCGCCAAGCTGGGGCTGGACGCCGACGCCGACCCGAGCGCCGAACAGCTCGCCACGATCACCGAGCTGTCGTGCACCGGCAAGGGGATCGCGGACGCCACCGGCACCTCCGCGATGCCGAACCTGACCAAGCTCTTCCTCGACAGCAACCAGCTCACCGACCTCGCCCCGATCGCCTCGTCGACGGGCATCTTCTCGCTGGGAGTGAGCAGCAACCGGATCACCACCATCGCCCCGCTGGCCTCGCTGACCAAGCTGCGCGCGGTGAAGCTGAACGGCAACCGGATCCGGGACTTCTCCGTCCTGAGCAACCTGCCCGAGTACAGCCGGACGTCCAGCCAGCTCTACGGGCAGGCCATCACCGTCGACGCGGCGCTCGGCGTCCCGGCTCTGGTGCCGACCGTGATCGGCGACAAGGCCGAGGTCGTGCCCGTGTACACCCGGCCGAGCGGAGTCGCGTCCGGCTCTCCGGTCACCTACCCCGCGGCCGGCGACTACGCCTGGGTGTTCAAGAACGAGGCGCTCTACCTGAATGCCACCATCACCGTGCACGTCACCGACTCCGGCGTGACCATCCCGGACGACGCCCTGCGCACCTGCGTGAACTCCCGCCTCGGCCTGGACGCGAGTGTCCAGCCCACCCTCACCCAGCTCGCGACGATCACCACCGGCGCGGTCAGCTGCGCCAACAAGGGCGTCAAGGACCTGACCGGCCTCAACCTGATCACCGGCCTGACCAGCCTCACCCTGAACGGCAACTCCATCGCGGACCTCTCGCCGATCTCGGCGCTGCCGAACGTGACCACGGCCAACCTGGCCCAGAACGAGTTCACCTCCCTGGCCGGCCTCGGCTCGATGGCCAAGCTCGGCACGCTGCAGGTACAGCAGAACTCGACCTCGACCAAGGCCAAGCTGCAGACCCTCGCCGGGATCAACAACCTGCCCGCGCTGACCGCGATCACGGCGAACTACACCGCCCTGCGCAGCCTGGCCCCGCTCGCCGGCAACGCCAGCCTCAAGAACCTGACCGCGACCAACAACCAGCTCAGTGACGTGACGCCGCTGGCCTCGGTCGGCAGCCAGCTCGCGAACGTGGACGTCAGCAACAACCAGATCGTTGACCTGTCGCCGCTCGCGTCCCGGACCTTCACCAAGCTCACGGCAACCGGCCAGGCGATCACTGCCGCCGAAGCCACCGCCACCCAGGAGACCGACGCCCCGACGGTCACCAAGAAGGACGGCAGCGTCCTGGTGGCCACGCCGCCGTCCGGGATCACCGTCTCGGCCGGAAAGGTGACCTACCCGTCCGCTGGCACGTACGGCTGGACCTTCAGCGGCGGCGACGGCACGTCGAGCAACCAGTTCACCGGCACGATCACCCAGCGGGTGCAGGACGCGCCCGCACCGGTGACCGAGGTCGCCGTCCCGGACGCGAACCTCAAGGTGTGCCTGGCCAAGCTGCTGGGCCAGGACGCCTCCGCCGCCATCACCGAGGACCAGCTCAAGACCCTGACCAAGGTCTCCTGCATCGGCTCCGACTCGGCGCCCGACGCCAAGATCGTCGACCTCACCGGAGCGGACAAGCTGGTCAACGTCACCGAGCTCATCCTCAGCACCAACGCCATCGCCAACGTGACACCGCTGGCCGGGCTCACCAAGCTCACGAAGCTCTACCTGCCGGGCAACGCGATCACCGACCCGTCGCCGCTGGCGTCCCTGACCGGCCTGGACGAGCTGCTGCTCAGCTATAACCCGGTCAGCTCGATCGCCTCGCTGGCCCCGCTGGTGAACCTCACCAACCTGGAGGTGACCCAGAAGCACGGGCACACCGGCGCCGACCTGACCTCGCTGGACGGCGTGCAGGGCATGACCAAGCTGACCCGGCTGGTGGCGAACAACTCCTCGCTCACCTCACTGGAGCCGGTGGCGAACCTCACCTCGCTGAAGAAGCTCTACGTCAGCGGCAACACGATCGCGGACCTGGCGCCGGTGCAGGGGCTCACCGAACTCACCGGCTTCGGCGCGTTCAGCAACCAGATCAGCGACGTCCGCCCGCTCGCCGGGCTGACCAAACTGACCGATGTCGATCTGGAGTACAACCGGATCGGCGACCTGTCAGCGCTCAGCGGTCTGAAGAACCTCGGCTACATGGGGCTGAAGGCGCAGGGTCAGGTGGCCACTGCCGCCTCCGTCCCGGCGCAGCTCACCACGTCCGCACCGCGGCCGCGCACCCACACCGGGACGGCGGCGACGCTCACCGCACCGGACGGCGTCACGGTGACCGACGGCAAGGTCCGCTACCCGAGCGAGGGTGACTACGCCTGGTCCTTCTCGGCGAAGGATGACGAGAGCGGCACCGAGTTCTTCTCCGGGACGATCACCCAGCCGGTGACCGCTCCGGTGAGCGGCGCCGCCGACGTCCCGGACGCGAACCTGCGCTCCTGCCTGGCCGAGGCGGCGGGCCTCTCCGCGTCCGCTGTGCCCACCGAGGCCGAACTCGGCGCGGTGACCACCGCCGACTGCTCCGACAAGGGCATCGGCGACCTCACCGGTGCCGAACTGCTCACGTCGGCCACCGGGCTGAGCCTGTCGGACAACCCGCTGGGCAGCATCGCGCCGCTGGAGAAGCTGACCAAGCTCACCCAGCTCGACCTGGCCCGGACCGGGCTGACCTCGGTGCAGCCGCTGGCCGGCCTGACGGGGCTGGCCAGGCTGGACGTCGACGGGAACCGCCTCCGTGACCTCTCGCCGCTGGCGGGGCTGACCTCGCTGAGCGCCCTCAGCGCCACGTCGCAGTCGCTCGGGCTTCCGGATGTCGCCGGCGGCGCCGTGGTCGAGATTCCGTCGGTGACCACTGTCGCCGGCGCGAAGGTCGCCGCCAGCCTGCCCGAGGGCGCGACCGCGTCCGGCAGCGGGGCGAGCTTCAGCCGCGCCGGGACCTACCGCTGGCCGTTCGCCTCCGGCAGCTTCTCGGGCGCCTTCCGCCAGGTGGTCACCTCCGACGTGGCGGAGCCGGACGCGCAGTCCGGCGCGTCCGCGTGCGTGGCCGCCGGCAAGGTGTGGGTGGTCGTCGAACGGGACACCGGCCTGCAGCAGGGCGGCTGCGCGACCGCCTTCGGCACGGGGTTGGAAGCGCTGAAGAGCGCCGGCTTCACGCCGACCGGAGGCAGCTTCGTCACCGCAATCGACGGCTACCCGGCCGGCGACCCGGGCACGTCCTACTGGTCGTACTGGCACGCGTCCAGCCCGGTCAGCGAGGGCGCCTCGACCCGATACACGTGGGCGTACTCGTCCCTCAGTGCCGCAGACCACCGACCGAGCGCCGGCTCGATCGAGGGGTGGCGGTTCGAGTCGTGGCAGGCCGCCGCGGCGGCGCCGTCCTGGACGCCGGTGGTCACGACCCCGTCCACCCCGGCGCCGACACCGACCCCCACGCCCACTCCGACGCCCACGCCGACCCCCGCTCCGACCGGGACAGTGAAGACCACCGTCTCGGCGAAGGCGGTCAAGCTCACCTACGGCAAGAAGGCGACGGTCACCGTCACCGCGTCCCCGCGGAAAGCCGGGGGTGTCGTACGGGCGATGGTCGGCGAACGCACCGTGACGGCGAAGGTGACCAAGGGCACGGCGAAGCTGGTGCTGCCCGCGCGCTCACTGAAGCCCGGAACGCACCGGCTCACGGTGACCTACGTCCAGCACGGCGCCTACAAGGCGTCCAGCACCATCGCGAAGGTGTCGGTCGCCAAGGCGAAACCGAAGGTCGCCGTCACGGTCCGCCACGTGCGGTCGACCGGCTCGGTCCGCTTCACGGTCCGGGTGTCCTCGAATGCGGCGAGCCCGACGGGCTACGTCCTGGTGCGGCTCGGGAGCAGGGTCCTGCGGCCCCAGCTGGACGCGAAGGGCCGAGTCACCGGCGAGTTCGCCGATCTCGTCAAGAACGGCCGGCGGACGCTGACCGCCTGGTACTCCGGCTCCGACGTGCTGGGCTCGAAGACGGTCAAGGCCAGGGTGACGGTCCGGTAGGGAGCCGTCACGACACGTTCGCGGGCACAGTGGCGCCCCGAGGCCGGATTCCGGCCGCTCGGCGCGACTGTGCCCGCAGACGTGTCGCCTCCGCCGTCCGACCCTGCGTCCGGGCACTCAGGCAAGGAGTGCCAGCAGGGCGTCCGGGTTGTGCCGGTAGGTGTCGAGGGGCTGCTCGCCGCGGCTGAGGGCTTCGAGAGTGTCGGTGAGCACCCGGTTCGCGGGTGTGGGGACGCCGAGGCGCTCGCCGGTCTCGGCGACGGCACCGTTGAGGAAACGCACCTCGGTCAGGCCCCGGCCGGCGTACAGGTCGATGTGGAAGCTCGGCATCTTGTCCCCGCGGCCCGCGCCCAACGCCCTGGTCAGGATCGGTTTCGCGATGAACCGCGGCAGCCGGGTGCTCAGCGCCAGCGCCCGCACCGGCGTCCCGGGCAGGTCCACCGGACGCAGCCCGAGCGCGGTCATCACCGCCAGGCACTCGCGCAGCACGGCGAGTTCGATGCCGTAGCTGCGCGGGTCGGAGAACAGCGCGAAGACCGGCTCGTCGAGGATCGCCGACGTCGCGTTCCCCTGCAGGTTGGTGAACAGCTTCGACCACTTCATCGCGTCCGGCTCGGGATAGCCGATGGCATGCAGGCCAGCGTCGTTGAGCGCGTCGATCAGTGACTCGCCGAGCGGGTGGTCCAGCGCGATCCCGATCCCGCGCAGCTTCTCCTCCACCACCTGGCCGGGGCCCGGCTTGCCGACCGCGGTCGTCACCGTCCCGGCGACCACCCGATCGGCTCCGAGCAACCGGCGCAGCAGCGGCTCGTTCGCGACCCCGTTCTGCAGGCTGAGGACGGGCGGTACCGGCTTCCCGGTCGCCAGCAGCCCGGTGATCGCCGCCTCGGTGTCGAACGACTTCAGCGCGCAGACCGCGACATCGAACTCGCCGGACGCCAGCGCGTCCGCCGGCGATCCGAAGATCGCGAAGTCACGGACGTGCGTGGTCCGCTCGCCTCGGGTCAGCTGCAGGCCGGACGCCGCGATGGCCTCGGCGGCCGCGGGCTGCTCGGTGAACACGACATCGTGGCCGGCGACCGCGAGCGAACCGCCCACGTACGTGCCGATCGCCCCCGCGCCGATGAAGAGGAACCTCACGAGGGAACACTGCCACATCCGCCGCCGCTGTCCCCCCTGTGAGGACGGATTGTCGGCCATGATCGGGATCCCCACGGTCTGGGGAGAGGGAATCTGCTCGATCGTCGGCGCCCAGCCGGCCCGGTGTCGTACCGTCGAAGGATGCTGCAAGGATCCCCCGGCCGGGCGGCAACTCCGGCGCTGCGACGGCTTGCCGTCGCCCTCACGGTCGTGCTGACCGTGCTCGCCGGCTGGTTCGTGCCCGCGACCGACGCGCAGGCCGCGGCCCCGAAGGCCACCCTGCTGTCCCCGGCCGGCGTCTCGACCGCCGGCGGGACGAGGATCACCATCACCGGCAAGAACCTGACCAAGGTGAAGGCCGTCTACCTCGGCTCGACGAAGGTGAAGAAGGTCACCCACGTCTCGAAGTCGAAGATCCGGATCACCGCTCCCTCCCACGCTGCCGGGACGGTGAAGGTAACGCTGCTCGTCGGGAAGAAGAAGTACTCGACGTCCCTGCGGCTGACCTACGTGTCCAACACCCCCGGCGCGGACAGCTTCGAGGCGGAGGTGTTCCGCCTCACGAACAACGCCCGAGGCGCCGCCCGCGCGTGCGGCAGCACCCGGATGCCCAAGGTCCCGGCACTCGCCTGGAGCGCGACCCTCGGCGGCACCGCCCGCGCGCACAGCGCCGACATGGCAGCGAACAAGTACTTCGCCCACGCCAGCCAGGACGGCACGTCGTTCTCGGACCGGATCAGCCAGGCCGGCTACCGGTGGACGTCCGTCGCGGAGAACATCGCCGCCGGCCAGCAGACCCCCGCCGCGGTCGTGTCCGCCTGGCTGAACAGCCCCGGGCACTGCCGGAACATCATGTCCTCACAGGTCACCCAGCTCGGCGTCGGCTACGCCGCCGGCGGCACCTACGGCAGCTACTGGACGCAGGACTTCGGCAAGCCGGCCGCCTGACCCCGTCCCGCTGCTCCCCGGACGCGGACGGCGCTCACATGGTGGCGACGACGATGCCGGCGTGCCCGCTGACCGGCTCGTCGAGCGCGACCAACTCGTCGCCGGCCCGCGCGAGATCGACCACCCGCCCGACGAGCGGACGCGGGTCGAGACGGCCGGCGGCGATCGCGTCCAGGAGTTCGGGGTAGTCGGACGCGGCCATGCCGTGGCTGCCGGCGACGGTCAGTTCCTGGGCGACGACCCGGCCCCAGGGCAGCGGCGCGTCCGCGTGCGCTCCGAGCATCAGGCCGACCTGGACGTGGCGTCCCCGGCGACGAAGGCTGCGGACGCAGGCGGCGGCAGTCGCTGCCGATCCCACTGCGTCCAGGCTGACGTGGGCGCCGCCGCCGGTCAGCCGCTCGACCACCTCGGGATCGGCCTCGGCGAGCACCTCGTCTGCCCCCACCTCTGCCGCCCGTGATCGCGCCGCCGGCGAGGGGTCGACGGCGAGGACGCGGGCGCCGAGCGAGTGAGCCACCAGGACCGCCGACAGTCCGACGCCGCCGCAGCCGACCACCAGCAGCCACTCGCCCGCGGCCGGCCGGGCCTGCGCGGTGAGGGCGTGCCACGACGTCGCGAACCGGCAGCCGAGGGAGGCTGCGGTGACGTCGTCGATCGTCTCCGGGAGCCGGACGAGGTTGAAGTCGGCCGCCCGCACCACCACCTGCTCGGCGAACGAGCCCGGATGGGTGAAGCCTGGCTGGGTCTGGTCCGGGCACACCTGCGCCTGTCCGCCTCGGCACCACTCGCAGCGTCCGCAGCCGTTCACGAACGGCGCGGTGACCCGGTCGCCGACCGCGAAACCCCTGACCAGCGGGCCAACCGCTGCCACAACGCCGGCGAACTCATGCCCGGGGACCATCGGCAGCGGCACCGGATCGTGCCCCCGCCAGGCGTGCCAGTCCGAGCGGCAGATCCCGGTCGCGTGGACGGCGACCACGGCCCCGTCCGCCGGACACCCGGGTTCGGGCACGTCGACCAGTTCGGGCCTGGCGCCATAGCTGGCGTAGCGGATTGCTCGCATGCGCCCGTCCTACCAGATCGACGCCGCGCGGATCCGGGCATCCGCCGGGACGACACCTCGGATCGTCAGCACCTGACTGTCGCCCGCGACCCTCCCGGGATGGCAGGGACGGTCGCGTCAGCGCCTCGCCAGGCCGGCCTCGTAGGCGAACAGCACCAGCCCGACCCGGTCGCGGGCGTGCAGCTTGGCGAGCAGGCGGCCGATGTGGGTCTTGACCGTGCCCTCGGCCATGTAGAGCTTGGCGGCGATCTCGGCGTTGGTGGCGCCGGCGGCGATCTCCACCAGCACCTCGCGTTCGCGGTCGGTGAGCACGTCCAGCCGCGGATCCGGGCCGTCGGGGTTCGTCGGCAGGGTCGGCACGACGTGATCCAGCAGCCTGCGGGTCGCGGACGGCGCCATCACCGCCTCGCCGTGGGCCACCGTCCGGATGGCGTTCAGCAGGTCGGCCGGACGCGCGTCCTTGAGCATGAAGCCGCTCGCGCCGGCCTTGAGCGCACTGAAGACGTACTCGTCGAGGTCGAAGGTCGTCAGCACCAGCACCCGGGTCGGGACGCCGGAGTCGACGATCCGGCGGGTGGCCTCGACGCCGTCCATCACCGGCATCCGAATGTCCATCAGGACTACATCAGTCGGGATGTGGCTGACCTGTTCCACAGTGGACGCGCCGTCCGCCGCCTCCCCGACCCCCTCCAGGTCGTCCTCGGCCTCGATCAGCATCCGGAAGCCACCGCGGACCAGCGCCTGGTCGTCGGCCAGGAATACCCGAATCACGATCTCCTCCTCGTTGCCGTTCGCCTGGTTGCCGTCCGCCTAGTTGCCGTTCGGCAGCACGGCGGTCACCTGGAAGCCACCGCTGGGCCGGGAGCGGGTCAGCAGCCGTCCGCCCATCGACGACACCCGCTCGTTCATGCCGCGCAGGCCGTGGCCGGCCGCGGCGGGGGCTTCGCCGGACGCGCCGACGCCATTGTCCAGCACGTCGATCACGATGTCGTCCTTGCCGTAGGTCACGGTCACCCGGGCGATCGCGTCCGGCCCGGCGTGCTTGAGGAAGTTGGTCAGCGCCTCCTGCACGACCCGGTAGGCGGTCAGCGCCAGCGCGGCGGACGCACGCGGCGGCTGGCCGCGCACCTCGAGCCGGGCGCGGTCGGAGGTCCGGGCCACCAGCTCGGGGATGTCCTCCAGCGTCGGCGCCGGCGCGAAGTCCACCTGGCCCTCGGACGCGGGCGCGGGGTCCCGCAGCACGCCGACGATCCGGCGCATCTCGCTCAGTGCCTCCCGTCCGGTCTCGGCGATGGTGCTCAGCGCCTCGGCCGCGACCTCCGGCTTCCTGGCGACGACGGCCCGGGCCCCCTCGGCCTGGACGATCATCACCGAGAGGGAGTGGGCGACGATGTCGTGCAGCTCGCGGGCGATCTGGCTGCGGGCCCGGGACTCGGCGAGCCGGTTCTGCTGCTCGCGTTCGGCGAGCAGCCGCTGGTAGCTGTCCTCGGCGGCGGCGAGCCGGTCGAGGTCGAACTCTGTCGACTCGCGGGCACGCCGTCCGATCGCGTACGGGGTGATCACCAGGCCGAGGCAGACGAACCAGGCCAGCCCGATGAGGAGCATGTCCCGGACGCTGACGTGGGCGGGGTCGTCCACCACCCAGCGCAGCGGGCCCAGGACGGCGCTGATCGCGCCGATGACGAGGACGAGGCGCGACTCCCGTCCCGGGATCCATCGGGCGACGCTGTAGGCCACGACCGGGATCGCTGCCAGCGATGCCATCGGGGTGTCGGAGACGACGAGTTGGACGAGCCCGGCGACGGTGACGCCCAGCAGCATCAGCAGCGGCGAGTGCCGGCGCAGGACCAGGGGCAGCACCATCAGCAGCGCGGCGACGAACTGGGCGGTGTCGCCGCCGCTGCCCGGACCGGACATCGCGTACGGCGGGACGGTGAGGGCGGCCATGCCCGCTGCCAGCAGCGCGTCCAGCACCCAGTCATGGCTGGTCGCGCCCGGCGGGAACAGCAGCTCCTTCATCGGCTCAACAGTAGTGCGCGGGCCCGTCCGCGGACGGTGGCTACGCTGGAGGGCCGAGGCGGGAGGTTCCGGTTGAGGTTCGTGGGTGTGGTGGTGGCGGCGCTGCTGGCGCTGGCCGGCTGCACCAGCGTCCCGCCGGGCGAGGACCGGGTGATGAGCCCGGCGACGAGCGCCAGCCCGTCCGCGTCGTCGCCGCTGGCCGCACTCACGGTCGGCACCTGTACCGACGCCGTGACCGACGGCGACGAGCCCGCCGGGACGATCACGACGACGTCCTGCTCGCAGCCCCACGCCTGGGAGGTGGCCTCGGTGGTGCCACTGACGGGCGCCGACTACCCGGGGGAGGACGAGCTGAGGACGCTGGCCGCCGCCGGCTGCACCCGGGCCTTCACCGCCTACGTGGGCGTCGACGTCGCGTCCAGCCCCTACGACGTCACGTTCGTCGCGCCGAGTGAGAGCCACTGGTCGAACCCGGACGCCCGCGAGATCGTCTGCCTGGTCGGCACGGCGGTCGGCGGCCTGAGTACGTCGCTGAAGAACCACCCGGTCGTGTTCGCCGAGAAGGGTCAGTGCCTGGGCGCCCCGGCCAAGGGGTCGACCAGCTACCGGCTGGTGTCCTGCGCGAGCGCCCACCTGTACGAGGTGTACGCGACCGCGAAGGTCGCCGGCGACAAGCGTCCGGCACAGGCCGAGCTCGACAAGCTGTACACGAAGGTGTGCGTCGCCGGCTTCACGAAGTTCGTGGGGATCAAGCCGGCGAAGTCGAAGTACGAGATCCAGTACTCGGTACTGCCGGAGGAGCTGTGGACGAAGTTCTCCGACCACCGGCTGGTGTGCAGCGCCGGCTCTCCGTCCGGCGGGATCACCGGCTCGCTGAAGGGCGCCGGCAAATAGGTCGCGCGTAGGTCAGCTGAGCAGGTCGTCGTAGTCGGCGATGGCGGGCGTCGGCAGCTGCTTCGGCGGCCGGGCGACGAGGACGAACTGGGCGAACCGGGCGGCCGCCTGCTGGACGCGGAGTTCGAGCTCGCTCGGGTGCCTGAAGTCGGCAGAAGAGGCGAACACCGACGTCGGGACGATCAGCGCCTTGAAGTAGTAGAACAGCGGCAGCAGCGAGCCCTCGATCACCAGGGAGTGCCGCGGGCTGCCGCCGGTGGCGGCCAGCATCACCGGGCGTCCGGTCATGGTGCGGGGGTCGAGGCAGTCGAAGAACAGCTTGAACAGGCCGGAGAACGACCCGTTGTAGATCGGGGTGACGACGACGACACCGTCCGCGGCGAGGATGGCCGCCTGGGCCGCGTGGACGGTCGGGGAGGCCGTCCGTCCGGTCAGCTGGGCGACCAGGTCCTCGGCCAGGTGCCGCAACTCCAGGTGGGTCACCCGGGCCTGGACGCCCTCGTCGGCGAGCGCGGCGACGGTCGCGCGTCCCAGTTGTTCGCCGAGCCGGGTGCTGCTGGACGTCTCGCCCAGCCCCGCGCTCACGACCACAAGTTCCAGCACCCACCCCTCCGACCTGAACCGTTGGGGACAGTCCCCGACGGTTCACTCCTGAACGATCGGGGACAGTCCCCGACGGTTCACTCCCGCTGAACGACCGGGGACAGTCCCCGACGGTTCACGCCCGCTGAACGACGGGGGCCTGAACGATTGGGGACAGTCCCCGATGGTTCACCCGACCCGTCCGAACGGCTCAACCCGTACCGTCGCGGCCGCATTCCCGGGTGCGGTGCCCGGTCTCGGCGACAATGGCGCTATGACGCTACCTGCCTGGATCAGCACCGACACCCTGATCTCGATCGTGCTGGTGCTGCTGATCACGATCGTGGGACGGTTCCTGCTGGTCCGGCTGGTGCGTGGCGTCACCAACAAGGCCGTCGAGGGGGCCCGGAAGCGCCGCGCGGGTGGTGGGAGCAGGGCTGACCACATCATCGAATCGCTGACGCTGGCCAACCACGAGCGCTACCAGCAGCGGGCGGCGACCCTCGGCTCGCTGGTGGCCAGCCTGATCACCGTCCTGCTGTGGGTGATCGCGCTGCTGACGATCCTGGCGATCGTCGGCAGTCCGCTCGGCCCGCTGCTGGCGTCGGCCGGCGTCGGCGGCGTCGCGCTGGCATTCGGCGCGCAGAGCCTGATCAAGGACTTCCTGTCGGGCATCTTCATGATCATGGAGGACCAGTACGGGGTCGGCGATCTGATCGACACCGGCGATCTCCGGGGGACGGTGGAGGACGTCGGCCTGAGGGTGACCCGGCTCCGGGATCCGACCGGGACGATCTGGTACGTCCGCAACGGGGAGATTCTGCGGCTGGGCAACCAGAGCCAGGGCTGGTCGACGGCCATCGTCGACGTCCCTGTCGCCGTGGACGAGAACCCAGCGAAGGTGATCGCGATCCTGGAGGAGGTGGCCGTCTCGGCCGAGCAGGCGGACGAGCTGTCCGGCGAACTGCTGGAGCGGCCGAACGTCGTCGGCGTGAACTCGGTGACCGCCACGACGATGACCATCCGGATGCTCGCCAAGACGCTGCCCAACCAGCACTGGGGCATCCAGCGCTGGCTGCTCGAGCACAGCGTGTCCGCGCTGGCCAAGGCTGGCGTCCGCAGCCCCGTCCCGAACCTGGGCCTGATGAACCCGTAGCCCTGAACCGTCGGGGACAGGTACTTCGGTTCAGTCTTGCGTGCCTGAACCGTCGGCATCCCGGTTCAGTCCTGCGTGAACCGAAGTACCTGTCCCCGGTGGTTCACTGCCCCCGATGGTTCAGCGTCCCGGCTCCGTCCGCGTGAACCGAAGTACCTGTCCCCGACGGTTCAGCATCCGCGTGAACCGAAGTACCTGTCCCCGATGGTTCAGGCGCTCGCTGTGGGACGGACGGCTACTCGTTCACCACCGGGACCTGACTGAGGGTCCGCGTCGAACCGATGGACGCGACGATCACGCACGCCATCGCGATCCACTCGATCCAGCTCAGCTGCTCGCCGAGCACGAGCAGGGCGGCCAGCGCGGCCGCGGCCGGCTCGACACTCATCAGGATCCCGAAGACGCCGGACGGGATGCTGCGCCGGGCAACCATCTCCAGTCCGTACGGGATCACCGAGCTGAGCACGCCGACCAGCGCCGCCAGCCCAAGCACCCGCGGTTCCCACATCGCCGCACCCCCGGTCAGCACACCGGGGACGGCGAACACGACCACGCCCACCAGCGTCCCGACACTCACCCCGGTGACGCCCTCCCACGCCGCACCGGTCGGCCCGGACAGGACGATGTACGCCGCCCAGGCCGCGCCGGCGAGCAGCGCGAAGCCGACACCCGCCCAGTCGGCGCTCGTCGGGAACGCTCCGAGCAGGGCCACCCCGATCGCGGCGAGCGCCGCCCAGACCAGATCCCGCGGACGCCGCGAGCCGACCAGGGCGACCACCAGCGGTCCGAGGAACTCGATCGTCACCGCCAGCCCGATCGGGATCCGGGCGAACGACTGGTAGATCGACCAGTTCATCGTGGCCAGGGCGATGCCGTAGCCGAGGACGACCCGCCACTCGGCCCACGTCCGTCCCCGCAGCCGGGGACGCGCGACGACCCAGAACACCAGCGCCGCGACGGCCATCCGCAGCCAGGCGATCGCCGTCGGATCGGCCAGCGGGAACAGCGACTTGGCGAACGCCGCGCCGAACTGCACCGAGACGATCGCGCCCAGCACGAGCCAGACCGGACTCAGCCAGGACGGCAGCCGGCTCATGCCAGCGCTGCGCACCGGTCGTGGGCCGGGCAGGTCACCACGTGGTCGTTGTACAGGCCGACCGCCTGGGCGAACGCGTAGACGATCGTCGGCCCGCAGAACCGGAAGCCGGCCTTCTTCAGCCGCTTCGACAGCTCGTCGGACCGCGGCTCGGTCGCCTGCACCTGCGCCAGCGAGGTGTAGCGGTGCTGGACGGGGACGCCG
>ERZ778029.1717-NODE-1717-length-16958-cov-3.881027_pt1 | contig 16958 bp, 12 predicted proteins | sample MGYA00375759_ERZ778029 | MGnify/ENA primary metagenome ERZ778029 (study PRJEB29350, sample SAMN05389819) | bioreactor metagenome | isolation source: Ammonium sulfate bioreactor | place: South Africa: University of Cape Town | collected 2014-04-04 ...
GTAAATTCAATTTATCATTCGTTTTTATTAAATCACTTTTTTTTTGTTAATTCTCTAGGATTTTCTTTGATAATCATATTGATGACTATCTCCCGATTGCTATTGCCCAAGCTTCAATCTTTTGGCTATATGTTTGTTATTGTTATTATTTTCTTCAATGTACGTTGAGATTTACTTTCATTGAAATAATGATGAATATAGTTTTCTATTGATAGATGTCCACGTATTTTCATTGTCATTTGCATGTCTTCTCATCAGCAGTTATTTTTCGTGGACAAATTATTATCTTGCACAAAAACGTGACCCAGGCGTTCTTGTCAGTAATCGTGATGAACAGCTGCAAGTAAGAAGAAAATATCGTTAATTGAATTCTCTTTTTCTATCTTTTTTTCTTTCGAAGAGTATTATCGAATTAGTTGAAGATAATTTATTTGATTATGAAACTTTCTGTACGTATTGTTTGATTCGACGGCCAATGCGATCGAAACATTGTCGCGAATGTCAACGATGTATTTCGAAATTTGATCATCATTGTCCCGTAAGAGTTCTCTGATTTTTCTAAAATCAATATTATTCTAAGCATTGATCGAGCTTCTTTTACATTTATTTGAGCCAAAACGATAAACGGAAATTTCAAAACAAATAAATTAAATGAATCCTTTATTTTTTCTTCTCTTTCCAGTGGATTGATAATTGCGTTGGAGAAAAGAATCTTCAATGTTTTACAGGATTTTTATTTTTTACACCTATCTGTCTCGCTCTCAATCTACATGGAGCATATTTATGTAAGTTGACTTCAACGAATAATCTTTGAATACATAACACACGAACATTTCTAGTCTATCGTGATCATTGTCACCTATTCGAGTCCGAGACCATAATCGATGGTTTAAAACAAGTCTTTGTTTGTTCACCAGCTGTTCTCTGGTTTACATCGATTGCAGTGCTGCATCTAACGTGGACAAGTGGCCTTTGCTGCACGATACTGTTTCAAGTAGAGAGTGAACTCGTTTTTTTCAATGTTCTATTTCAGTTCGATTTGTTAGATTGCAACGGGTTATACAACAAATGAAAAGATCAATTCATGGCGTTATCGTTATTTAAAATCGAAAAAATCCAGTCCATTTTCTCTAGGTTGCCAACAGAATCTCATCGATTTATTGAATCGTCGTTTACTTTGGTTTAAACCCACAAATATCGATTGGACTCGAATCTATTCGATTGAAGATTTCTATCGAGCTATTCCATCGCGCCTTCGGCATAGATTAAATATTTCAATAGAATCTCATGATGTCTGATATTTACATTGCTGAATGAAAAAAGAAAACTGCAAATTCTACATGTGATCCTTAGTATTATTATTATTATTATTATTATTTTTGATTGATGTTGTGCGCGTGTGTGTGTGTATGTTCTTTTTGAAATAAGCACAAAAAAGTGAAGAACGCAATAGTTTACTTTTTCGTTTAAATAAAAAATGTCTCTTGCTTTTTTCTCTTTCTTTATTTCAACATAGTTTTCATTGTTAGAATTTTCTTTTAGACAGATTGCACTATCAGTAGAGTAGTTAAATTAACAGGAGCAAAAAAATAGGTGAGGCTGAATGACTAGCCTTGAAAGAAAGTATGCACATGACAGATTAGACGTTTTTTCTTCCTTTCTTTACTATTTTCTCTCTCTCTCTCTCTCTTTCTCATTCTCTGCCCGTTTTTTCACCCATTCGATATTTACACACTGGAGTATAGAACTTCTCGTTTTCCTACGTGTGTACGGTATATACGCTTAAATATTTTCATATAGTATTTTTCTTTATTATTGATACCTGAAAGATAGAATGCCTAAGTAAACGAATGTTAATGACTCGTCAGAAAGAAGTGAACTATTCAACCATAACGATCTCGTTCTTTTTCTTTTTTTTTGAAATATTTTCAGATAAATTTATTTTATTTATATTGTTGTCGTTTGTTTGTCTCTGCCTTTTTTTTTCGTTCGTTATTCGATTTCATTTGAGCAATGTCAGCGAATCGATCTTTCGATGGCAATAATATTAAAACAGCTATACGTGATAATGTCAGACAATTAACAGAAAAAACTCACAAATTAGAAAACAATGCAAAAGAAGCCATACGACGTCTACCAATTGTATTAAATGAACAAGAAATACGACGTTTAAGAGAACATAAATATTCGTCCGAAGGCACGACATTATTCGATCCTTTTATGCAAAAATATTGGACATGGCTAGTTCAATTTTGCCCAATATGGGTCGCACCCAATCTGATAACTATTGTTGGACTAATAATAAATATTGGTACAAGTGTTTTATTAATGGTACTGACTGATGGTGGAAAAGAGCAGGTTAATATAAAATCGAAGGATGTTGCGTGCTTATTGACAATTGAATATGTTTAGTGTACACCGTGGATGTATTTTTTTACTGCACTGGGATTGTTTATCTACCAATCGTTGGATGCTATCGATGGCAAACAAGCACGTCGAACAAAAACTTCGTCGCCCTTAGGCGAACTTTTTGACCACGGTTGTGATTCAGTATCAACAGGTGATTTCAATGATTAACTCGATTGTTTTTCTCATTGTTTTATTATTTTAGTATTCGTTACAATTGCTTGTTGCTGTGCAGTACAACTTGGTTTACGACCATGGTTGATGTTCTGGTGTTGTATGTTTGCTTATCTAGCTTTTTATTGTGCACATTGGCAAACATATGTATCGGGAAAGCTACGCTTTGGAAAGTGAGCTATTTCATTTGGAAATCATTGCTTTTCTATTTCGTGTGTACTAGAATGGATTGTACGGAAGCACAATTTTCATTTATTGTCACGTATATTCTCTCAATTCTCTTTCCAAATCTCTGGTCGAAAACGGTTTGTTTACTTGATTTACTTTCAAAATATCGAATATTCAATCTGTTGAATAGATCCCAGTACTGGACATCGAATGTCGTGTTGTTGCTGCTTTACTAATGCTCGGTTCAACATTTTGTAGTTCAATGAATAATCTTCATACAGTTTCTCAAGGTGGCTGTGGACGAAATAAGTCAACTGTTGCTGTAAAAATTCTTCGGCTTGCTTTTTGTTTTAATTAAAACTCTTTTTTTCTTCTCTCTTTCTTTCTACAGGGCACGAGCATTCTTTTTCCTGTTTGGCCTATTGGTCTTCTTCTTTTTCTCGCTTATATAGCTTCAAATCATTCAGTTTCACAGTCATTACAAAGTCATCCTGCATTACATCTACTTTGCTATGGAATTGTTTTTTCAAAAATCACCAATCGATTAATTGTAAATCGAATATACGAATTATAAAATCGAACAATAATTGGTGTTCATCTCTCTAGGTTGCTCATATGTCGAAAAGTATTATCAATGTCTGGGATACGGCTTATATCGGTCCGATAGCTGTTTGTATTAATCAATATTTTAATTGTTTTATCGGTGAATATGCATTCTTTTGGTTGTTTCTCGTAAGTACAAACACATCTCATTCATTTCTCATTAAAGTTCAAGTATATGTGCACACCTAACATACCTATGCGAGACGTTCATAATGCGAAAAGAAAAGGTCGACAAATGAGATAGATTACACCTTTTTTTTTCTTCTTCTTCTTTGGGTTTTAGGTGTTCAATTTGTATGATCTACTTCGATACAATGTGAAAGTATGTCAAGAATTATGTGATGCATTTGGTATTTATTGTTTTCGAATAACTCCACCAGAAAATCCGAGTCAAGACAATTCTCACTAAAAAAATACAATATCGAACCCTATATTTCGTGTTTTTTCTCTCTCTCTCTCTTTCTGTTTGTTCGTTTGGCATTTTCCTATTTTGCATCTATATACCACAGCTTACTTTTCTTTTCAGTTTATTTATTTATTTTGACTTAACGCAATATCATTCAAAATATGATCATTATGCTTAAGTTACACATTCTATTCGAATTACTACATCTATCTTGTTCAACCTTATATAGTTTGCTCGTTTGTTTTTTTTTGTCGAGATAAAGAAAAAGAAACTATTTTTCAGATATAAGACTTTTTGGTTTTTGTTCATGTCAAATCAATCAAATGAACCGACGAATTTCGATGAAGCTTATCAACTTTATGTCGAATATCGAAAACGTTACGAACAAATCGAAAATGAATTCGATGAATATCAACAATCATCGTTAAATTATGAACGAGAATTAGAAGTACAATTAAAAGAATTAGAAAATCAAAATCAACGTTTACAACAAGATCTTTTCGTTGAACGTACACAAAATGAACAATATCGAGAACGTACAGATCAAACAATTCAACAGTTCGATCAACGTTTCGATCAAATGCAAGATGAACTTAATAATTGTAAAAATGTCAACACAAAATTAACGAAATATATTCGAGAATTAGAACAAACAAACGATGATCTCGAACGAAGTAATTTCAAGAAAAGTTTCCTTGTATTAAATTGTCAAGCTTTGATTCTTTTTAAGGTAAACGAACGTTGTTAGATAGTCTTTCAACATTTGAAACCAAATTAAACTATGCATTAGAACAAAACGCTCTACTCGAAAATGAACTCGATGATAAAAAACAAGTGAGAAACTTTTGCTTTTGCTTATCATTTCGATTTCTTATTTATTTGATTACAGTTAACTGAAACCGTCCAACGATTACGTGACGAAACACGTGATCTACGTGAAGAACTCAATGTCCTCCATAAAACAACTCAAGAACAAACAATTGATTCACCAGAAACACCAATTATTAACAGTGATCGTATGCAAAGTATACTTTCAGAATCCATGACAACAACCCACGAATCGCACCATAGTCGGTCAGGTAAATTCTCCTAAACAGACTCCTACTTAAATGATTACTTCTTTTTTATTTCCTGTGGCATGAGTTTGACATAAAACACGATAATAACCAATTAAATATGCACACAGATTGATTTGCTTTCTTTCTACTTTTTTTTTATTCTTGAATTTAGTCTTAAATAATCACGATGATAAACCTGAATTGTATACCAGTAAAATGCGTACATATACGACAACAGCTGACTTACAAATCTCGAAAGGTCTTGAATTCAGTCATCCACTATCGAATTCGACTCGATTGGAATCATTGAAATTAATCAACGAAGCATTCCGACGTTTTGCAAATATCGAAACAACATTGACAAATCAACGAAAACATTCTCAAATGACAACATCGAATCGTTCGAGATATAATTCAACAACAAAAACAAATGATTTACTTTTAAATACGACACAATCGTAGAGAGACGAACATAGAACTCTTGTGTTCTTTTTTTTTTATATCTTTATCAGATATTTTGTTTTCGATGATTACACATATTTATTTTTTAGTTCTTTTTTTATTGACGAAAAAGAGAGATTCAGATTAAATAAAATAAAAAAAACTTAACAGTCCTAGACAGTCTAGAGACAAAAAAACGCACATGAACGAATAATTTTGACATTTCAACTTCTGGATAATATCGCATCAATTGCGGTTTATTTGAAGAAGAAATCTAATATGATAATCGATCAATGCGTGTTCTGTCAAGTCAATAGAACAAAGAAAAAACAACAACATAGAAAAAATATTGAGATTTCAACCTGTTCAATTAATTAAAAAAATCTATTCGAAGGCTTAATTGATGACTGGTGTCATCTGTTGAAAATTGAATATTTTAGTTTTGAAAATAATTTTTCATTGTAAATCGAATTGATTATTGATTTTAATTAATAGATGATGACTTTTTTTTCGAATCTTACGAAGCGCTACTGTCAATCGAAACCAATCAATGGCATCTAGCGCTCGAAGACTATTTATTATGTTTCATGTAGATTTTCTCTGCTTTTTTTTTCTCTCTCTCTTTTTTATACCAAAGGTCTTCTTCGGTTTCTCAAAAGATAAGAAGAAAACAAAACAAAATCAAACAAAAAAACAGAACAAAAGATTTGACATTTCGTTGAAGTAAATCCAAGAATGCCCTCGACGGGCGGTGTCGTCGATTCCACAATTATCTCGATGAGACCTATCGATGTTATGCCAACAGCACGGCAAATTCAAGCAGGAGTAGGACCAACAACAACGCCAACTGTGCCCGATGATCGAGAAATATTCAAAGTAACTCATCATATTCTCATCTCGAATTTCATGATTTCGATATTTCTTTTCCGTCTTCTTTTTTTTATCGTATAGGCTTTACATGATTGTATGAAGGACGTAGGCAAATTTCGACAGTACGTTTATTATATTGGCACATCATGTGATACAACGAAACTTCGGAATAAAATACAGAAATTGAAAGAACGAATCAATCGAAGTTTTTATCATCAACGAGAATTGATTCGAAAGACAGCGTCAGCAAGTGCAACTGTTTCGTAAGTTTCGTTTTCGGGCTTTTTTTTGACAATGTTCTTCATTTGAAATTCATATTGAAATATTCTTATGGGTTTTTTCTATTTCTTTTTTTCTCTCTCTCGTTCGTATCGATAGATTAAAAGGCGAATTAGCCATGCGAAGTTTCGAAAAATGTCTGTGTTTTACATTGGCATCGATCAATTACTACGAAGATTTACTTCATAAATTCTCGATACTACTTGTATATTTTCCATTGGCTACCGGAGGTAGAAAATTTTCAAAACAAAATTGTTTATTTTTAACAAAAAAAAACAACAATAACAATAGATCGAACAAATGTTGTCAATCTCGGTTTCGAAGACTCGACAATCAATGCTGATGAAGTGTCTTACGAACATCCGGAAGCTGAAGAAAACGAAACAAATCGATACATTGAACTGTTAAAGTACATTTTCAATTGAGATGAAAACATTTTCTATGATTTCCTTTTTTCGTAGTCAAATTCAAGGTGTTCAACTGCTTCGTGATGAAATCGAACAAATCGATGTTTATCAATTACGAACACATGCTACATCTTATTCAAAAGAATTCGGTACGAATAGACATCATTCGTTTTTCGTTTTTGTTTTTATTAAGAATATTTTTCAGTCGAAAATATGCATAAATATACAACTGAAATGACGAATGAGAATAATCTTCAACGTCAAGATCGAAATCGTTATACACTTCGACATTATTTCAGTGAAGAATCTTCGACAACTGTATGAGATTTGTGTCTTGCATAATCGTGTGTTTGTTGCACGTACTCTTTGCTTTCGATGTTTGTGTGATGAATATTCTATGTTGAAAAGGAAAAATAGAAACTAAATGTAGCATAGGCAAGTATTATTCGTTGGTTTTCGTCAAGGTTATTTTTATTTACTACATCGAAATGAATCGGATTTATTTATTTATTTATTTTCGTTTGTTTTTTCTATTATATAGACGGGACGATGTCATCAACGATGTAATCGACGAAAATTTCTTTGCTCATTGACAATTGTACTCTTGATCTTAGTAATTGTTGCTGTTATTGTTACAGTTATTGTTGCAACGAATAAAGCATCTACTGGTGGTCGATAGAAAACCCAAATCAAATAAATTTTTCTTACGGTCAGATCAATTCTAAATTGCCGCCCGTTTAGACAACATACAACGCAAATTTTGACAGCTAATAAAATCAAAAAAAAACAAAAAACTATAAACTAACACATCTTCTTCTCGTGCTTATCTATGTATATGTAAATATATATAAATCTATTTATTTATTTTGTAAATCCCGTCCAATGTTCTGAGAAAAAAGAAACAACTCACTACTTCTACTACTATTACTAAAGAAAATTGTTTCTAGTTCGAATAAAATTTTCAATTATTTTTTTTGCTTGCTTTGCCTTTGTATGCATCTATACTATTTGCTAAATTTTAATGTTTTAGATAAATATATCAACAGCAACAATAACAATGACATCAACATCTCTATGTCAAATATCGATTGCATCTATGTTACATGTTCTAGGAAAAAATTATGATGAATCGATTGCATTAACATCGAAATATAATCAAGTAAGTTCGTTGAATAATTATTTATATCTTATCAAGGTTAAAGAATGAAAGAATAGTTCTTATTCTATCTTAGCGTGTTTATTAGGCTCATCGCCATTGTTTTTGATCTTTAATAGGCGGATTTAGTCTTTCAAGTGAACATTTCAGATGATTAAACTCACGTTAATCTATATTTAATACCTAAATTAAATATATGATGCATTCATTTCGATTTTAAAAAGAAAAAAAAATCGATCTCATATTTTGTTTTTAGTCATTGTTACGTGATCGTCGCATTCGTCAATCGACTATTATCGATAATCAAACTCGAATTCGCCAAGAAAATTCTTCGCTCTATCATCAAACAACTGATCGTATCGAATTAGTTCGAACTGATCAAATCTGTTCGTATCGACGACGAGCTTATCGTCGTCAAACTCGTGTTCATCCCTATCTCAATCCTGTTCTCATCGAACACAAATCTGAGCCAGTTAACGAAAATCTTTCGATTGAAAATTCAGTTGAAAATAATTCAGTTGTTTATGATGATCGGGAATTTCTTCTCGAAAACGAAGCCAATCGTTCGATCAAACGAACTTGTCAACAAAAATTAAAAGCAAAATGTCAATCGAATAAATATTCGAATGAATCATTGCTAGTTTCGTTGCTTAAACAAGAAACTACTACAACAGAGAAAAAACCAGAGATTTCAATCGTCGGAAAACGAACAATTATCGATGAACATTCCGACGATTCGACTGATATTCAATTGAAATCCGAGACAAAAGATCCGGATTTTAGTCTCAAGAAAAATAAAATGCCGAAGAAAACTTCAACAAAAACTCAAGTAAGTAAATAAAACATTCATTCATTTCAATGAAAAATATCGAACATTTCCATTCTTCTTTCCAGTTAACTATTTCTCCGATTAAATTCTGTACAATGTGTGCCGAAGGTGTACTTGCTAATGACGAGCTAATACGTTGTTCGACATGTGAAAAATACTTTCATGCTTACAAATGTCTTGCATTTGAAAATTTAAATATCATCAAAACAATAAAAACCTATCGTTGGCAATGTATCGATTGTAAACAATGCATTCAATGTGGAACAGTTGAACACGATGATGAACTACTCTTTTGTGATCATTGTGATCGGTAAATCGTCGCTAAAAGAAAATACGAGTTTGATTCGATCTGATTTTGTTCTTTGTAGAGCGTATCATATGGATTGTTTGAATCCGCCGTTAAATGAGCCACCGCCCGGTGAATGGTTTTGTCAATTATGCGTTTGAACAGTAACAAATTAATATTTTTGTTTTGTATTTATAAATACTTTTCGGAAAAAAGAAAACAAGTGATGATTGTGAATTTGCTCAAACAAAGACAAACACCGATGATTTGTTTTTTCTCTGTTGTTTTTGTCGAAATTGTTTCTTTTTTTGTGATAAAAAATGTGTGATATTTGATGTTTCTTTGTTTTTATCCGGTTTGGATTTTGTTTTTTAAATTTATTCATTTGTCAGATAGAAGAATAACACGAAACAACAACAAATTCTTTCTTTTTCATTTTTCATTCGATTTTGTTTGTTTGTTTTAGATTGAAGAAATATGATCGAACATTTTTTATATATCTTCCCATTGTCAGTATGTGTGTTAGTACCGCTGGCATATTTTCTTTCGTGAGTTTTATCGTCAAAGAATTTTGAAAACGAAGTCGAATTTTTCTTAGGTTTTTCATTGCCGTACAGCTCGGCCATTCGAAAGTCGAATTTCCGTTTATAAGGTAAATAGACGAAGAAAACAAAAACAATTTCTCTTTTATATTGATATTCAATTCAGTCGATCGTCAACGGACTCTCCTGAATCATGCATTTACTCTCAAATAATCAATTTTGCTTCGTTTGTTTGTAAGAATGACATTGAATTTATGAAAAAAGCAAAATCAAAGCTAATTTTTTTTTCTTTTCAAGTGGTTATAACGATTTATATTCGTCATCGTCAAATGTAATTAAAGAGATTTACTTGAATATCTTCAATGAACATCTCTCGTTCTATTTTAGTGCCGAATTAATTCGTAATAATCCAACATGTGGAAATAAATATTCACGTGCTAATTTAATCTTCCTCATTTGCGGATCAATTAGTGCCTTTACTTTGAGCATTATCTCAAATTTTCCGGTAAAATCAATCGAAAGAAAAATTAATAATCTCAATTCTTTGTCCTCTTTTTTTAGCATACAAATGTCTTCTTCGTTCGTTTAGCTGCAACATATCTAACATTCATTTCAAGTGTCGGCGCACTTTATTGTGAAATGTTACTCTCATCATGGATGCGCTCACTATTATATTCAACACGTATTCTTCCGTTAATTCGACGAATTCTCATGATTATATCCACTCTGGCATTGTTCGCATGTAAGCTTTGTTTTCTCCTCCGCACGTAGTCGACACAGAGAGAATAACTAATACTACTAATAATAATAATCGATGAGGAAAGCAAAGAAATTCGATTGAGATCATTGTTTACTTGAGTTATTTATTGATGTGTTATGTAGAAAGATCGATTGATTAGATTAATCATTTTATGTGCTTTCGAGTTTCTCTCGTCATCTTGAATTATTCATGTAAAAAGATTAGATAGGACACGAGAAAATATCTTATTTTCAAAAGGATGAACGCATCGTAAATGTTTGTCGGAAGAAAAAGATTATTAGTTTCGATATTAATTATACATTCGAATACATTTTCTTTTTTTTTCTCTCTCGTTTTACTTCCAGTTATTGCTTTTCAAACGTTTACAATTGTGAAATATAACAATGAGAAAAAAATCTGGACACCAACAACTCCTGTATGCAGAGATTTTTGTTTTGCAAGAAAGAAATCTTCGATTTGTTTTTCTTTCGTAGGGCTGGATTTATCATCTGAGTACAATTATTTCTGCGTGGATTTTATCGATTTCACTTTTGATTTATATGTTTACACTTGTTATTGATTTTCGTCGTATTAAAATCATTTCACCGAAAATCTTTCTCACGGATGATCTTGTCGATGACCAAGATTAACTCATTTTCTGTACATAGAATCAAAACAAGGTCCGATAACAGTTCTTTATCGTTCAACTAGTCTCATGTATATTAATCCCAACCCGTTTTATTCGTTTGAATATCTAACCTTTTGAAAACATTATTTGCTATTGTCTTGTAAACTGTTTTTCTTCTTCTATTTTTATTTCGAAATAAACTCATCTAAGAAGAAAAAAACGCAAAGAAATGATTCTTCTATTGCTATCGTTCTCGTCATCGTTGTTGTTGTTGTTGTTGTCATCATCGTACTTGATTAATGATCAATATGTTCCCCATTTTGTAGATTGATGTACACTTCTCAAGCATTATTTATCCATATATTTATATATACAAAAAAAAAACAAGTAAGCTAGTTCAAATTTGTTCCGTCGAAAAACTTTCCTTTTAACAATCAAATATTTAAATAAATTGACAAGGGATAAAAATAGATATGAATAGTTTATAATCATTTATTTACAAAGAACATTTTTTTTGCAGATGTCCTTGTACGATATTATGAGTTTTCGAATGAAATCAAGTTTAACTTCGAATATCATGTTTTTTTTCAAAAATTAATCATGATTTCACATGTAGTTTTTTATTTATCTACGTGAGATTGATTAAAAATTTTTTGTCATATAAAGTAAAGATTGATTTGTTTGAGAGGAGAAAAAAAACAATATTTTTCTTCTTCGATGTTCTATTTAACGAATTGCATAATCGAACAAATATTAACGTATAGATCTTATTTAAAAATTCAAAATTAACAAAACCGATCATTAGTTAGACTTCAAGACTCGAAGGAATAAAAAACGTACTAATAAGATTGCTCATGAATAATAATGTAATCTATGTAATAACTGATTAATTATGCCAATTTTTTAATAATATTATTTTAAATATATAAAAAAATGTTCTTAGTCATGGGCAAATAAGACACAAAGAAACGCTCTTGGAACAGAATTTTCATAGAGGTTTCTTTCGTTTACTGTTTATCTGCTGGATTAGCAATGATTATCATCTTGAAAGAGTCGTTCTTGTTCCTAAGACTTATATATGCAGAATTTTCAAAAGTAATGACCTTTTCTTTCCTTAGACTAACAATAATTTCCGTGAAAGAACGCGCAATTGACTCGTCATGTCTCTCCAGAGACAATCATCTAAGTAGGAACAAAATCGAGCAATACAATACTAAGAAAACATGAATAGTATTATATTGTTCCGATGAAGTTAATCAGATCACAGCTAGATTTTGAGAGAAAGGCAATAGATAACCGATGATTTAAAAAGTAATTTATTAATGAAATAAATAAATCAAATGGCAACAATTAACACTTCTTTTTGTATATACATCTATATATATATATATATCTATATATGCATTATGGGCAAAAGAAATGACATGAAAAAAAGTTTCTCATTTTTTTCTTATTATCAGTAGCATCATTGTAGTGATAAAAAACAAGAACGAACAAAATCAAGCAGAGAGGAGAATATAATGTAAGACAACATTTGTATTCATCTAGGATGTTTAATTTTCCCTTCTCTCTCTCTCTCTCTCCGTTTCTGTCTGTGTCTCGTTGTTCTACGTATTCTTCTTGATGTTTGTTACAACACTTCATCGTTCAGTAAAGATAGAAAACAGATGGAATTCCTTTTCTTGTTCTCTTCTTACTATTACAACATCAAAAGTCGCATGAGAAGAAAGAGAGAGCCACAAAAAAAAGATCCATCAATGATTCTCACAATAGTCCAACTCCTATGATAATTATCATCATTATTAAAGGCAGCATGTATAAACAAACTACTAGTCGTTTTGTGTGTGTGTGTGTTTCTATATATATATATATTCTGTAATGATAATTTCATTGAATTGATTTTCTTTTGTTTGCAATTGTTTTACCGATGATAATCCAGGATTATGTCTCAACTTATTTCAGCATGATGTCGTGATATAATTATTTGCATAGCAGCAGGATTTTCTTGTTTGTACTGTCATAGATCGAAAAAAAAACAAATTAATTTGTTCTAGGACATATTTTTGATTTTTCTTTATTAAAAGAATATATATTTATTTATTAGAATTTTAATATAACTACGCGTTTTATTATTCTTTTTTGAGTTATTTTTATTATAGACACGATTGATTTCTTCGTTTATTATAAATTTAAAAATAGAACATGAATAGAAATTATGAAGTACGATAAAAATGAAAAACAAGACATTGACACCAATCTGCGCATGTGCGTGCATGCATGTGCATGATGCTTGTCAAAGTTATTTTCGTTTGAATAAGAAGAGGGAAATTGCATTTTTCTATTTTTTATTTTCTTTTTTCTATTGTCCTATCCTAATCACACACTCACTCAGATACTCCTACAATGACAAATTCAGATTTGTAGTCAACAAGTTAGAACTGCGTTTTTTTCCCTTCATTTTTGTCGATCGAATGTTATTTCTTATCTAATCAATTTCTGTTCTTTTTGGTGAAATAAAAAAAAAATAAGAAAAAAAACCTTCAGTTTTAACGATGCTCATTCACTACTTATCTATTTCATTGGATTTTGTGACGCTCATAGGGATTTAGTTTTTTTTTCTTTTTCTCTCCTTCTCGTTTTTTGCTTATTACTTCATATTCGCGTTTTCTTCTTCTTTTCTGCAGCATCATCATCATCGTCTTTTTTTCTCAGTCAAAAAAAAAGGAAAAAAAGGAAACACATCTCGTTTTCTATTCTTATTCGATTTTTTTTCTCCGCTTTTTCTTCTTCTTCTTCTTCTTCTTCTTCTTTCTACAACAAGTATCAAATAACGCACGGTAATGGGAATAAGAATAACATCATGAGCATGTAAGTTAGAAATAGACAACTATGTATATATAATAAACTGAGATTAATCTTGTCATCGTTGTTGAATATTTAATATATTAAAGACGCGAGTGTTCTTTTTTTGTCGATTTATTTTTAGAATGAAAATTGACGAAAAAGAAAAAATTATTTAAACGAATCTATGATTGAATTTGTTTAAATAATGTTCGTTCGATCATGAATGGTGAACATCAAAAAGACGACGAGTTAGATGATAATCATCTTGCTAATATACATTCATCATCGAATAGTACAACATCAAGTGTATCATGTCAATTACCAACGATTTCTAATCCAGTGCAAGCGAAAAAATCACAACTGAATCGACGTCGTGCATTTTTTCATGATGATGTTATTGTTAACAATGAGCACACATTAACAATAGATGATAATCAAACTAATTTGTCGATTTCAATTGAACATTCAAATACAGAAGAAAATTCACCGATATTAACAAATATCAATGAAGAAAACCAATCGAATAAACCATTCAAACGCAAAGTTGTTTCATTTAGTACAATGCCATTCGAGAAAAAAGTCGCTGACGGTATGTAAAATTGCGAAAGAGAGAAAGACAAAAACTGCGAGAAAATCACAGTTGATTAATAGATCATATTCATTTCCGTTTGTTGAATGTTCTTTTCTTTTGTATCATCTAGTTTGTGATTGTCATCGTTATATGCAAGAAGGAAGTGATTTTCTCAAAGTACGTTCATATGCACGGCAATTTCGTCGATTGTATAAATTGAATGATACGTTGACAGCAATTAGTTGGTATCCAACATCGAAAAAACCATCGAAAGCAACAAGTAACCAACTAATTCCGTTTTACATTGTTATTTTATTTTTGTTTTCTTTCTCTCGATTGTTTAGTTCCGATTGATTCGATTAAAGAAGTTCGTTTAGGAAAAACAACCGAACGTCTAAGAGAATATGCGCATCAATTTCAAAACGAATCACTTTTTTCAATCATTTATACCAATGGAAATAATCAATATGCGTCGTTAGATCTTGTTGCTAGTAGTGCCGATGAAGCGAATATTTGGGTAACAGGTTTATCATGTCTTATATCTGGACAAGGTACTCCACCGTCACCAGCAGGTAAATTCATTTGCTTTGCCATTCAATTGAAAATCGGAAGTTCTTCCTTTTCTTTCTTTTCCTGGGTCTTTTTCTTTTCTCATGGTGAATTTTTGAAGAAATGAGATTTTGTTAATCATAGTTGACAGACAGACAATTAACAAGCTAAATTCAATTTAGATTTCGAAGATCGACAACAAATGCGTGATCGATGGTTACGCGATGCATTCGCTGTGAGTTTACCATCGTCGATCGTTGAAACTGATCAAAATAATCATAATGAATCTCGTTCGATAACGACAAATTCAGCAACAAATCTCATCGATGAAGATGAAGCTATTCGTTTATTAATCGATTATGGAATAGCCGAGGATAAAGCTAAAATTCGATTACAGGTTAATTCATAGTTTTCATGCTAAATTTATTTATCAATTCAATTCTAGGAAATCCAAACGACCAAAGACGATGATACACGAGGTTACTTTACTACTCAAGAATTAGTCAATGTATTCAAAGGTTTATCAACTCGACCAGAAATTTATCATTTACTCGTCAGGTAGATTTTAATATTCGCATTTCAATTGATTTTCTCGATGTTTTCTTCTTCAGATATTCCCGAAATCAAGACTTCCTGTCAACTGAAGATCTCACATTGTTTCTCGAAGCTGAACAAGGCGTACGAATAAAATAAAATTCAAATACTTGCTGATTTATTTTACGTACTCTAGATGTCGAAAATCACACGAGAAAAATGTGCTGAAATTATCCACGAATTTGAACCATCAACCGAAGCTAAACTTGTTGGACATTTAGGAATCGATGGTAGAATATAAATTATCAATCAAGCCAAATCTTCATTTCTTTTAATTAGGTTTTACGAATTATCTCCTATCACATGAATGCGATATTTTCAATCCGAATAATCGAAGTATTTGCCAAGAAATGGATCATCCGTTAAATCATTATTTCATTGCATCATCTCATAATACGTAAATGAAATTTGTTGTTTTCGACAATTGAGAAATGAAATTATAGTTATTGAATTCAATTAGTTGGACTAGAAAAGGAAATAAGAAGACAAAAAAAAGAGGAAAATTCAATTAATTGTTGAAAATATATAATAAGCGAAAACGAAGAATTTATTGCCTCGAACGGCAATTTAATTAAGAAATCATCACACATTTCTTGTCTTACATAAAAACACCAAAAGAAAAAAAAACGAATTTATTTTCCGATGAATCGTGAAATCTTCTTCTTCTTGTTGTTGTTGAGAAAGTACTGCACGTAGATGTGTTACTTTTAACTAATTAATTTTCTGGATATAATTACTGTCAACATATTCTCGTTTTTTTCCTCAATTTAGATTTCTTTTGGCTGATCAATTGAAAGGTCCATCGAGTGTTGATGGATTCATCCATGCGCTTATGCGTGGTTGCCGATGTTTAGAAATTCATTGTTTCGATGGGCTTGACGGACAACCATTAATTCACAATGGAACATTAACATCACGTATACCATTACATGAAGCTCTCGAAGCAATTAATAATTATGCGTTTGAAACATCAAGGTATTTTATTTATTAAGAATTCAAAATTTGATTTGTTTTTCAAATAGTTATCCGTTGATATTATCTGTCGAATTACAATGTAGTCTCAGTCAACAGGAACGTGTTGCACAGTTATTAATCGAAATTTTTAATGATAAACTTTATATTGATCATACGATAAATTATGTTAATGCAAATTCCAATGAATATCGACCATTGCCATCTCCGAATGATTTACGTGGCAAAATACTTATCAAAGTAAATTGAAAAGAAGAAGAAAAAAATAACAACAAATCCAAATGTGTTTTATCTTAGGGTAAAAAATTACCACCCTCATGTTCGAATGAAATCAGTAAAGAATATGGAGAAATAACTGATGATGAAGATTGTTATGAAGATAATAGACGACGATCGAAGAAGGTGAATTGATTTTCGATAAAAAAAAAACAAAAAC
>ERZ778029.1724-NODE-1724-length-16806-cov-3.580801_pt1 | contig 16806 bp, 16 predicted proteins | sample MGYA00375759_ERZ778029 | MGnify/ENA primary metagenome ERZ778029 (study PRJEB29350, sample SAMN05389819) | bioreactor metagenome | isolation source: Ammonium sulfate bioreactor | place: South Africa: University of Cape Town | collected 2014-04-04 ...
GGGCGAGTAATTGAACAGAATCCAACGGACCACATGGAAAATTCATGATCACGTCGATTGACCAAAATCTTGAAATTGTTTTCAGTTAAATTCAATCATGATTTTAATATCCAAAAGCAAATATATTGATTTTTATCGTCTATAAATAAATACAATGAATTAGTCAATATTAAACTTGGATTGATTTCGTGAGAAAATGCTCGACTAAGTTTCTTTCTTCGTCTTGCACGTTTGTTAAATAAGAAGAATTTAACTAAGCTTATTTAACCATATAAATCTGATTAACAATTTCAATATATACATCGAGTTCTCATCGACAGGTAGACCGCAAAAATGCCATCGACGTCTGTTAGCAATTGAAAAGGAAAAAAAGCGCACGCACATACATCAAAAAAAGCAAATAATAAGAAAAGAAAAAAAAAGAAATGAGAAGAGAAGAGAGACGATGGTGTTGAAGTTTGCGATTTGAATATATTCTATGTAACGAAATTGGGACGACGTAGAAAAAAACGAGAAAGAGAAAAAGAAAGAAAGAAAGCAAGCAAAGTCTCTCTTTACACTGTTGCATTTTTTTTTGCTCTCCTCTCATTTTCGTGTAAATTGGTCAGTACAATTTCAAGAATCATCTAACATTTACACATTAAATCTCATAAATCGAGTTCTAATTGAATGCATTTGTTCAATTTTCAAAACAAATATTTAATAATTCTAATCGAATAAAAGTTCAACAATTGTCTTTCATTATATTCAAGGTCATATTCGGTTTTTTTTCTCTCTTCGTCAACAATGTCCTTGTTGCATAGGACGTTCGAGAAACAGATGTCATTCAATGATGAATGATGATTGATGAATTTCTTTTGATTGAGAATTCAAAATGTGTGTTGCTTATTGAACATTTGAAGTTTACTGTTTGGCTTCACTCGAAACTGACACAGATATGCGCATGAAAATGACCTATTTACTTGTGAAAAACGAAAACAAACTATGAAACTTTGTTGTTCTCATTCAAACTTTAAATCTCTCGAAACAATGATGAAGCAGCATAAAAAGATAACAGCTAAGAAAAGTTTGTTATTTCGCTTATCAGGTCGTTTTAAAAAGATCGGCGTACCATTGAGAATAAGCATAATTTATCTCCAACGAGAGACCAAACGTTTGTTAACGTGCTGTAAACATCAACATGGTAAGAATATTTTGTTTTTATGATGTTTTTCAAACGGAATTTTTTTTTCAAGGCTAGTGTACAAGTCGACGTACCGACAGGTTACCCAAGATCATCTCAAACACTTTCGGATAATGCACTTCGAATCTTCATCTGGTATTGCGTTTGGTTGCTATTATATTTTGCTAGTGGATGGATCTCAAAACTCCTTCTACCATCAGTTCGGTAGGTTTCACTCTGGAAACAGACTTTGCAATTGATTGTTTTTGGGGTTTTTTTTGCAGAAAATTAAAACCAAAAGATCAAATGTTCTGGGGCTTATCCATGGTTCGTGCTATGTGTGGATTTTTAACATTATGGGGTGTGCGACTTGTTTTTTATGACAAAAATCTTTCACTTGATCGTGTCTATGCATCAACAGACGAGTCCTGGACGTTTCTTTCTGTTATCACTGGTTTCTTCATTTTCGAAGAATTAACTTTGATGTTCTTCGATATTAAATACAAAACATTCTCAAAAGAATTACATTTGCATCATATCCTTGCTTTCAACGGTTTCTTCATTTGCGCCTATACACATACCGGTCATTATTATGCAGCTCAAGTCTTCATTCTCGAAGCTAGTACACCATTTTCATGTGTTTGCTGGTGTTTATTGAAATTAAAACTTGAACGAACGTTTGTTTGGAAAGCTAATCAATGGATTTTGATTTATATCTTTCATGCACGAACGTTCTATGAACTCTGGTGCTGGTCTGTTTTCTATCGAGACTGGGATTATATGAAATCTGAGTTATCAATAGCTTATATTGTGAATTTATTTATTGGTCTTGCTATTGTTACAATTTGGTTAACACCATATTGGACGTACAAGAAAACAGCACAATACTTCAATCCAGTCGATTGGAATTCGGAAGTCAAAGGCAAAAAGAAAGAAGACGATGTTGACAAAACATCATAGACAAATTCTTCTAGGATTAAATTATCAAATTTACTTGCTTTCTGTCTGTGATTCGTAATTTATTTTTGAACAATAAAAATAAAAATAATCCACCGGTTAAATTTTCTCATATCATAACAATCCTTTACAAATCAGCTTGCTAACGGGGATATACACTGACTAGTTACACGGAAGGTTCGATTTTGACTTGCGAATCTATATACAAAAAAAGAGAAAACATTATGCTGAAGTAATAGTTTCTGATTGTTTGTTGGCACTGGTATTTTCTTCTGCTTCTTCTTCTTCTTCATTTGAAGCAATTTCGACGGCGTTTTCAGCACCAATCCCATTTGTTTGACAATATTCACGGAATTTTTCCTGTTCTAATTCACGCATTAGATGATTCAATGCATAGATCTATTTTTGAAACACTCAATATCAAACAAAAGATAATCGAAACAGAAAAAAAAAGCCGACTTGTCTTCGTTGAAAATCAGCTCTTTGTTTCTTAGTAAAACAATCTTCAGTTGTTGTTGTTGTTGTTGCATTCAATGGTGGTAAACGTGTTTGTAAACTATTTGTCGATGATGTGTGAACAGATTCTTTAACTTGTGAACGGTATCTTTTGAAGTGTGTTCGTTCTAATTTATATCAAAATCGATTAACGAATAGGTAAACATGAAATTGTACCTGTTGTAGAAAGAAAAACACTGGATTTTGAAAGGAGAGATGGAAGTTTTGTTTGACTGAGTGTTCGAACATGATGTTTACGCGATGTTGGACGTTTAGACATCGAAGGCGTTAGCGCAATTTGATTGTTCGAAGACATTGATTAGGTTTCGTATAGAAAAATAAACAAATCGATCGATCGCGTAGAAAAACAATCGACGTATGTATAGACGCCATTTACATGTCGTTTTTCTTTCGTAACTATAGTTTCGACAGAGATTCGCGTGAAAATAATATTGAAACAATGGAAAATTGTTTGTTAACTTTTATTTTTAGGAGAAAAATTGAATGAATACGAAAATGATCGATTGAAAACATCGAAACATTAATGCAGTTTAACGTCATCAATTGACGAGACAAACCTCTGATTGGTTAAACACGATTGTGAGACTATATTTTGAGCTGAGCCTACGTAAACATAAATCAAATCGATTTTTTTGTTTCACAAAAAAAGCAAATCAACCGAAGTGTTTTATTCGTCTTAAAACCGATTCGTTTCTTTATTTGTTTTCAATATTTATTTAACTTCTTATCATGGATCAAGTTCAACAATTCACTGAACCATGTAAACAATTTATGAAAGACTCCGTTCGTTTAGTTAAAAAATGTACAAAACACGAGCGTAAAGGTACGTTCACCTAGTTTTTATAACTAAATCTCATTGAATTTCCGTCGTATTGTAATTTAGAATTTCAAAAAATCGCCATGGCCACAGCAATCGGCTTTGCCATCATGGGTTTCATTGGTTTTTTTGTTAAACTTATTCATATTCCTATTAATAACATCATTGTTGGCTCATAAAATGATAGAAAACGAAAACATAAATAAAAATAACCAAACAAACATGCGTGTGTGTGTGTGTGTTATTTCTCGTTGTTTATTGTCATGTTACTTTCTATTCTTTAACTAAAGTTTTACGTGCAATGATAAAACAAAACGAATTGAATCATTTCGATTAAAGATAAAGATAAACTGAATGAACTAGTCTCGTTGTTTTTCGAATTGAATGAAAAAGAGAGAGTTGAACTAAACTAGATAGGTTTTCGGAGATAGATGTCAGTAGAACACAGACTTCATCAATCCGAGTAAATCGAACCAATCATTGTTGCATTTGACTGACTAACACATAATCTATTTACTAAACTACATATCACTGAATAATTCTTATTTTATATTGATTGACCTAGTCGTATTTTTTAAAACAAACGCACAATGTTAAATTCATTTTCTAATGGTGATGATTTCTCAGTAGTAAATTCAGCATCCGATCATATATTTTCTCATTATCGTGAAAGTGATGACACATCTTATTCATCTCAATATCTTCCAACACCTTCAAACAATCCTAGTACATATGATACTCCATCGACAAATCATACAACAAACAATACAACTTCCACAACAACGCTTCTTATCGGTGAACCATTTTCTGGTCTTGTCGCTTCTCTTGTTCCGTCGCCACAATTGTTGCTAAACGATAGTGACGATCAAATTCTTTATGATGAATACGGTTTTCGTGTTGATATCAATGAAACCGAACAACAATATCAAATTGTTCCAATCATAGAAAACGAACAGATGAAATTAAAATGGTTAACACATCGTGATTCAGCATATCACATCGATGTTGGTCATTTTCCCATAGTTGAACAAGAATTTGTACATAAAATCGATCCGAAAAAGTTTCGTGACGATCCCAAACTTCACCAATTAATTCAACAATCAAGTGGCATTCCATTGTCATTACGTTCTCAGATTTGGATGACTCTCAGCGGATCATTACGAAAGAAATATCAAGCTAAAATGCCCTACATCGATATACTCAAACAATGCAATAACGATGCACAAATCTATTCGAAACAAATCGAAAAAGATCTTCTACGAACATTGCCAACCAACGCTTGTTTCATGTCAATGAACGCATCGGGCGTGTCACGATTACGACGAATTCTACGAGCGATTGCTTGGCTTTTTCCCGACGTTGGCTATTGTCAAGGCATGGGCGTTATTTGTGCAACATTGTTGCTACTTTTCGAAGAAGAAGATGCGTTCTGGATGATGTGTGCTATCGTTGAAGATCTTCTTCCTGGTCAATATTATTCGGTTTCATTGTATGGTGTTCAAGTTGATATTCGTGTTTTTCGATATTTAATCGAACAACATCTTCCAAATATTCATAATCTCTTCGGTGAACACGATATTGATCTAACATTGATTTGTTTTCAATGGTTTTTAACACTTTATTCCAATGTATTTCATGTTCGATTTATATTTCGTTTGTGGGATTATTTGTTTCTCCATGGTTCAATGATTTTATTTCAAATCGGTTTACTTATGTTTAAACAATACGAACAAACACTTCTTAATTGTACGTCAAGTACACAGATTTTTAATTTTCTCTGTGAATTACCACAATTATTCGAGTATGAATACGGAACGAACGAGCAAATCTTTTTCGATCTACCGAATTTATACGATCTGAATTCGAATATAATCGAATGTCATCGAAAGAAATATTTAGCCGAATTAATGTCTCAAGAAGGTTATACAATTAATCCTAAAATGCCTCTACTCAATTTGCCGAAAGATATTCTTCAACGACGACACAATCATAAATTGAAAGCATTAACAACGAGTAATTCTCAAGCATTAATCGAAAGAAATATCAATCAAACTGAAATGCTTGTTAATCTTCGTGAAGCAATATTAAAAATTGCAAAACATTTCAAAGATACTGACTCAGAGAACTATACAGACGAAAATCTACAACTGAATGTTGATTATTCAATTGAATCTCATGTTAAAGATCATGAATATTACGCAAATATTTCGTTACAAAAATATAAACGTGCAAAAGCATTAATCGATTTCGATAGTCACGATTCGAATGAATTGAGTTTTAAACGAAATGATATTTTAAAAATCCTCTCAATGACCGATGAACATTGTTGGATTGGCGAATTAAACGGTAAACACGGTTGGTTTCCAGCAAAATTCGTACAATTAGTTGATGAAAGATCGAAATTATATTCTCCAGCTGGTGATGATAGTGTCGATGAATTCATATCCGATCTTATTCGAGGCAAATTAGCGACTTGTCTAAAAGCGATATTCGAACATGGTTTGAGAAAAACACCTCTCGTACTCGGTGGCATTTGTCATCCGTGGTTATTCATCGAAGAAGCAGCTCTACACGCGATTAATAAAGATTTCGATAGTGTTTATGCTCGATTAGTTCTTTGTAAAACCTATCGTTTAGATGAAGACGGTCGAATTTTAACTCCTGAAGAACTTCTTTGCCGGTGTATTCGATCGATTAATTACACGCATAATCTTGCTCATGCACAAATGGATGTTAAATTACGTTCATTTATATGTGCTGGTTTAAATGAACAGGTTCTTCATCTTTGGTTAGAAACACTTTGTTCATCGACGAATATAATTAATAAATGGTATTTGCCATGGTCATTTCTTCGATCGCCATGCTGGGTACAAATTAAATGTGATTTAAGAGTTTTACAACAGTTTTCGTTTACTCTTCAACAAGATCTTGAATTGCCATTAGCTTATAGACAAATGGATGTTCTATCGAGTGTACGAGATATGTTAATGAAACATCATTTATTTAGTTGGGATCTTTAAACGTTTACTTTTTTTTAGTGATCTATGTGCAATAAAATAAAGTTTTAGTTTCTATTTTTATTTGTAAATCAAAAGAGAACACAATGATTTACTTCCATATGATCGTTCTTTTTTTTCTGTTCTTGTTGTTGTTGTTCGACGTTTATGTTTGTTGTTGTATTTTTATGTTGTGAAAGTAAAGGGACACGTTTAGTTTTGAAAGACAAGAAGAAAACACGCACATACATATTTATATATACACATGAATATATTACCGATTTATTTTAGATCGAATGGCAAGTGCACTTGTCGAAGAACATGTTTGTGTAACACCGAATTGTGGAGAAAAAGCAAAACTTCGATGTCCAAACTGTGTTAAATTAGGTAGAGAACAAACATTCGTTTCAATTCCGTTTGATTAGTATTGTTGCTGTTGTGTAGGTGTACAAGATGGATCATATTTTTGTTCACAAGATTGTTTTAAAAGTTATTGGCAAGAACATAAGAAATTACATGTTCAATCTAGTAAATTATTGTTAATTGATTTTGATTCGATAGAAAATCTGTTGATTTTTAGAGAATTCTTCGTCAACGAGTGATGCTGGAGGAAATTATAATCCTTGGCCAGGTTTTCATTTTACTGGACCACTTCGACCGTATCCAATCGTAGGAAGAAAAAAAACATAAATGAAAATTTAAAATGTGTGTATTTAGACTCCAAGACGAATAATTCCACCGCATATCCCTCGACCGGATTATGCTGATGATCCTAAGGGTAGATCAAAATCTGAAGAAGGAGAAAAATCTTCAAGTAGTACAATACGAGTTCTAACGGACGAAGAACAAGATTTATTACGTGCGAGTTGTAAAGTATGCAAATTGAATAGAATTTTTAAAATCAAATCAATAAAAAAAATTGTTTTAAAGATTGGACGAATTGTATTAGATGAAGCAGCTCGATCACTTCGAGTCGGTATGACAACTGACGAAATCGATCGAATTGTCCATGAAGTATTTCGAACAAATCAATTCCAATACATATAAAGTCACTCTTTTTCGTTTAGTGTTGCGTGGATAATGAATGCTATCCATCTCCATTGAATTACTACGAGTTCCCCAAGTCATGTTGCACGTTCGTTTGTTCGAATTCGGTTTGCTAATTTATTTCTTATTACTTTTCAAGGAGTGTCAATGAAATCATTTGTCACGGTATACCAGATCTACGACCTTTAAAAGATGGTGATATTCTTAATAGTAAATGACGCAAAAAAACCGAGGAAACAATTTCGTTTACGAAAAATTTTTTTTTTCTTTTTCTAGTTGATATTAGCGTTTATAAACACGGCTTTCATAGTGATTTAAATGAAACATTTTTCATCGGGAATGTCGATCAAAAATCGCGTGATCTTGTTCGAACATCTTATGAATGTTTAGAAAAAGCTATGGAAATGAGTAAAAACTTTCTATACAAATGTTTTGTTATTCGTTATTTCTTTTTGATTTTAGTCCGTCCAGGTACAAAATATCGTGATGTAGGAAATGAAATTCAAAAACATGCAACAGCCAATGGTTGTTCTGTTGTTCGATCTTACTGTGGACACGGTATTCACAAGTAAACAGAACTTCTAATATGATCTCTGATTGAATCGACATTTTCTTCTTTAGACTTTTTCACTGTGCTCCTAATATTCCTCATTATGCAAGTTCGTATCCTTCGGTTTTCTTTTTTCTTTTTATTTTAAATGAAATTTATTTTTCTGCTAGAAAATAAAGCGATCGGAGTAATGAAAGCAGGTCACTCGTTTTCTATCGAGCCTATGATCAACGCAGGTACATGGAAAGATATTCTCTGGAACGATAATTGGACATCAGCAACCGAAGATGGACAACGATCTTTTTTCCTTCGTTTTTCTTTTTGAACTAAGTTCAAACATAAAAATTAAAACTAAATCAAGAACATCCGATGTACTAGCTCTTTATTGTTTTGTCTCAAAGATATTTATATAAGCCACAACGTTATAGTTGCCTTTTTCTCCCTTTTAACCACCGGGATTTGGGCAAAGGAAAAAAAAAGAAAACAGAAAGCAAACAATGAAACGAATATGAATACTCAGCATATACACAAACATCCGAAAAAATACAAGAAAAAATATTGAGCATGTTCACAAAAAGATAATGACAGAAAAAGAAAACAAAACGATTAAGTGGTGCAGATGGATTTCTTCTATACACAAGTTCTAAAATACGCACTGTCATTGATGTGCAATTGTTGTTGTTGTGATGGTGGTGGTTGTGGTTGTCCTATTTTATAAACGATGTTCTTTCATTGGTACGGGATGAGTATTAACAGCCATCATATAACTATAACGATTTGCTAGATTTATATTGGCTGTTTGTGAATTTTTTTTATAGCTAACAGATGATGATGCTGGCGGAGAGGATATTCCTTGAGAATCAACATCAAGTGGACCAACAAAACTGTGATTTTGTGGAGGAGATTTAGTTGACAAACGTAAAGGTGAACGATCGATTTGAATTTCTTGAAAATGTCGTCGTAAACGATCGGCATACGCTTCGTATCGTTGTAACTAAATGAAATTTCGATGAAAAACAAAACTTTTCTTTTCGTTGTTCCTTACTTCATATTGAAGATATTCGAGTTTATCTTTATTTTCAATCATATCACATGATTTTATTTGTTTAATATCACCATTTATTGTTTTATTAGCATATAATTGAACTCGTAAATCGTTCAATTGTTTTGTTATTTGATTAATTTGATGAATAATAAAATCGTATTGTTCAAACTAAAAAAATCTCTCGAATTCAACACGAATTTCAACATAAAATCAACGAAATCTTACAACAGAATAACGTGTTTGAACACTCGGCAGAAGTGGTCGTTGAAAACGTAATGAAACTGAATCGATAGCTGCCGGTAACGGTGGTGAGGAGAACGATGCTGCCACGAGATTAATTGCGTCGATCCATTTATTCATCGTTTCTTGATCACTTGTTTGAAAAAGATATTCAGCCCAATCGGACGTACGTAAACGAAATACATGCTGTCGTTTACGATAATCGCTTGCTGGTTGAGCAAATGCGTGATGTAAACGAATGGAATTACTATCGCCAATTAAGATTGTCGATGGTTGATGATCGTTTTTATGTAAATCGAGAACCATATCACGTAATGTCGCATAATAAGCTTTCCAGCCACGACGTAAAAGTCGAGCTAAAATCATAATTTGTCAATCGAAATCAAAATAAAAGAATTTAACAATCAACATACTCCGCTTGCCATCGGACTCGGCACAACATTTTCGCATAAGATAACCCTTAAAACAAAACAAAAAAAGCAGCATTGTTTCATCAAATTGTTCGATGTCAAACTCTTACCTGCATGTATTCAATGCTTTTACTCAAATCAGAAATCTAATAACAACAAAAGCCATCGATTGGATCTCATAAAATCATAAAAACACTTACTTCTAAAAATGGATTGACAATATTGCTGTAACCATGCAATGTTCCATGACCATCTAATCGTACATCATTATAATCGTCGGAGACAAGAGTTCTACAAACATGATACAATGTTAGTCTTCTTTTTTTTTTCTTCTCTTCGACATTCTCGTTAGTCGATAATATCTATTGTACGATTATTAGAATATAATGTCTCTGGTAATAGGAAAAAAGATTTTCTCTTCGCGTCAAATGTCAACGGATACCTGTATATCTGTTTTCACTATAAACAATTGTCAAAATGCATAGCAATGGATCAATAAAAAAAAAAAGAAACATTCTTCTTCTTCCTCTTCTCGTTTCTCATTTGCTTATTTCGTCCTTCTCATTTCTTTTTATTGCGTGCTAATGATGACTATGTACAGACGACGCGTATGTATATATATATATATATACATGTCTACATGAGACTCATTCAATAATAGAATTCCCTAAGAAAAGAAAATGATAACGAGTAGTTTGTTCAATGAAAATGACAAAATATATTTTACGCGTGACTGACGATGGACTTCTCAATGAGCGTGACACACGCAAACACACGCACTTCCTCTTTCTCTCATATCCAATGAGTTTCCGATATATGAGAAATAATTATTCGATTGACTATATCCGTTACTCAAGGTCGGTCGAACTAATGGACATAGATCATCGTCGAAACAAAAATATTGTCTCGTTTTTTCTTTAATTAAAAGCATATGCAAGTGCTACATTATCTTGCAAGGACGAAGAAAACCTATCAAGGATGTTACTCTTCAAATGCTATTCAATCGATCAATAGCAATTGCAAGAGAAGAAAAAAAAAGACAACGACACGCCGATGTACATGTCTCGAAGCTATGTGAAAATAAAAGATTCTATTTACGTTTCGTTCATCAATTGTTCGTTTTTAATTGCATTATACAATGATTTCAATAAATCTTTGGAAAAATCTTTTCCATCGTTTAATTCATGTAGATTGTCGCTGAATTGTTGAAAGGTCATTTTATTGGTTATTTTCTATTGCAAAAAAGAAAAGAATAACATAGACTAATTCTTAATGATGCGTAGCAAATAAACATCAACGATTAATCTAAACAAATCTTCTCGACTTACCGGATCATGAAGATCTGTATTGAGTAGCATGATTGCACATGTAAGCATATGACAAGCATCTAGATTCAAATAAACAAATCAATTTGATTGATGAAGTTATTTTATCTTACCAACTGAAGTGAATGTTGTTGGATTACAATCGAGATATCGTGCAGCAAAAAAATGCAGAACGCGTTCACGATCTTGTGCTTCGCCAATGATTGTAAATTGTTTAACAAATTTTCTTAATGCACGATCAAGTGTATCACCTTGAAAATTAAATAATTTAACATATTCTTCGGCAACTAACTGATTGAAATCATTCCTAAATAAATAAATATTCATTTAAATATTTGATATTCTCTTTTTTTGTGGTTTCTTCTTGCCTTTGGATTGAATGTCTCATTCTCTGTTCGTATTATGAATAAATAAATCGATATGCAAAACCTATTTCTGTGTTTCTCTTTCTGCCTGCATGAATAAATTTTTGACAAACGGAAATATATTCAACTATTTCAACGAGTCTCGACACTTCGCTTTCAATTATTCTCAAAAAGCAGAAAAAAATTCTTTCTAAGTCACGACCCTCAAAATTTTAGGTTCACACACGGTTTGTAATGCTTCACTAATTCGATGAAACCAAACAAGAAGTCAGAACTCACATACGTTTGTTCATTTGTACAGATGCAACAATTGAACAAACACATAGTCCCACCAAGTGCACATGTTGCTGGACTGGGGTAATCGTGTGTGTTCTCAATTGAAACAATTGAAAATAAATCCTTTTTCTTCTTCTATCTGCGTGTATGTATGTGTTTTGTCAATAGAAGAATTTGTAGTGTCGATGTTTTCAATATTTTTCTGTTAATCGACCGGCATAACGCATTGAATAAGTAAGCGGTTGAGAAAGAGAACGGACGCGAAAATCGACTACTTCACCCGCTAATGTTCAAATCAGACACAATGCAAGAAATGCCATTGCGTTGTTTGCTTGCCTAGTTGTGTGTGTCTCGTTCGTCGCTAAACTATTTTCATGCACACATGGTGATGATGCGCTCGCTTGAAATAGAGAAAGAAAATGAGAACTCGAGAGAGAAAACAATCTAGCCGGAAGATTCAAGCTTATATATCGAGTCAAGCTAAGAAACGAGAGAAGAAGAAAAAAAAAAGAAAATCACTGCGACATCGAAGAGTTGTTATTTGATATAGTAGCAGATTTTTCAAGACGAAGAAGAAAAAGGAAAAAATTCCGAAGAACAAGACATATTCCGGAAAGCGAATGATGTAAGAAAAATCATCTTAGTTTTCCTTTTCTCTTTCTTTCTGTCTTATTTCCACGCATTCAAGTATGTTATACTAATCAAATTCAGATTTGAATAAAAGAAAACGAGAATATTAGAGGAGAGAGAAAATACGTCCGAATGGAATTGATCATGCAGAGAACATTGCATGTTTAGATTTCGACAAAGGTCAATAAACGCTGAGAGATAAAAATAGATTTTTTGTTTCTTTTAATCGGAAGAGATTAATCGGATGAAAGATTTCCTTTCATTGATCTTTGGTAAATACCTTTTACATAGATGAAATACAACATCGGTCGATTTAAAGCCATCGAGTGCATAAAGACGTTTGGCTAATCGACGAGCTGATGGTGAATCCACGGATTTATTTACTGTTTCAGCAGTGACTATTGAATCGAATTCATCGTCGATATGTTTGAGTTTAGCATCGATTTCTTCTTTGACTTTTTGATCTAATTCACTTGACATCTGTGCTGTTGTTGATCTTGTTGCTGGCTGATTCAAATGTGTTAAATCTTCATGAATTTCTTCGGTTGTTTTTAAATTTTCGAGATTATCATAATCGTTTGTTGTGGTTGATGATGGAGGTAAATCGATTAATGATGACGATGAGATTGTTAAATCTTCGGTTGCCTCCTTTCGACCAAATGAATCGAGATTGTTTTCGCAGGAACGACTTTTCGTCGTTGAATTGTAACCATTTGTCATCGAATGATGATTTGTCGAGAAGCCGTTGAGTGCAATCGAATTGTCACCTGCTGAATGACGCACTGAATCGATAAGATCCGATGGTGTATAACTCGGATTTTCTAATGACAAATAAAAAAATAGATTAGTCTCGGGCTTTTTTTATTCGTTTCAAATAGAGAACCACTCCCATTAAAATTAGTCGTGCTGAGAGGAGAGAAGAGAGAAAAACCTTTTTTTCTTTTCCTTCTTATCTTTACTGGGAGAGAAACAAAACGTGTAAATCTATTGGCAACAGATTTTTGTGATTTGAAAATGAACGAGTGTAAACAGTTCCTCTGTGAATCAAACGAAAGCAATCGTTCTGTCAGACATAAAGAACAAAATCGATTGTAATCAATGATACTCAAATCTATCTCTCGAAGCGAACAGAAAAAAAAAGTCGTTCGAAACATTGAAAGTGGGTGTTTATAATGAAATTGAATACCCATTGTAATCATACACCCTGAGGATGTACGAACAAAAAGTAAATAGAATAATTGATTGTTCTTGATCTTCGTTGATGTAACTGAGTAAATAGCAGACAACAATTCGAACAACGTACCTGATTTCAGTCGAAGACGAATTCGATTGCCGGATAATTTCAAATTTTTGATAACTAAAAACAAAAGAAAAATCTTAGAAAATCACTAAACAAACGAAATTTCGATTGATTTACATTCTTCGAGCGTTTGTCCAGCTGTACTAACGCCATTTAATTCAACGACAACATCACCCGGCAGAACCTGAAATTCATTCGAAAACGATGTTCAATGGAACTGAAATCCGTGTTTCTACTTTAGCTAGTGATCGCCAAATATGCGCTGGCAAACGAGTTGCATTGTGATTAATCGATTGAACAGTTATCACCGAACGAGAACGTTTCGAACTCGAATGTTCAATTGAATCTTGTTCATGAATCGATTCTTCGGTGATAGTTTTTCTTGTCGATTCATCATTTTCATCGAACCATTCGATTCCAAAGCCATTATCTAAGAAATCATGTCGATATCTACGCCAAGAAAAACAAATTTTCACTAAAAATTTGCAAATAAAAACAACGAATTACATACAAATCAACGACTTTCAAAGACATCGGATAAGTTGTTCAATATTCGAATTGAAAACAATGAGATGCTGTTCTTTTCTCTTGACAGTGATCGATGAATCAACAAGACGAAAATAAGTTCGCCTTTGTTTTCTCAATAAACCAATCGAACTATGAAAAAGAAGGAGAAAACAATCGATTCGTCGAAAAGATGATCGATTTCCCTCGAGATAATATTCGATATTAAATAATTTATTATCTGTCGAAATCAAACTCGAATAGAAGACTTTTTCCACGGAGAAAAATTTTACCAAGTCGAAATGCGCGACATCTCAAATTGCGTTTTTTCTAATAACTAAAACAAATCTCTTCAATTAAGGAAAACAAACTCGACGATGTATAAGCAGCTTACGATTTCCCGTCATTCCCTTGTTTGTGTTCGCAATAGCAACCATGTATGAAGTCGAAGACGTTAGCTCGAGAAAAGATCAACGTTTAGTAAGTTTTTTACGTTTTTGTTCAAACATTCGAATGAATCAATCAAGTCGAATTCGAATTATTCTAGAAATCGTTACGTTTAATTGAACTTAGTGATCATATCATTCGACTTAATCGTCGTGAAGATACTCAACTTGAACTACGTTTACGGCAACTCAAACGACAAGAAATGATTATGAGACGAATCTATGATCGAAATATTTATTTTCAACGTTTACATTTAAATGAAATCTACGAATCATTCAACGATCCATTTACAGAATCGACTCCCATCGATCGTATTCAAACACCAACATCGTTCTACGCAATTAAAATGCGACGAAATCAATCAGCTCCACCGAATAATCAACGAAAACCTGTTTGCAATTCACGACCGAACACAACACCGACACCGATTCGCCGTACAAGACGATCGATGAGCGTTTTCAATGAGCTAACACTCAAACCCGAATGTCGAACATTGGGAAATATGCTCCTCTTCGTTAACGACTCATCTGAATCGGAAGACATGCCCGTTCGATCGAAAACAATGATTCAATTAAAAACTGCAAATTAACATTTTCATTACGTGATTTTCTTCATTTCAATGCGAATATACATACGATACAACATAACACCACACAAAATAAAACCTTGAATATCCAACTACGACACGAAAAGAAGGAGAAATGTTATCATTTTGTTATGTATAGAGAGAGAGACACACACACACAAAATATACATACACACCAAACAACGAAAAACGATTTAAAAATGAAGGTGTTTTGTTTTATCTACATATGACAAAAGAAAATGAAATAACTACCCTATCTAGTCCTAGCCATAACATTCTGAATTTGGAGAGACAAAAAAAATACATGAATAACTATGAAACAAGTAATTCTCGACTTGAATTCGTCTGATTTTTGGTTAGATTTGTTGTTGACTCGTTGGCTGACTCGTTCGATTGAATCGAACTTGATTGATCAGATGTCGCTTCAAAATACGTATTTATCAAGTCATTTTTCTCTACTAACGGCGATGAATCAGCACTTCGTGGTAAAGTTTTCACACGTTTGTTATTCGCTTCATTCGTCGATGAATTGTTAACTAATTCTTCGGTTGGTGATGAACGTTTCAACGTAATACTATTCGGACGTAGGAGTTTCGGCGGTAGAGACGAATGTTGACTTGGTTGAGGCGATTCAACGGTGAGTTTCGCTAGGCCAGATGAAGGAGAGAGTAATGATTGCGGACGACGAGTATTAATCAAATCGAAATTAAAACCCTGCGGTCGAGAAAGACTCTTTGGTTGATCATTGTTATGCTCACGTTTGAGTGAACTACTACTACTGCAACCTTCCATTTGTAGGATTCGGCGACGATCGTTCATTACCGGCTCATTGACAATACATTTTGTGATTGGATTTGATGTATTGAATTTGATTATTGCGGATAATTTACGTTCGTATTCGTTTAATTGGCCTAGGAAATTGAAATTTGGAGATATGTATGATCGACGAGCTTTGATGTATCGATAGGCATCATCAGCTGTCAAGTGTAAATGACGCATTATATAAGAAACAGCTAGAGCTGGTGAACGACTAATTCCAGCTAAAATTAAGGAGAAAAAAAAGCGGTTCATTGATATGTTTTGAAGCATTTCATCGACAAACCTAAACAATGGATAAACACACGTCCATTATTCTGTCGAGCTTTTTCTAAACGAATAAAACAAAAGTGATCAATAGTTCTTCAATTTATTTCTTTGTTTTTACCAATAAATGTAAAGGCTTGATCGAAATAAGGTAATAATTGAGCACTATGACAATCATTGACAGGTATTCGTAGAAAATGTTCGTCATCACTTTCATCCAGAAAAGGCGCTTTTTCACCCGTCGTACTCACATTAATCACGTGAGTTATACGATTCTCCTGCACAAATCATAAAAAAACGTAATTCTATTTTCGATTCTCTCGTTCTTTGTCTTTTACCTGCATTGCTTTGGTTGAAAGTGCGTCTTCTTGAGAGCCTAAGTATAAAAACGGTAGAATCTGCGATGGTCCAACATTAGGTGGTGTTGATGTTGCTAAACATTGTTCGCTCGATGATCGTTGAGTAAGATGACTATTGTTGAGAAACATTTTATCTAGATTAAAAGTTTGTTCAGAAAAAACACATCGAAATAAAAGCTATTTCGTCATTT
>ERZ778029.1726-NODE-1726-length-16770-cov-3.673886_pt1 | contig 16770 bp, 17 predicted proteins | sample MGYA00375759_ERZ778029 | MGnify/ENA primary metagenome ERZ778029 (study PRJEB29350, sample SAMN05389819) | bioreactor metagenome | isolation source: Ammonium sulfate bioreactor | place: South Africa: University of Cape Town | collected 2014-04-04 ...
CTCGTGCCGAACGTAGAAATTCTTTCGGATAAATCCGTTCAATTAACATGGACCAACGATGGAAATGAGAATAAATATGTTATTGAAAAACGAGAACCGAATGCAACTGAATGGACAAAAGTAACGAAAGTACCACTTTCACAAGGTTTAGCTCTATTAGAAGATCTCGATGATGCTCAACAATGTCAATTTCGTTTAGTTGTCGCAGCTAAATCAGGTTTCAATGATTTCGACATACGTATATCGAATAATATTTTCTTTTGGTTTAGATGATACGAGTGAATCGGATTTATTAACAGTTCATAATGTCAATGAATGGCTTAGTTCATTACGTCTTGTTCCAACATCAGCGACATCAGTTGATGTTGATATATTCGATGAAGGTTTCAAACAATTCGATCGATATAAAGTCGAATTTACAACAATCGATCAACTCGATCAATGGCAACAAGTAGATTTTCATCAACAATTGTATTTTTCTTTCAACAATCAACATATTTTTCTGTTTAGATTCCTGATATAACTCGTGATGTTGCTCATTTAACTATCGATAAACTTAAACAAGGCACTGATTATAAATTTCGTTTTACACCTGTTCTACGAGGAGCATCAACTACTACTTCTGGCAATGCTGAAGCAATCAGCTCTCAACTTGCATTAGTTCTCGATGTTAAAACACCGCTATCAGGCAAAGATCGATGTTTGTTTACATTTGATTATTCAAATTGAATATGTAGTTTTGTCTTTGATTGTTGTTTATTAGTAAAAAAACAAACGAAACCACCTGCTCCTCCTCCTCAATTTGCCATTCATCAAACCGATCCGACGACTGTTCTCATCGAAGCAATCGTTCCTTTGGATAAACCGGTTGCATTCGAAGATGTTTTCGATGTCTATTCGAAAAAAGAAACGCTCGAAGGAGAAGAATGGTCGAAAGTAAATTTCGTAATCGAAATAATCAAATTGATGTTTTTTTTCTTCGTATTTTTAAGATCGGTACTATTGATAAAGATCATTTAAATCTTACAATGAAAAATCTCTCGTAAAATTCACAATCAGAATTCACCTGACGAAGAAAATAATATCATTCAACAATTTCAATTCGAAACTGCATCAGGTTTGAAAGTTAATCGACAATAAATCACATCGAACTCAGTTTTTTTGTTCAATATTTAGTTAAATTATACGATCCATCAGCTTTCTTAGAAAAAATTCAACAAAGTCTTGAAAATGTCGTTAGTGGAGTTATGCGAGCGGGTACTTTTTGTTCTTCATTGTTCAACTGTTAAATACTTTTGTTTTCTCGCGTTTAGCTGCTGGACATGAACCTCTTAACGATCCATTGAATGTCAGTCTCAACGAAGTCATTAAAGAAATCTTTCAAGATGAATCACTTGTTCCCAATGAACAGTACGGTTTCGATACATTAGCATTGAGCAATGATCTACAATTATTCTGTGGTCCTAAACAGATGATGCTTCAACAACTAAAAGGTAGTGAAACAAGTGAATCATCGAAAGTCAACGGAGAAATTGTCATTCATAATTATATTCAACCGAATCGGGAACAACAACCGGTTATTGTTCGAGAAGAAAATGGTAACACACGAATTGGTAATATTGATGGTGATGTTATCGTACGAAATGTTGTTACTGATGTTTTATTAATTAATGAAGAAACACGAAATCAATTGTCGATGAATATCGTTGGACAAGCATTCTTGAAAGGTGTACAAGGAATATTAATTGCTTCGAAATTTAAAGGAATTATCGTTGTGAAAAATGTACAAAAATCATAGAGCAAAGACTCAGAAGATTGTTTGTTTTTCTTAAATTAGATTTAGTTTAATAAATACAAGATTCTTTGATTGAGTAGTATTCAGTTCATGTTCGTAGTTTTCTTTTTCATGATCATTGATTATACGAATGAAAGAGCGAATGCAATCGACTATTCGCTATTATTAAATAAACAAGTAGATCGACGTAATGTTAGTACGCCTTCTAATGCATCCTAAGAACTCCTCCTATTTGATCAAGATCAAAAGCATACGGAAGAATATATGTATACTAGCTGAATAATGGAGTACTCGTTGCAAGATGGCAGATGAATTCAACAAAATATGCAATAAACCACTCGAAATATGAAACTATAGACACCTATATTCTGTAGTTAGTTTCTATTGGAGTTTAATGACATCATTTCATGAGTAATGCGTAGGTTTTGGCAATGAAGCATCATGACGCATTGATTGAGTATCACGAAAGAATATTCGCGTTTCGATTCATTCGAAAAGCAGAAACCAAATGAAATAGCAACGTCCTAAAATTTTCGATTCGTTCTCGCCTGAGAACAACAAAGGCCTAAATCTACCGAACTCATTAATAAATTAAAGTGGCAATCCATGATAAATATTAACGATAGATCGTAGCGCACTGTAGTTCGTCAACTCTAAGATCCTCATGAACAATTCGCTTGCATAATCGTCGATAGAACTCATTGCAATTATCTTGGCCCTATGAACATTCGTTTCTTATCCAATCGTCAGAGATAGCGATAGGCTTTTCTCATCTTCAAGATATGTGCAATCGTCGATCAATGGACTGTTTTTTTTTATTTCGTCATTTATCGAAAATCGTACAAGATCAGTTTACTGACCACCGATAGTGTCAATGTTAATGTGGTGAACAATCCGTGTATATACATGTATAATCTATTCATTGATACTGATCCTATCGCAAATCAGTTGCTGATATCACGCTCCTCCTATGAATTTACATTTATTTATCTTTGCTTTTGAAATAATTTCTATTTTAGAATTACGGTAGGTTCATCTTGGAACGTACTTTCCAGCTGTTGGACAAATTCTGACAGTTAAACTTATATTTTATAGTAAAAAACAAATGTAAATGCAACGGTTGAGTCATCACAGCCTTCTGTTGTTTTTGTTGAGTCAAAAAACAGAAAGAAAAAGAAAAGGGATGTTTTTTTTCTCCCCCTCATAGCAGATGCTATTGGACGATAACAACAATCCCATGCTTTTGCATACCAAAAGAAGCAAGAGGAAGGAATGCGTCATGCAGCTCTGACGTAGGCAGACTTTGCTGCGACAGTCAAATCGTACTCATGACGTCATTTGTGTAGGCGTAGTAGAGAGAACGAAAAAAAAATAGCAGTTTTATATATATATAAGAGAATGTAATGTCGAAGTCTAAAACAACGATATCATTGTATGCGATCAAATCTATTACCAATAGATCAACAACTGATGTGTATGAGCAAAAGTCAACCCGGGGATTTCCATCCCGTTCTAGCTTCGACTTCGATCAAAAGCGAACCATATCAACCGACGTCATCGGAAAGTAGTCGTGCATCGTGTGACGATAACGATACTATTGAATTCGGTCCTATTAAAGTTAAACCACGAAAGAAACCGGCACCAACATTAGCAACTGGCCGTCGATCGAAATACGAAATTTTACCGGCTGATGAAGAACAAAAACGTAATGTTCGTCGTGCACGTAATCGTGCTGCTGCCGAACGTGTTCGTATTAGTCGATTAAATATCGAACAACGACTTCTCGAGCAAATCGAACAATTAGAACAACAAGAATCCGCGTTAATGAATGACGTTGAATTTCTTCAACATCAAAAACTTCATCTCGAAACACGTATTTTTACTCATGAACAAATGTGTTCGAATGTACATTTACCGACCATCAATGAAGCCAATCTAATTCCAATTGAAAATCTTCCATTATTATTTCAACAAACCGATAAATTGGCTGAAATTGATTTCGATAGTTTGTTCACTGATTTGAATACCGAACAAGTGTTTCGAGAATCTCAACTGCCATCGGACGATCTTCAAGATTTCTTAATGGATCTATGAAATCTCTTCTAAATCTCAATAGCAATAGTCGAATAAATCTTTTTGTATTTTCTACCTTCTTTTTTTGTATAAATATGAATGAATCTACACGTGTATATCTGTTGTTGTTGTTATGCATTCTCTTTTTTTTTCTTACTGTTCGATAGATTTGTAAAATGTGATTGATATTATATTAGTATTTCAAAACAAATATATATGAGAAAAAAAAACAATGAAATTTTCTTCTTTTTTTCAAAAATAATCGTCGAAAACTGCTAAATATTCGAGCTATGATTTGATTGACATGGATCGTATGCAGACTGGTCGACCCATTTTAAGTGCTTTGCTTCTTTTTTCGTATCTCCTTGAGAATAAATATATGTCTTGTTTGATTATTTATTTTAACCTGTGGCGCGTATAACAAACATACAATTGGATTTCCAATCATCTCTCTTTCAGCTCGAGCAACTAGACGGCATATATTGACATTGAATTTCTCTATACATTAGTTTTTTGCATATCAAAAAAGAGAGAGAAATAAACGAATCCTGTATACATATTTTACATCGCATGAAATGCAAAAATAACCTTTTTCTGTTCGGTTTTTTTTATTGAATATATGCACATATACAGTAATGAATTTGTCGAAAGAAGAGAAAAAAAAAGAAACTTGTGTGGTGTATTAATATGTACAGGTAGAGAGAAAAATATGTCGCTGAAGGACATTTTGTTGAGTAAGAACAAACATGTTCGATATAATTAAATCGAAGTAGAAACGTTTCTTTGATGTTCTTTAATTATCTGATACAACCGATGTTTCAGAAATGAATATCGATGGTGGAGGTGGCAGTGAAGATAAACGTCGTTGTCGATTGATAACTTGAATATTTGTTTCAACGGATAGATATCTTTGATTACGAAATGCATTTCGATCTTTAATTGAAATCGTATTTTCTCGTTGAAAATGATTTTGTTGTTTCGTTGTAAGTAGATTTCGTTTAATCATAGTCGTTTCTTGTACAAATGTTTGACTATGATTCGTTAAACAACATGAAAAGACACGTTTGAAACTTTGCCGAAAGATTTCACTTATAAATGCGTAGAGAATCGGATTTGTTGACGAATTAACAAACAGCAGAAATTGTGTTAAACTCGATGTTGGAATCAATAATTTACTTGTTTGAGGAAATAATTCACTTGTTGTAAACACTTGAAATGTCCAATAAGGTGAACAACATATCAAATGAACGCTGATTACAGTTAGAACTAGCGTTGTCACTTTTCGTCGGGTTCGCATCGATGTACGCGAACGACGATGTTGCCGAGGAATTTTATTTTGTAAACGTGCAACAATTTTTATATGAAAATAAATCATTAAACTAATCGGAATGAGAAATGTAATCGTCGATGTATAGATAACATATGCGAAATACAACGAACGCGTATGAACAAATGGTAAAACAATGATACATTGAACTTCAGTGGCTTGAATTTCTTGTAATGTCGTACAGATTATAATTGGTAACATGAGAATAAATGAAAATATCCAAATGAATATTAAAAGTATATTCGGATTGACACGTGAACGCCATGTTATCGATTTCGATGAGTAACAAACAGCTAAATATCGATCGAATGAAAGTAAAGCTAAGATAATAATCGATGTATATTGATTGACACCTTGTGAGAGAAAAAATAGTTTACATATGTATTCACCAAATATCCACGTACGAGTAAGAATTGATGAAATAAAAAATGGTATACCACTCAGAAAGATTAAATCCGAAAGAGCTAAATGCAAGAGATACGTATTGGTAACGGTTTTTAAACGACCATAATTCAAAACAACGTAAATCACAAGTACATTACCAATTAAACCAATTAAAAGAACGAGAAATAAGAGTATCGATAGAGTAGATATGAAGATTTTTTCGTTGAATGAAAGATAGGCTAGAGGTGAATCGAACAGTTCATAGGTTGTGTTCGTCGTTAGATTTTCCATGGTTAATCTCTAACGGAAATATGACAAGTGAAGAATAATGGTTTGCTAGAAATTGCAAAAAAGAGAGATTACTTTTTCTCTCTTCGGATAATAATTATGACTATTCATCGTGATTAATTAATATGAATGTCGGATGTTCGGGAAAAACAATACTTTGATCATGTATAATTAGTATCTTGATATATGAAGCAAATTAAAAATTACGAGAATTATTTCATATGGAATCTTCTAATTTCATCTCGAAGCTTTCTTCTCCTAATCAAATTCAAATAACTAGATTCGACTATTTCACGCACAAACTCTTTTTTGTTTTATCCAATAGAAAAAAACTCGCAAAATCTCGAAGATTATTATTTCTCTAATCATTATAGACAAGTACTTATTTTTCAATCGGCTATTTGTAATTTACATGATAATAGAATTTTATTTACTTTAGAAAAAAAAACACATTCAGACAAAGTATTCTACTAGGATTAATATTAAACCTCTCGAGTTTCATAAAAAAGAATATAACTGGTTTCAGATTGCCGACCGAGATCATGTGAAACACCGTAGAATTCTTCGAAATTCGACGGATCAAGTTTCTTAAAAAGAAAAAGATCAAAAGAAAAGTTCGTTGTTTTTTTCTTGAAAACAAATTTACATCAACAGTTTCATCATCGAAAACAAGCCATGTATCATCACGTTTAACCACAGCGATATAATGACCTCGATTAGGTCCAATTCCGCAGTGAACAACTAACGAAACGAGATCATAGATTCGATCATTATTTGAACAATCTTCAGACTAGAAACAAAGAATTTTGAACAAGTTTTTTGTTTTTCTTCGATAGTTAAATGACAAACAGTATTTAGAAGTCGAAGTTCGAAGGGAAAAACGACTCGATAGGAGAGTTTTTTGTATTGTTTAAATACTTCGATGTATTTGAAACGTTTTAAATGTAAAGCTAAAATTCTTGGTAATTTTTTGATTCGCATTCTAAATGAATCAGAAGGAAAATAATTCATTTTATGAATTAATTACATTTAAACTACCGTTTTGTTGCTTCTTGTTTACTCGAACAAGTTTCACAGAAATATTTTGATTCACCCGATAATGTTTCAATATTACTAAACACTTTCAAACAAGTTGTTATCGACGTATTTTCTTCGACATCAATCGAAAGATCAAGAAAATTTTCATCTTTACTGTTCACCTGAATAAAAAAAACGTTTTATTGAATATTTATTTTGTTCATCTTACAGTTTCACAATTGAGACATTTGGTTGTCGACACAAGTGTACCTTGAAAAAGTTCATGAATCCATGTTTCATCTGACAACAACTGATGATTCGATTTCAATTTTTGTTTTTCCTCTAATAAAATATCTCCGCATGTGTTCAATAAATGATTCAAGAATTCATGTGCATCCTGTTGCATATCATTATCAAATGCACTATTTTCTTTTCGTAGTTTATTAATAAATTTTTTCGGTTGTAATGCGCCTGTTCGTCGTTTACCATTGATAATCGTATGAAATAGATCAGCAAGACATGTTAGAAGATGATCTTTCTTAACTTTTTGCGTCAAACGATAATTCAAAACATGTTCACGAAAGGGTTTACAAAAATACAGAGCTTGAAGCACCGAATTACAGTAACATGTGTTACCGAACTAAATCAATCAATATCAATTTAGAAAACAACAACAACAACAAAAGAGTTGATTACATTGACTAAACCGAGATAATGCTCGCTCGAATTCGATTCGATGACTGTCTGACCGGTTGTATCCGATGAAACTCCATGACCCTAAGGAATAGTGAAGAGATCTTGTTTATATGTTGAGAAGAACAAGTAGATGAAATACCATTTTAAAACAGAACATTGGAAAGATCGCGTATTGACCGCATAGATTCCGATGTTTTGAATATAATCTGAAAAAGGAAATTCATTTAGATAATAAATTGTCGATTTCGTTGAAAACGATAGTGATTCCAAAGAAGAATCTGACTTAATGAACAAATGATTAAAATTAGAAAATAATTTTCAATAAAATGATTCATTTTCGAGCTGAAAATTGATGCAACTGTTTCACCAGGTTTCGATAGAAATGACATTGTACCAAAAATTAACGTTGGTATCGGTGAAATACGTTGATACAAGTATTGATCTTCATCGATTAGATCAGTAATAATCAAATCCGATAGTTTACAAACTCCTTCGGTAAATATTCGATTACTGAAAAAATAGATTTTGTGTTGTTTTTTGTTTTTCAAATGAATTACCTAAGAATGAAAATGCTACCTAAATAAATTGAATTCTCTCCCGAAACGAATAAAATAAAGCAGAAAATGAATTTGAAATAAAATAGACGACGAATTATAAAATAAGTTCCCTGCGTTTCACATAGACGAAGAAAATAGAGATTGGTTAGATGTGGAACGAAAAATGAACAACCTAGGAGAGAAAAGATCTTCTCGTTTGTTGGAAAAAAAACGAATGAGAATGTTTTTTTTAATTACCAAGAACAATCGATGCCAATGTCGGAAATGGAATGAAATGATTTAGAATCAATGGTATTGTTTTACTATTGAAATGACAATGAAAGACCTGAGCAGAATATGTACGCGTAGAATTCAAATCGAAAACAAGAATTTCCAACCGACTTGAAGAAGATTGACAAGACTAAAAATGACACAATTCTTTTGTCGATGAAGAGTTTTCAAATATTGCCAAAGATTAGGAACAACTTGTTGATTTGATCTAACAACAGAGATCAACAAAAACAAAGAACAAATCGAGCATTTCCCTACGAAAGTACAAGCGTTTTCATCGAATTAAAAATCCAAATAAATCCAAACAAAATCAAAACTGTTAAAATAGTTACATAAATTCGAAACAATCGAAGATCAATCGATGACCAAAATAAATACGAAATCAACAATGGAATCGCACCTTAACAACCAAAAGATTTCGAATATAAAAGCAAACGTCTAATTTCTACTCAAAAAAAATCACCTATCGCATTTCCGAGAGCATTTGCCGAACTTAATCGTTCTCTTTTCATCTGTTTCAAATCGATTAACAATGAATTCATATTCAAATCGATCATTGTCAAACAACTATCGTACAAACAAAGACTAACAAGTAAATTCATCGAGAGTAAATCATTCACCGGATACCAAAATAAAAGCGATGACAAACAAAAAGCAATACTTAGATATTTCAATGATTTCAATCGATCCGAAATCAATCGATCCGATAGCCAACCAAATAGAATGTCATTCGAACAATTCCAAACAAGAAAAAGACATTCAACAAGTGTAAATGCGTAGAAATTCATTTCATAGATTGAAATATATGTTTGAACGTAATAAATCAAATGAATATAATGAATTGAACTTTTAAAACATGATAATAAACAATAGAAAATCAATATCATTCGATTAGTTAGCATCTGAAAAAAGAAAAGAAAACAACATACATCAATGTGCAGACGCGAATGAAAACAAACAAACAAAAAAACAAACAAAAGTTTACATCACAGAACGTTGTTTTTTCCAAGGAACAAAAAAAGAAGACGAAGAACTCGTTTTTTGTTTAGTCTCGATGTTGATTATCTTCGAAAACAATCGGACGTGAACATAACGCACAGTTTTGTGTTGCATAGAACGCTTTTTGCAGACATTTCTGATGAAATATATGCGAACACGGTGTAACACAAGCGACACCCGATGCCAATGGATTATGACATATCGAACAAATATCATTGTATTCATTGATTTGTTGTTCAGTAGCTAACGGCAATTGATTGACATTGTGCCAAGCTGATTTACGATTGCGAAAGATTTGATAGCCACGTTTGAGATTTTTAAATATATTCAAATGTGCATGAATGGCGAGCATAAATGCACGTAGTGCACCACGAGATTCAAAAAATAGAATATAAAATCCATTGAATAACAGAAAAACACCGAGAATAAACTCGAATATCGCTGTCACGGCTTTGATACGAAAGAGATACTCATCAAATGACTCGACATTCGATAGACGATTATGTGCATCGAGAACATAAACAGTAAATTGAGCAAGTGAAGCAAGTAAACGGACGATTAGTTCGAGAGAAAATGCGGTTACTGCTAATAACCATGTCGAAAATGTTGTTATTTGCCAAAGGAAAATCATATAAATAAGAACTAAGATTAATATTGATATACACGTGTAAACATGTCGATGACGATATGATTGAAGAATATTCACATTTGATCGTTGTTGTTGTTGTTGTTGAGGAGGAGGAGGAGGGTCATCATTGGATTGATTAAATGCCATTTGAGTGGTCATTGTTTGCATGGCAACTTTAAGCAATTGTGGTTCGAGAATTGTATGAATAAAATGAAATAATGCAACAATTAACAGACTAAATGCTTTCAGTAAGGGTACATGTCGACGATGAAGGTCAAGATGAGTGATATTCGATTGAAATAATAGGAGAAAAAACATGATGCCAACAACTGTACCAATCTGTTCGACATCTTCAGTCCAGAGATGAAGAAGATGAAATAAACGACGGGAAATCAATTTCATTAAATGTGATATTAAACAAGCTAAACTTATTAAACTAGAAAAATGCAACAGATGTTTAACGAAAGAACAAAAAAAAACAAAGAAAAGAACCTACGTAAACATTGTCTCGGTTCCGTAGAATAATGTTGTAAAATAGATCGTTTTCGTCGTTGTTTCATTATAATTCTCAATTGTTGAATTAGCTTCGGTTAGATTTGTGAGAAATGGATTTGTGTAAATCGCACGAAAACCCAATGGTAGAACGATAATTTTCGTTAACCAGAATATTTTCAATAATGTTCCAATATGAATACGTGTTTGAATATAATTGAGTAACGTTTGAAAGCCAAGATTTTGATATAAATGAAAAAGTTCTTCAATCGAACGAATGCCAAGAATATCAACAAGTTCAGTTCGATGGCAAATAATTAATTCGGATAAATGTGCAACTATCCAAATGAAATAATAGAATCTCAATAAATATAAACTGTATATCGATGAATTTAAATATCGTGTCACAACTAATACTAAAGGTGCGCAATGGCATAAACGTGTTTGAAGTTTGTATGATGATACACGTGGACGTATGTTGAGCATTTGAATGTAGATGGACGAGAGAAGAAATTGAAGAATATACATATTAATCGATGATGTATTCGTATTTTCACTGATTAAATTCATTTGATAATCGAAATAGATCACAAGAAATGATATTGTATAACTATAAAATATAACTAAACGTTTATCAGTTGTTAACAATAATAAAACTAAGACAAGCAAAGCAAATAATGGTAGAGTTATGTTGATATTTAAATAGAAAATAAATCGAAATATCATATGATATGTTCTATTTGACATAAGAACAGGTTCATTACTATCATTTTGATTGAATTCTTTCAATGGACTGTCAAATATCGATGAGAATTTATCGGTAAATAAATAATCATAAATAAGAACAAATGGAATGCGTAGAAGACAATATTGTATATAAACAATGGTTTCAGCGGGTATAAAACGTTGACAATGTTCAATAAATGTTTTTCGTCGCGTAGTTTCACTAGTCATTGGATGAAGAAAGAAATCTCCGGCAACATGTACATCGTCGGAATCCATAATTTTCAAAAGTTTAAAAAAAAACGAACAATCGACTGTTTTTGAAGATTTTTTATAGAGAGTGCATTAAATTGCAAGAACTTCTCGTTTTCTTTTTTTTTTCTATTTCAAGTGTAACTGACTGATGAAACAACAATAAATACTTGTTCATTGGAGAAACAATCTAGGCCAATCCAATTACTAGATAGATGGAATCGTCGTCTATCGAAGAACACTTTTATTATTATTTATTTAATAAGAAGATGATTTATTTAAAAACTACGATTAACATATAATCATATACAAAAACGAAAATGAAGATTCAATCAGTGGAATGTACCGTCAAAACTAAATCTATGTACATGAGCACGAGAAGAAAAAAGAAAGAAAAGCAATCTTCAAATTAGAAGATTTCTCGATTGTTAAACATTGCAAATGATATAGTGAATAAAAGTAGAAAAACGTTTAATGGTTGAATTGAACTGGCAATAGCAATACGACATTTTAATTGATCGAATCGTGACATAAGAGAATTGTTGCTCATTAGGATACCCCATTGTGTATCCATGGCATCACCATTGAAGAAGTCGTTTTGATCGATAAATGGATATTCGTATCCTGGACGGCAACGACATTTGTATTTACCTAGACGAAAACCTCGACCGAAGATCGGTTCACACTGAAAAAGAAAGAGTTATTTTACGAATATATTGTTCGTGTTCGACATACGACTGTGCTTTGATAATCACAACGATCACTGCCTTTGAACGCATTCGGAACGTAATGAGGCATTGAACATTGATTGATATCGAGATAACTCAAATACGTATCGACACGTACAACACCCCTAGAACCGACAAACATGATGACATCATCGAAAAAAAAAAGATTTTCGATTTACTTGAATTCAAGATTAACGCCTAACGCATCGAGACCAAAGAATGGAACTGCGTACGTGACAATCCATTGTCGTGGCAGAGTGTAATTTCGACTGCATTGAAATGTTGGTGGAAACCATTGACCATGTCTACGAAAAAAAACAACAACGATAAACATATGTCAAATGTTGAATTTATGTATTACTTTAGTTCAGGCGCGTATGAGTACAATGGAAAACCGGATTCATGATGAACTAATGCGTTACCCGCATAATCCGATCGAATGAATAATTTCAACCAGAATTCAGTCAATTCCGCTCGATCAGCATTCGTAGCCCAACGTGCTTTCATTGTCTAACAAGAGCAAAAAGATCATTTTTCTAATCGAACTGAGAAAAAAAACGAATTTGTCCTACTCGAAACCAAAGTTCATTTTCATAACCATCGGGCAATCCAGCCCAATCGACGACCGTATACTTTCGGCTAATATCTTTCTCAGGACGGAATGCATAGGGACCGAAATACGGCAACCGATGATTTCGAAATTTGCCTCGATCGAAGAAAATGCCAACGCCAACGACTTTGTAATCGCCGCCAGCTGCAGCCAAAACTTCGCCGATCAATTGTTCATCAGTGAGTTCTAATTCGGCTTTACGTAGCGGAAAATCCTCGGCAGGATTGACAACTTGATAGAAACTCGAGAGGAAATGCGAGAGTGTCAAAGCTAGACGAGCTTGCGGCTCGAATTGAATGTCAACGTCGTTGAGAACATCGCCGGGCATCGTCAATTCGTCTTCGGTCATCAATTCGCACAGTTTCGGATCGCGATTGAGACGATCGTAGAGCTGCATCACCGATGCCACGCGTGTTGGCCGTTCGTAAGCGAAACGCTTCGATCGACTTCGTTTGACATGAGATTCGGGATCATCGAAGCCAGTGACCAATTTGCCGGATAAACTAGCGAGTTGTTGGATTGACGATTGAAGAAATGAAGTTGCCGAAGCAGAAAGTGCGGCAATCGGGTTCACTTTCGGAGGTGATTCGATTGGTTTGACTTTCGGCAGCGGTGGAAGAAGAGGATCTTGACTTAAATCTGAGTAAATCGAGTTGTTCGTTAGATCGGCATTGTAATCAACTGATCGACGTGTTCGAGCAGCGAATACTTCGACATTCGATTGGTAGAAATTCTGTGGAATTTGTTGGTATAATTCGACTTTTAAACAATCGAAATTGTTTGCATATTCTTCGGCAGTTGCTTTTTCGATGATATAACCTTTGAATGGTCCGTCTTGATAGGGCGGATAGCGAAAACCTGGTTGACATAAACATTGATAACCACCACGTCGAAAACCGAAGCCAAACAGCGGCTCGCAACGTGTTGTTGGCTTGCATTTATCCGTTCCACCGAATAGATTCGGTTGTTTCGATTGAGGATCATTCGATTGAGCATTGGTTTGACCTGTTTCAGCACATTGATTGATGTCCATCATGACGAAATCGATATGTGTGACAGCAACAGCTAAATTACGCATGGCTTGCAAATGACGATACTCAGTATGACGAGGATAGATATCAACGATGGGTGAAACTGCACTGATAACCCATTTATTCGATCGACCGCAATCGAAATACGGTCGTGTCCATAGAGTTGGACCTTGTGGATCTTCAGGATGTGGTGGCCCGTAAAACTCGATATTCTGTGGTACATCTCGCAGTTTATACATCCGTTCAGCTAGCAGCAATTGAACTGTATGAACTGGTTTACCTGTTCGCAAGAAGAGAAAAACAAAATCAAGATTTTTTGTTTTCCGTCCGTTTTTTCGAATAGCTCACCTCGGCCTTGATCATTTCGTGTTTGATCTGGCAACCATTTGCTGTACCATTCATTCGCTCGATTGTATCTCGATGTATATTGATGATTTCGACCTGCACCACTGTCTTCCTCCTGAATTGTATGATTTGTCCATTCATTTTTCCAATTAAACGCGTCTATTCGATCGAATATTCAAAAAGCAACAAAAACAAAAACGTCAATTTCGTTTACCATAAAAATCATCAGCTCGCCAAGCGTACGGTCCGAATAACGGAATAGTTTTGTTGAAAAAATTCTTATACCAATGTGGATAATACATGTCTTTATCGAAATAAATACCTGAGCCATTGATCATACTTCGACCACCGGTTATATCGGCTACAGATTCAAATCAAACTCGAGTTCAATTAGTTTTCCGTCTCACAACTTACCGGCATTGTGCAAAAGAATGTAAGTTAAACCTGGTTCTTCGAAATCAAACAAACGTTGAAAAAGATAACTATATAAAAGTGCATTTCGGTGCGCGATATTTCGAATGTGGAGTAATTGTGTTCTGTTTCTCATGATGATGTCTTTTTTAAGCATTTCAATCGACGGTTTTTGATAGACAGCTTCTTCCGGTAGGAGAAGTTCAGTCGGTTGTTTTTGAAAACAATTACCAGCCGTCACTGAATTCATTCGATCCATGATTTCATCGATTTTATCATAGCTGATCCATTCGAATTGCGATCGGCTACTACCGAAGAGCAGAAGACAAACGAAAAGAGACACGGACAAACGTAAAATGAGACCCATTGACCAAGGATCTAGAAGAAAAAAAAACAAAATACAAAAATTGTTGTTGATTGCGTTCGAAAAGTGCGAAGAAAGAACAACCGATCACCGGTCGAAGGTCATCGGTGTAGCACAAAAATGACAGCGGCCATATTGAGAATTGATTTCAAATGTAATGAACTCTTACCTGTCACAGGCAGCATCAAGCAGGTAGAAAATATTTTTTTTTGAAAAGAATTAATTTTCGATTTTTTTTGTTCAGAGAAAAAATAATTGTTTTCGTTTTTTTTTGTTCATCTCGTTTCTGTTTCATTGAGAACGAGTTTGTTGTCGATTGTAGCGCTAGAATTGTTATTGGTCGAGCGAATCTTTTGTTCACACTTCGTTTTTCGCTCGTGTTCATACGTCTTTTGCAATGTCGACTTGGCGGAAACGATTTTCGTAAGACGATTGACAGAGAAAAACGCTCGATTCTCTCTTTTGTTTAGAAAAAAACCACGTCGAGTCAATGAAGCGCACGAAACCTTCTTGAATAACACAGCTAAATACCGAAAAAATCTGCAAGCAACTCTCATTCAAATCAATCGAACGAAAAAATCTGTTCAACGAACTCTCGATCAACCAGATTCAGATATTCACAGTAAATTTCTTCGTCAAATGTCAAAACGTATCTTTGATTTAATCTAGTCGCTCGATTGATAAATGAGATCGGTCAATTATCCGGTTGTAAGTCTCTGCAAGAGATAACCGGCCTAATCGATTCATTAGCAATGAGACGTCAGTTGTCTTCGCGGATATTCAATGGTAAACGAGAGAGAAATAGTTGTGAATGTTGTCGATGAAAGATTTCTTTTGAATGTAGAATACTCGATGAATGCTTTGGAAAAATCGGTGGAAAAGTTAAACAATAATCTTCTCAGTGATTTCGATCGAAATCGATCGGTTTTTCAAGAAGCTGTCAATAATCATTGTTCAGATCATACGAAAAAGCAATTATTTAACAAAGTCGAGAATGAATGGGCAAAACATCAGAAATTAGCTGCTCAAGAATTGAAACACGGCTTAGCGGCATATTGTGATATTGGCTTGTATCATCTCAAAATTCAAATTGCGATTCTTGAGAAATTACAAGTATATTGTGTCTTTTGAAGAAAGTTTCAATTGAATTTATTCTTCGTAGAACTTTATTCATCAAATGCCAACCGATGGAAATGACGGTCAACCAGATTTTGCTGTACATAGTCAACAAACACGTAAAGATATCGATACAATGCTGCGTATCATGCTCGATTCAGCTCCGAACGATCCTTCACTATTACCCAATCCCAAACGACCTCGATTTCTCACAAATCAAATCACTCTTTCCAGTAAAATCCTGTTTTCTTTTCTCGATCGAAACATATAAACTTGATCATTTCTCTTCAGATTCACTTTATTCAGCTGAAATCACTCAAGCTGCAGCAGCTCGTGTCGCGACAATTATCACACCCTCAAATAACAATATGACTTCTCTTCCTTCATACACTGATCTCTTCGTTGTACCAGCGAATTGTAAACGCACTGAATGAATCTTTCAACTTAGTATTTCTATTCAAACGAATTTTCTCTTTGTATCAATCAATGCGAAAAAAAAACGAAATGTAATCTCTTTGCTTTGTACACAAAAAAAAACAGACAATTTTTGTGGTGGTGGTTGTTGTTCTTGATCTTATGCAATAATAATATAGTGTTTATATCTAACCAATAGTGCGCGTATTTGTACATGTTTTTCTCGACGAGTTCACCGGCGGAATCAAAT
>ERZ778029.1749-NODE-1749-length-16608-cov-3.545641_pt1 | contig 16608 bp, 20 predicted proteins | sample MGYA00375759_ERZ778029 | MGnify/ENA primary metagenome ERZ778029 (study PRJEB29350, sample SAMN05389819) | bioreactor metagenome | isolation source: Ammonium sulfate bioreactor | place: South Africa: University of Cape Town | collected 2014-04-04 ...
ATTTAAAAACAATATTTTTACCAGTTTTAGGTGGAACAGGTTCGGATGTATTGAAATATTCGCTATAAAATGCTATTGAATGCTGTGCAATCTCGAGTGCTAATGTCGTATGACCTTTACTTATCGGTCCGTGACGTGCCCATACAGTTATCTAACAGAAATTAATTGTTGAAAGACTTTTTTTTCGATTGAAATCAATCGATATGTTAATACTTGAGTATCATTATCGTTGTTGGACAATTTTCCATAGTTATTCGGTAGAATTGCCCAAGCAGCAAGATATGTACTCATGCGAAATGTATCAGCGAATACTGTACGAATAAGACCATTTTCAAATGTTTCTTCGATCTATTCAATACAGTTGAATGTTTTTGATGCAAAAAAATGTACGTACACTTGGAAAATTAGAAAGTGCGATTGTATTTTCTGGATGAACAATGGTGATTTTAAAGATTGCTTTGAAACTTGGCTCATCAAAACAAGGAAATGCTTTTCGAGCGTCTGTTGGTTGAAATTTTGTCGATAATAATTTTCTAATAACAAAACATTGATTTTGATTTTCAACATGTCAATCAATAACATAAACTATACCCTCGTTGTCGATTTCTATCCGTATATAAACTTTGATAGAAACCTAGATTACCATCGGTTAAATTAACGACAAATTTTTGTTTTAATTGATATCGATTAGGACTAAATGTTGCATTTTCTGATAGAAGTCGTAAACTAAGATAGTCACTAGGTAAATATTCTCGCATTGTTACAGGAAGATTAACTCCATCTTCGTAAAGCTCGGGTTGATCAAGTGACACCATTCGTTTGCCATGATAAATCAATTGATTAATTGGTTCTCGAAGTGTAAAATCAATGACAACCGAACCTTGAATTGTCGTATCATTCATACTGTAGCATGTGTATTCCAGTTCATATGTATGAACTTCGATTTTCGATTGCAAACGTGGATTACATTCATCTTCAATGCATTTCAATGCATCGGATTGTGGGTTTAAAGTAGTTAATGGGCGTGTTGTAATTTCGATGTTTTCTTCTGTGAACGGAGGTGCAAAACCATTTGTGATCAATAAGATCGAACAAAATACAACACCAGTAATCATCCAAGACATAACTAGATGAGAAGAATGTATATAATTTGTTTTTTTTTCTATCAAACGAAAGATAATGATTCTCTTATGCAGCTGTCGTCGTCGTCGTTGTTGTTGTTGTTGTTATTATCATCGTTGAGACCTATTAGAGAACTAATATAGTTTATATACTTTGAGATAGATATATAGATTGATCGATGGATGATATATAAAGATAGTCGAAGAAAGGTCTTCTCGGTAGATTGCGCGTCTCGTTTATTTATTCCTCTTTTTCTTTCTCTTGCGTTTTTTCCAATCAGCAAGAACTCAAGATTATTGAATATCTCGTTATAGAACGAGAAAACTAATGAATTCATTTTTTACGTTAAAAAAACTGTGAAATTTATTATGAAATTAATATTTTCTTGAATATTTATTTGTTTTCTTTGTGTCAAGTACTCGCTATTGCGTTATTTAGAGCTTCTGCTTTTCCATTATTAAGCCATTTGACATTCATTTCAACTTGTTCAAGAGCCAATTGTTGATATTGTGTTACAATCGAATATTGATTGAGAAAATTCTTCAGTTGTTGATAATAAAACTGATTCTCAAACGATTGTACAATATTCAAAATCAATTGATTGAATAGACGATTTGTTTCACCGAAACTAAATGAAAGCACGATTTTTTATTCATCAATTTAAATTCGATACCGATCGATCAATGATTGATAATTTTGTCGATAGAAATTCCAGAGAATATCACGACCATTCGAATTCAGACTTATTGACGTGATTAGATCAAAAAATTCTTGTGTTTTAATTATTTTTGATTTTGTGCTCGACGCAGTTTCCAATAATCTAAAATATTTTCGATTGATTTCGAAACAGAAAAGTCTTGTCAAAATGTTTGTCTACGATTTCAATCGCCAGATTTCTTTTGCTGAGCCGAGTGCTCGTAGGAAAACAGTCCGTTGTTGAGAAGTTATATTTCGATTACTCGTTAAATTCTTCCATAAATATTCCCATTGTTCAATATGATTCGCATTTTGAATGTGATAATAAATAATCGTGGATAGGAAATTTTCATCAACACTAAGTATTTACAAAAAAATAAAAGATAATTTTCAAAACAACAAAGACAAACTCTATAGGATTAAGAGAATTGGAAAAATAATCCGAAGGAATTAAACGGAAATGATCGGTCGATTTTTGTAAAGCAGCGGTATATTGAACACGGCAGAGTAAATCGAATAATAGGGATTTTAATAATCTAAATTAGTTTGAAAATGTTAACGAGAATTAGTTAGTGAATAAAAATTCTACTTTTCCTGATGATTCGTTCCACTAGACAAAATCTTATCAATATCATAACTAACCGGAAGAATAATTTGACGAGTTGTAAATTGCTAGATGATAAATTCAAATGAAGCTTTAGAAAAACAAGCTGATAGCATTTTGATTTCATACTTTATAATTCCAGAAGTATCCCGAATGTTCTTCGAGTTCGAATATGTAATTCCAATGCCAAATGAACACTGACCAAGGCAGGAGAGTTTCGTCTGTTTGATCAAAAAGTGTTCGTATAAAACGCATTGCTTGTTCATAAACATTATCCTGTTCATTATAGGCAAGTACAAATAAATCGTTTAATAAATTTGCTCGATCATTATTCGAAAGTAAATTCTTAAAAAAGCAAACAAACAATGAATTCCTACTCTTACACAGCAATGTTTTGACATACTTCGTGAAAAATGTAAAGTAACAATCGATATACTGCAGTTTTATCCGGTTCTTCCGATACATATTTTGTAATTAAATATGAATAGAAATTTTTATTACATTTTATCCAAAGATAATCTTCGTCAGGTAATTCAATAGTGTGAGTCGAAGAATTGAAAATAAATTTAAATCTTGATTCGATATAATTTGCAGTTACATTCCAATCACCATTATTGTCAAAGCCACCGACATCACATTCCATGTAGATTATCCAAGTTGAACTTTGATTCGAATCGAATAAACCAGAATAATGATTTTGACGAAAGATAATTGTTGTATTTCGAAATGTCTCGTTTCGAGCAAGTAATTCAACTGTAACTTGCGGATAATTTCGTTTTGTTATCCAAGATTCAAGAAATTCCTTGACTGATATTGTATCATTCAAAATAGTATCGAAATTTGAGTAGAATGTATTTAAAACAGTCGACAGATCTTTGACGGAAACTATACTTCGTACAGCTGATTGAAATATTTCATCTCCACTGATATGTTCAATTAAACGAAGAAGTGATGTACTTTTACTAAATATATTTATTGATGTTGTATCGAGAATTTGCCGATTCGAAGCTAAATTTCGATTGGAAATTAGCCAAGCACTTGGTTTGAAATCATCGATCATATAGGGAACGATTTCTCGTACGGAAAATTGTTCCATCAATTGAAATAACGGATAATGAATATCGATCATTTTATAAGCGAGATAAGACGAGAGAGATTTATCAAACCAAAGATTATCCCACCAATCGACTTTTGAAAACCACTAAACAAAAACTCTCGAGATTCATCAAGAAAAAACCTAAATTTATACAATTTGTAAAATATGTTCAACAAGTGATTTCGTTGTTGTTTGTAATCGCTCAGCAGAATTGAGACTTTCATCGACGGCAAGAAATTCTTCACGAAATGTTATGAAACCCCATGATGATGAAGCTTTTTCATCGAGAATTAAATCAGGTACACCAAGTAAATCTAACTCGAATAAAAAAAAATCGATTATTTCTTTTAAAAAAAATGTATTCGAACCGATTTTAGTTGGAAATTCTTCAATTGAAATATTGAGATAATCTTCAATAAATAGAAGAGTTTTTTCGATGATATCAAACGTTTGATTCAATTTGCCAAGTAGTTCAGGTCGTACCCAAATATTAATCTACATAGAATTTATGATATTTAATTAATAAAAATCGAACGATCGATCGATCAAACTCATTTACAGTCGTATTGCCAAATGTTTGAGTAATTTGATGAAATTCATCTGATGGTAAAATTGCCCAAGCAAGTGAATAAGTACTTAACAATGGTGTTGTTTCAAATGTTGTCGTAGAATTTTGTACAGACTAATATAGAAACCAAAAACAAGATGTTATGCGTTATTAGTTGATAGAGAAAAGTAAAAACTGTACAAATTCACGAGTATTTGATAGTACAACTGTTGAATTTTGAGGATGTTCAAGTGAGAGAGTAAATGTTGCTTGCATGTTTGGCTCATCGAAACATGGAAAAGCTTTGAAGAATAGAAATAAAATATATGAATAAGAAAAAGCGATTAGTTTTACCTTGTCGCGCATGAATCGGTTGAAAATTTGCTGCTAAAACACTAAAATTGTGAACGATTGTAAATATTAGTTAAAATCAATTGAAATTTTTCTCGTTTTACTAGCTTATTTGACCAGCAGATTTCCAAAATAATTCACGGTAAAAGCCTGTTTGATCTTGTTGATTAATGACGCCTGTATAATCAATTACAAGGTCGATTTCACCTTTTGGAATAGCTGCAGGAGCGAATGAAAGATAAATCATATCATCATCTGATAGATAAGTTATATTTGCCGGATCGAAACTAGTATTCGTTAATTTAGCTTGGATAATATTCAGATTTTTTGCATGTAAAACAAGATAATCCGTCTGATTCGAAATATCTATGTGAATTAAAACAATCAAGACAAGCAACTCGTAGTTTATAATCAAGAGGTTTAGCAAATATTGGCAAACGCCACGAATCATATGGCCGCGTACGATTCACCCACGGATCAGCCGTTGTCGTTCGTTGTGTTGTCGATACAGTAGTGAGAGTAGGCCGTGTTACAGCTACCGTACTCACTGTACTTCGTACTGTTGTTGATACAGTAGTTGAAGTTGAAGTTGAAGTCGTCGTAACAATACACATAGGTGGAATATCATCACATTGATCAACATTTCGAATATATCGTCGATGAAAATCAATTTCTGTTTCGGAAAGAATTTCCGTGTATGTTGTATCACAAGATATTGTTTGATAATGAGATAGCAATGATTGTAGACTAATCAAACAGCTAATTGCTAGAGTAGCAATCGCAAGCAATTGCCATACTTTCAATTCGATAGAATTCGTTGTTGTCTTCATGTTCGAAATTGAAAAATAAAATCCAACAGATTACAATCCATTATCTCAGATTACATGTCATAAAACTTGCCTAGAACTATTTCAACAATGATTATAAAATTTAACTACTGACTGATAATAAATTTTATACGATTTATCGAATTGAGTATGTTTTGTAGTACTGCCATCTTTTGAGAGAAAGTTTTCTTGTGATTTATTCGTTCTTGTCGACCAATATTTATCGCAAGAAAAAGAACAATTAGGTTAGGAAGAGATATCACATTCAAATTTAGTATTGACTGACTGCATATTTAAGGTAAAAACAGACGTTGTTTGCCTAATGAGTGAGATATCATCAGCTGAAAATAATCAAACTTCGAATTCAATAGAAGTATATTTGACTATTTATTATAAATAAATTTTCTACGAATTTCTATTCATCCTAGACTAATCAATTAGAAATCGATTCTTCAACTAGATCAAATACGAATAATGAAATATCTCAAACACAAGCCAATGATTCTTCAGTAAATAATGTCATGTCAAACTTATCTGTGCACGAAAATCGATCAAATTCAAACTATTCTTATCCAAGATCGAATCGTCCATATTATCAGCAAACACGTGTTGCACAAGCTGAATTAACTGCATTCACACAACCATTAATGTCAATTGAATTTCCATATTCACCAACTTCGTATCAACCGAGAAATTATTATTCACGGAAACCACATATGCAAAATCAACAAACAAACGTTCCAACAACAACAACAACAATACAGCCAGCATATTATGTCGATAGTTTTCAATCGAATTTTTCAGACAAATCATCTTCTAATACTCAAAATGATAATAATAGTAACACGAAAACCAAAGTAAAACATGTGACTTTCGAAGAACCGGAACAAGTGAAGTATGAGCTACTAATAGTTTACTGAAAATAAGAATATTCGATAAAAATATTTTATTTCAGCGAAAGATACGACACATATTCGAATCCATATGAATATTATCCAATACAGTCTTGGACAAATTATTCTTCGACTTATCGAACTCCACGTCCATTCAATCGATATAATTCACCGCAATATTATAATTATTATCCAATGAATTTCAATCAAATGCCCGCCACACGTTCTCATAGATTGAATCCAATGTCACCTTCATGGACGTGAGTTTCTTAAAAATCAGCTTCAGTTCTACTAGCAGGTGTATCTAACGTAGAAGAAAGATTTTCACTGATTGTTTGTTCGGTTTGTGATAGAGTCGAAGATGATGTACTAGATAACTGTTCATATCCGTTTCGTATGAGATTAGTTGTACTACTTATTTGCTTTTCTTTGATACAATCGTGTAAGATTTCAGTAAAGGAACTAAATATTTCCATACTTAATATCAAGAGAAATATTATAATAAATAGAATTTCATGAGTTCTATTATAATGTAAGGCAATTGCTGATGTTGACGGCGTAGTTTTCAATATGATTCCAAACTGAGCATAATAATCAGGAAATGGATACATTTCAAAGAGCAGAAAAAAAAAGAATTTTCTTTATTTAAGCGCCTATGATTAATTTTAGACCGAATTCGTATTATACCAATTCGCAAGTATCTCGGACAAGACGACTCTATGATCCTAATGAACCGAAAGTACAACCAACATTCGAATCTCAAGATTCATCAAAAATAGTATCAACAGCAATAGAACCGAAAACTAAACCGATTTCTGATCAAGAAGAATCAGTTTTCACAACACAGTCGAGTCCTTTACATCCAATTACTATTCTTCGTAGACCAGGTTCAGAAACTGAAGTTTCTTCATCAACAGTTGAAAATGAACAATCGGAGAATATTCCAACATTTCCTAGTCATGAACTTTTATCAATTCTTCAGAGTGCAAACTGTATATCTTCATTAAATGAATATTCACAACAACAAAAATTTCTATTAAAATACGATTATTCTTCGAGCTCATCTTCTTCATTTACTTGTACACTTTCGATCAATAATCACGCATTTCCATCATCACCTCCGTGTTCATCGAAAGTCGACGCTCAAAAACTAGCTTGTGATCAAGTCTTACGCATTCTCTATCGTAAATCTTGTTTAAACGATCAATCATCTTTCACATTCTCTGATAAACATGATTATATTGCACATCGATCGGTATCAACATTTCATGAATTAAATATGAACGATTTGCTACTCGGTCGAAAGACTTTAGCTTGTATGTTAATGGTTACGAATAATCAATTCGAACAAGCACGTGTCATCAGTATAGCAACAGGAAATACGTGTTTAGATGAAATCAATCTTAGTTACGCGACTGATGGAAGTGTTTTACATGACTGTCATGCTGAAATTCTTGCACGTCGTGGTTTAATTAAATTCTTTTTTGAACAAGTTAAACAAGCCAAAGAAAATCAATCGTCTATATTTGAATATAATTCAACTATGAATAAATATGAACTAAATGAAAATATAACATTTCACATGTATATCTCATCATTACCATGTGGCAATGCATCAGTCAATCTCCCAACGAATTTTCTTCGATATAAACAAGGTCAAATCGAAGGTACACAATTAGCATCGACAAGTTCAGTTCAATATCCAATTAAATCATGCAGTGATAAAATTCTTCGATGGAATATCTTAGGTATTCAAGGTGGTCTCTTAGTTAATTTATTAATCAAACCGATTTATCTTGAAACAATAACGATTGCTTGTGAAGCAACATTGAATCGTGAACGTTTACAAATATGTTTATGTGAATATTTGAAAGATAATCTAGCATCATTACCTCAACCGTATGAAATCCATTGTCCGGAAATTGATTGTCCGAAACTAAAAGCATTCCAACAAGAGAGACAAGTTGGTAAACTTCAAACGAATGCATTTGCATGGAATACAACACTTAATAATCGAACAGAACTATTAGAACCAATGACAGGCAAATTAAAGTAAAAATCTTTTCGTTTCCTTTAGAATATCATTTGAAATTTTGTTCGATTAGGACTAGTCGATCAATGTCCATTCTAAGTAAACAAAGTTTCTTTCGAGATTTTCAAAATCTCTCGTCGAATCAATGTTCGACCTATTATCAAGCTAAACAATTGAATGAAACCTATGTTCAAGTGAAGAAATTAATTTCCGAAGCTTTTGAAAAAAGTTTATCTGATTCGGATGTATCGTGGTTGAGCAAAAGTGCTCAACTCGAACAGTTTTCAATCGATTAATTTCTTATACGAGAAAAAATATTGATTCAAACAGAGAAGCAGAGCGAAGCAAGATTTAAATTCACAGAAATTATACGCCATCTTTCTTCTCTGATTAAACGAAAACCATGAACCAATATTTTTTCTTTTCATTTCTTTTTCTAAAAATGACCAATTGTATTCAGAGTATCGATCGATTATTCTGAAGTCTGATGAAGAAGTATCGTCTAGTTTTGTTACTATTGTTCCTTGCTATTCTTTCGAAGTAAATCCATCGTTTTCCATAGTCTTTTTTCTTGAAAATGTGAATTTTTATCGAAAAAAAGCCAAATTTAAGTCTTTCGATTATGATTTGCTTTGAAGAGTGTTGTTTTTTAGATGCTAAAAACATTTCTTCGACCATTACAAGCTCTTCGAGTTGTTCATATACCCGTTCGAGTAAAAATTTTCTTTTTTAATATGATTTTCTTCAAAGCATAATCGAATGTTTCTTAGACAACGATCGTTGTCGAACGTGTACATCCATTAACAAAACTACGTCCAGGAGAGAATATCTATGATTACAGTAAATACAAATATACCGATTTTCAGTATCGAGTTATCAAAGATACTGATGCAGAAAAATGGGGAAATATCGATGTAATTTTAACGGATTATGTCGAAGGTAAAAAAGAAAAGTTAAATTTCGAAAATAAAACCGATATTCTTCATCGAATGCGCGTAGGCGTTGGTTACAAGGGTGAAATTGTGAATGTAACACGTGAAATGGCCTATACAGAACTTCTTCCAACACAACTAGCACTTTATCCAACACCAGAGAATGTTGCCTTATTTGAAAAAGAAAGAAAATCATTAGTTGATCGACCTCAAATTTCACCATTCGTGAAGAAATGTCGAGATTATTTACAAACAATTGTTCTACAAATACCAATTAATATCAAACATAAAGAATGGACACTAACAAGAGATAATATTCGTATTGCACTTCGACGTATTGTAAGAGAAAAATAAACTATTTTATTTGGATTTTCAAATATGTGTTTGTGTATTTTCTGTTTAGAATATCATGTGTGATGAAGAGGCGATTTTATTAGACGAAGGTTCTATTAGCCAGAATACGTACAAACCAGGAGAAGAATTTAATGTCACGTTGAAAGTATGTTCTCATATAAACTAAGATGTTTTGTAGCTGTTCTTGTTTAGATTAATCCACTCGTGGATGTATCGATCAAATGTGTGATTATTCCGGTTGATAAAGCGAAATTATGGGATGAATATCAATTATCAAAACGACGATCGAAAACATAAAGATTTTGTTTGTTTGTTTGTTTTTTTTGGAAAAATACAGAAAAAAAGTCGTTGTTTGCCGTAATTATCGTCACGCTGTACTTATTAATAAGAAGAAATTCATAAATCTTAAAAGATTGTTGTGGCTACGCATAGATCAATATGACCTTTGAATATCTAGTTCTAATAATCATTAAAAAACATCTGGATATGAAAAATTAATGACGAATGACAGGAGAAATTATCTCAAAATAAAACTCAAACAATATGCAATTTCATTCCAAAGATCACCGACGAACATATGGGATATCAATTATCGACTAATAGACATTCATTATAGATTTCGTTTTCGATTTATTTATAGATTATTTAATTATAAAACAATAATAGAATACCAACTATATAAATATCAAAAACCTTGTTGTTCTTCGGTTGATATGTTACAAGAGGAAAGACAGATATGTTTAATTACATATTTATTTTCTCATTTAAAACTATCTATCAACTCCTAAATACAGCTATAAAAAAAGAAAACAAACAAAATCCAGGGAGAGAACAATGAATACGGAAATTAGAATTATGATAGAGGGTATATTGAACTAACGATGAAAATCTAGGTCAGTAAATTAATAATGATTAAAGAAAGCATAGACAGCAATTGGATACATGATTAGGATCATCACTTCGAATATAATCGAGAAATAATTTCTTGGCTTCCTTTTCTTGAAGATTATCGCCTTGAGCAATTTGTGAAAATGATTTGTCGGCTGCATTTTTATCAACACCGAAGAACTCGCATGTCTTAACCCATTCTTCTCGTGCAATATGACCATCATGATTAAGATCGAGCATATTAAATGTTGTATCAATTCGATGATTTAATTGTTTTATTAATTCAGGGTTTTGTCCAGGCGTTCGTAATTCAGTGGCAAGACGTCGATGAAAATCTAACCATTCCTCTAGAATAAATTTTCTCGATTGTAGATCGATCTGTTTTTTTTGTCCTAATATCAATTGTTTACCTAATGTCACTTTGCCATCGTGATTGGCATCGGCTCGCATAATTTCGTCGCAAAGAATTTTTCGAGCTTCGGCATATTCTTGACGTCGTTTGGTATCACCTTGTCCGACGAGTGACGAGAGTTTATCAGCAAGAATTTCGAAATCGAGTGGAGTGATTTGTCCATCTTTATCAACATCTTTTCGAGGCAATAAAACAAAAAAATTGCATTTGAATATTCATTCGAATCAGTTATTTACCATATTGATAAAAAAGACGTTTCATTTTATCATTCCAAAATTCGTTTAATTGTGTTGCCTAAACATTTTCATTGAAATATGGATACAATCGATGAATTCTTTCTTTCTTGTCTTACCATATTACTTCTCGATGATTGGAAAACCGACAGATAGAGAACCAGATTTTAAAAGACTCTATTTATACGAAAAAAACAGACAACACAAGAGAGAAAGAGAGACAATACGAGCGCGAGAAAATAGCTGTCAGGACTTTTGTCTCTCTCTATCTGCCTTCCATTTATCTTCGTTCGATCTGTTGAATCGATTAAGCTATGATACACGTTTATACGAAACATAATTCACGAAAAGATACACAACGTTGATGAATTTATGTTTTCTTCGAATAAATTTCGAGGTTTTTTATATCGAATTCTATACATATATCTTCTGGAATTCTTGTGATAGAAAGCAATTAGAAAGAAATTTCCTTCCATCTATAATAATCAACATTTACAAAAAATCCCAAAATACATATTTGCCCTTTATGATAAAGTAATAAAAAAAAGTAATTTTCCTTCGAAAATCGATTCCGGATCACTAAGCAATAACGAAAGAGCGTTTATGAGTGCTTCATCTTAATTTTCAAATGATAATTTTGGTTTTATTTTAAGACAAAAAATATATAATATATGTTTGTTTGTTTTTCTCTCCTATTTCGAGAGGTATTTACATACGAACACAACAATAGCAGAAAAAGAAACTAGAGAGAATTATTTGAAGTTCTGTAAATTTAATCTGAATCGTCTTCGATTTCTTCTCGACTCTTTGGTGCTTTTTTCTTGGGCGATTCTTTTGGTTTGGATTTTTTCTTCGAATCATCAGATTTCTTTTTCGATGAAGATTCCGGTTTCTTTTTCGACGATGATTCTGATTTTTTACGTTTTTTAGGCGATGAATTGCTTCCATCATCTTCATCATCAGTTGAATTAATCGATGCATTACTATCATATTCAAGTGCATCGTCTTCTTCTTCGCCGCCTTCGAAATCTTCGTCATCTTCTTCATCATCTTCACTGTCGTCCTATAAAATCGAATAGATTCTGTTTTTCGAAGAAAGAAAGAGCAAAACGTTTTTCTTACATCATCATCCTCGCGTTCTTGACCTTCATTTTGAACATGTTCTAAGTAAACATCACGATCTTTATCAACTGTATAATTAACCTTTTTATCCTAGAATATAAAAATAAATTCGAAACTCAAGAATTCCGATGGTATTCTTCACATACCCAATTGGAACTAGCAGCATGAATACGAAGATCTTTCGAATCGAGAAAGTCTGACATCGGTTTTGCTTCTTCTCTAAAAAAATTTCGCATTTTTCACCTTGAAATTCATTCGCAAACGTCAATCTTACTTGTCAATATTGCCGAATACTTGCGAATTTCCATTTTTTAATTGAATTTCAAAGTCAAATGTTCGACCTGTTGCTGTATTCGAACGGTTGAATCCACACGATGCAATATCATCATGATGAATATACATCGGCGGTTTCGTTATATAAATAAAGCCACGTTCGAGAGGGTACAACAATCCAGCTGATGCTTTATATGCACAACTGACACATTTAGCTCCGCTTTTGCTAAAAGAAATCGAAGATTCGTTGTTTTCGAAAGTATTGGCTTTGATTTTACCTCGTAAATGAGCCGGGTACAGTGATACGTTGTTCAGTAATTGCACGAAATAGACGCGAGACAATGTCGTGATAAGGTCCTTGCAATTTCCTTTGAAGATTGTTGCCGTATTTTTCTTGGATTTGTTCGCTGAAAAACAAAAGAAAATAAGAAAAACAAAGTCGAAAGCCGAACAAGTTGATCCTACGGCGTCAAAGATGAGATTTCGACTGATGTTTCTTCGTCTTTTTTGAAACCGAATATAATGTATTGATAACGTGTTTGACCGTGCTTAACTGGCGGATCCAAACTGAGCTGAAAGGAAATTCAATGATCTCGTGTTGTCTCAAAGTCATTTTTCTTTTACCACAAAGTACATCTGTCGATTGTCTTTATGCGGAAGAAGAAAACCACGTGTAATTTGATTGTAAGGAATTTTGTAATCATAAGATTTGCCGTGCAAATCGAAAAATCCCGGATAGAATCGTAGTTCATGTCGACCACTAGAGAAATGTTGAATATAATAAAAAATTGAAATTCATTTTCAAAAAGTCATACCGTGGTACAAGACAATTGATATCTGATAAACTGCAAATAGCATCGCCAGCTTTGGCTGTTAAGACAGCAGCACCTTTCATAACATTTTGATGAAAATCCTAATGAAAAACATTCCGAAGTAAGTTCTTGTTTTGACTAAACGCATCTCGTACTTCGACAGCATCGCCATCGACATCTCCTTGTGGAACATAGAATCGTACTTCCATGAGCGACACCTTTGCATCTTCAGCTTGATGAAATTGTAGAGTAACTTCATTTTTTCCTTTGTTCGAATTCGAAACATTTTTCAATGGAATTTCGAACGCTTGTTTATTATCGACTTCGAATGCAAGATTGCCAGCTAATTAACATAAAAACATTGATCGTATCTTTCGAAACAAGAAAAATCTTCTACCTGCAAACGAAACTTTGCCTTTATTCCAACCATTGACAGCCATTTTTTGTGTTTCAACATTCTTTCCAAAATTAATCGTCATGAATTCTTTCAATCGTTCGAGATCCTAAACAAACAAACAAAGATTTGTCTAATTTCTAAATTAAATACGAACTGTGTCTTTGAATCCATCGTAACGAAATGATGTATCATTTTTACTAATAAATTTTAAACCATAACCACGCGAACGTTTCATCCATTTGATTGCATCGATTTCGTCCTTGTTGATTGTCTCGACTTTTCCTGTACGGAGATTTTTGAATACAACTGACGCTGACGTCAATTTCAATCGGCCGGGATTCTAACGACCAATAAAATCAATGAGATTTCGGAGTTATTTCATCGAACTTACTAGAACACCACGATTTTCTTCGTAAACTTCATCGAATTCCATTGCAGACATGATTCAAATAAAAAATCTATTCACGTTCGAAGGTCTTGTAAGAGATACTAACCGACTTCAACGAGCGAATGAAGACAAATGAACGATACAAAATCGAATATTCTCTTTCTTCTTTTTTGTGTAATACTTTGACGTGAACTAATTTTCTCATTGGATCAGAAATATATTCGAACTTGTATTGAAAACACAGAGTAACAGAGGTCGCTTCAGATCAGCATTTGAATCCGATCCAGGTCACGAAAAAAACAAAGAAACATACAGCCTCGGTACAAAATCCAATCTATTCAATTATACGCTGACCCCGTTGGTGTGACTTGATAAACATAGCTTTCGTAGTCATCGATCCAGGCTGTAAAACATCAACTTCGCATTCTTTTGTCTATTGATTGCTCATCAAATTAGTGAGAATTCAGCTGTTTCTAATGAAAATATCTCTAGCATAGTTTTGTTATCATTAAAATGTTTTGTTATCGGACTGCTGACGTCGATTCTTCGCGTATGATCATCTGCGTCAGCAGGAGAAAAAACAAAAATGGACCACAATTATAACCCATCTCACTCTCTCTCTCTTTCTCTCTCTCGTTTTCAGTATCAGTTGCAATGACGCACACGAATTTTGAGAGATAACCGTGTATATATATAGATCTGTGCTTTTTTTTTGCACGTCGAAGTAAATTATCTCTTTTCTTACTAAACTAACTAAATATTGAAAAAACAAACTACTCGGTGCACCTTGTTTCTTTTCTTCGTCGGTACTTTTTTTCTAAAGCATTATTAGTAATCATCATCGTTTTCTTAGTTTTTTTTTCGGCCGTCTAGAGAAGCAAATTAAAAAATTAGAAAAAAATAAGTAATCAAGAACAAGACGATCGTAAAACGAGAGTCGACGCCGATTTTTTTTCTTTTTCTTAAATAGAAAAGAAGACGAAGAAAAAAAAAGTAATTTTTTCCTTTCTTTTAGACATTCCTAATACTCAAGAGAAAATTACATAAATAAATCGACCGTTAAAATCTCAGTGGACAAGCAAAAATCGTGTCAATTAGGTTGGTAAATGAATGAACGCAGAAGCAAACAAAAAAAAGTAGCAGTTCACATCAACGTTCTTTTTTGTTCTAGAGGTAAATAGCCTATCGTATCAATGTCAGAACAGACTCTCAATTTCACACAATTAGTTGACACGTTTCAACTATTCGACAAGAATAAGGACGGGTGTATCAGTGCAAATGAAGTAAATCAATTGCTTTTTTTTTTATTAAAAAAGAAAAAAACAAATGTAGAAAATTGTTTTTCTCATAGCTTCGATTAGCTTGTGAACAACTTCAGATGCCAATTAAAGACAATCGATTACGAGAAATCTTTCAAAATCGTGATAGTATTCATTTCGATGAATTCTGTCGAATAATGCAAGAGGTCGGCCAACAACCGGCCGATGCTTATTTCAAAGAAACATTTCGAGCTTTCGATAGAAATTCTGATGGATATATAACTGTGAAAGAAATTAAAAAAACCATGAAAAATCTTGGCGAATCGTTGACTGATAAGCAAGCAAAAGATATGCTCAAAGCTGCTGATACCGATGGTGATGGACGTCTATCCGAAACTGAATTTCGTAGTCTATTTGATTATATTACTCAACAAGTATCATCGCCACCCGTATCGCCATTGCCTGGAGCCCTCAATAGTGACGGGCAAAAACGAACTAGCAATCCATGGAAAACAACAACGGAATCGCAAACCTAAGTTAACGTACATATCCATATATATATATATATAAATATAAATAGTCTTCTAGCCAGATTTTTATTTATGAATATGTTTTTCTGTAATTTTCATTTTCTTTTCTTCTTCTTCTTCTTTAAGTATTCGAAGAAATACAAAACAGTTATTTGATATTAATAATGATTTTTTTTTCTTCTTAAAAAGAACATTTTCAATGTAAAAATCAAAATGAAATTAGCTGAGCAAAACCAAACTGATAACATTGAGAGGAAGAAAAATCTATGTCTAAATTAATAAAATCCACGCACAAATACGAAATAAACGGAGAAAGAAAATAATTATTCAAAAAGAAAACGACAACAGAGAAGGAGAAGAGAGACAGCTCTATTGCACAAATAAACAGCGCGATACAGATGAGGATTAACAGAGATCTTTTTTTTTTCTTTTATAACAAAACATAACAACAAATATAGATTTGCGTGCATAGCCTATAAATTGGAAAAACAAACCAACCAACCACTACTAAAATCTATTTTTGATATAAATGAGATGAGAGAACAGAACAAAGAGAAAAGAAACGAAAAAGAAAAACGAACTCGCCGATAACAGAACAATAAGGCCTAGATTTAATGTGGTGTATGTGTGTATTTTTTGTTTTGTTCCTAAAAACTAAATTTAACGAAATGAAAAAGAAAAACAAGAATAAAATAAAATAAAATAAAACGAAAGATAAAGAATATGAAGAACGAGAGAAGAATAGACTCAAATGAAGAAGCCTTGTCCGTATTACGGCATTGATTGCTTCTAGATCGGAAGAGCACACGTCTGAACTCCAGTCACTAGCTTATCTCGTAT
>ERZ778029.1759-NODE-1759-length-16531-cov-4.467711_pt1 | contig 16531 bp, 21 predicted proteins | sample MGYA00375759_ERZ778029 | MGnify/ENA primary metagenome ERZ778029 (study PRJEB29350, sample SAMN05389819) | bioreactor metagenome | isolation source: Ammonium sulfate bioreactor | place: South Africa: University of Cape Town | collected 2014-04-04 ...
CATTTCATTTAAAACAACGTTATCTAAATAACATTTTTTTTTCTTTTTTTCTCTCATCTCTCTATCAACGTGCCTGTGTTCTTTATGAATTACAATGGATTTTAGAAAGGCATACGTTAAACTCACTTTTTAAAGTCTTTTTTTTCTTCTTCTAATGATAAGATATTGAATATTCTGTCGTTGTAGACAAGCTTTATACGTTGGTACATATCTTAAGGAATATTTGTTCAACTGTTTAATTATTTCTTTTGAATTGAATTTCCTCTCTGATTAAATTTGAAAAAGACTATATCAATTATTTGAGCGAACCATTATTAAATTCAATTGTTTCAATAGTCTCTTTTGGACCAAGTTCTGATCTAAAAAAAAACATCATGAAATATTTCAATGATTTTACTAACATCTACTGACAAGTAATTTTGTATTCCAATAAGAATGCAGAAAAATTATTTTCTGTTTTGGATATCGAATTAAATCCAATGACTAAATGCATTAATCGAAGATACCTTAGAAAGGTTAATCTTTTAAGCGATATTTTCCAAGAACCAGATCAATAACACAAACAGATCTAATAGAATGATCTCAATCTTCTTGCGTCACAAGGAGCATATGATGAGAAAAAGATCTTTGAAACATTCAAAGAACGACTATCTCTAAAGATAATCTCTCTTGAAACGATTTTTTTATCTTTCACTTTGATCAAGTATCACAAAACAAAGAAGCAACTGAGTTTATTATTTTCCTGCAATAAAAAGTTGAACGATCATCTTTATTTCGCATTTGAATTTATCAACAAAGAAGGAAAATAATTATGAAAATGTTGTGGATATACAATAGCTTCTCTGAATCGAAGTTCTTTCAGTTGACTACAATTGATTCTTGTTGCAGGAGAACTAAAATCGTTTGTAACAATGAATAATTGGTCATATTGTATTTCGATTACATTTAATTGTGGAACATGTGCTTTTGTATGACATAAGAATTGATAAACATAATCAATATTTGTTTTAATAACTCTTAATCGAGTTAGATGATTGTATGAAATACATGTTTTCTTTCCCATTGAACCATATTCGTTTTGTTTGAGTTGTGGTGTTGAAATCTCAATTGTTAAATACTTGAGTCGTGGAACAGCTTTCGACATCCATTCGAAAAAATCATGTTCAAATGGACGAGTATCATACAATATTAATGTAATGACAAATTGGAAATATTGATTTTGATTGCGAATGGTATTTGTAAGATACATAAAATGAGTCATTTTATATGGAATTGAATAAATATGACAATAAGCCAATCCATTTGAGAAATGGTCGACACTACAATTAACTTGAGAATATTTCCAATGAATAAATGTATTTTCAAGATCTTTTGTTGATAACGAAGATTTTGTTCGACAGGATGGTAGAATTGTACAAATGTCAAATACAAACGTTTGTAAACTTGATAAATAACGGAGAATTTTTTCGTTGAGATCAACTCCATCAATCACTGTGAGTCGTACCACATTCAAAGATAATGATAGTTTTTTTAAATTGATCATTCGATGAAGAAGTCGTACAATTCGGCAATCATAAGCAAGTGTTAAACGATAGCATGTTAAAGAAAATTCTTTCAAATTGACCAAATTCTTCTAAAAATGAAATCATTATCTAATTGCACATATCCATAGCAGTTTACTTACTTTGCTATCCTTAACTGTTGATAATTTATCAATGAAAAATATACGTACTGTTAATGACGACAAATTCTTTAAACGACCATCAAGTAAACACAGACAATCATCAAATGTTTGGACATGAACGAATAATCTTCGCAGATGTGACGAATAAAACATCTTTCGAGAGATATCTTTCAAAGAAAGTTTCGAACATTTAATTATGCCTAATTGATCCATATCCAAACAAATACATTTTTTACAGACAGAAAGAATACATTCACAAACGTTTGTATACATATCATTATTGAATGTTCCATTTCGAATTTTGACAGTCACAGATCGAATCTGTTCTTTTAGTAGACGAGTAATTGATGATTCATCTAATCACAAATTAAAATTTAAGTTTTCGTACAAACGAAATTTATTTACTTACTTGTGAAATAATACAAAAGAACATCGGGTGAAAATCCAACGAAAACAATACTATTCAGATTTGGAAATTGAGCAGCAAAAAGAATACGTTCAATACTACCACTTTCAAGAGTCATTACTTGAATACGATCATGTATTTGAGGCAATAATTCAACACAAAATCGATGAATTTTATTAGAATCAATTGCAGACAAGTTGATCGCTTTCGTGTAATCAAGACTTCTTGCAATTTGATCAAGTCGTTGAGTACTATTCAACAATGAATAGACAACATCTGCTGATCCAAGTTTATTGAAAATAATTAGCAACAATTCGTCTGGTAAATCCAATAGATTAACAGTTCGACAATTCATATTCAATAGATATTCTATAACTTTTGTCGGTCATCATTAAATGACACATTATATATATATATATATACCTATATTGCCCGCTGACTGTTCGAATGAATAGACAATTTTATACGACTCCTCTATTACATAGCCGACTAAAATCTGGACGGCTTGATAAGGAAATATCGAAAAGGAAGAACGTAAAAGGAAGTACACAGAAAGAGACGAAATTCAATAAAAGAAAAACTATTCCAAATAAATAGTTGCTTAATGGAAAATAGACAATAAAGTAAAAACCTTTGTGTTTGTGTAGTGTTGATAGATGAACATATAGAGTAATTACTTCACTAATCACAAATCAGAGTATCTTTCATATCAGAGCTCAACAAAACTATAATTTGTTGTTGAGCGAAACTAATTCACCTAGTTCTCAAGTTTTACAAACTTTTCATTGATTGTTCGATTGAATTATTGTTTGATAGTTGTAGAACTACGATAAGAAACTATTGTTAGTATCAAAAATCCACCAATTAAAAATCACAAATAGATGGCGATAATATTTCAGAATTATTCTCTCATCAAGATGCGCAGTTTAAAGTCGACGTGAATGAGTATTCCGTTCCGTTAGAACATTTATGTATTCAAGATCAAGTATTGACTAAAGAACTGGAAGTTTGTTGAGTGGAATTAAGGATAAAAACTATAGAACATAAATTCGAAGTACAACTTGACCAAATAACTTGAGAAAGTAAATATATGTCTGTTAATCATCCAAAACTTATTACAACATTTACCTTAAATGTTAAAAATTCATCAACAGTTAGTGAACTAACACACAGTGTTCGATAAAAGGTAATTACGATAGAGATTTTATTTTCAATTGATATTTATTGATGATAAATCAAAATCATAATTTTTACAACATCAATTTATGGAGTTAATTGTCAAACAGCAAAGTGTTGAATTTGATTATGTTGAGTGTGTTTCTCAATCCAATGTAGTTCCATATACAACTGGAGTATATAGGAGTACCTTTAAGATCTATCGATCGAACCAATTCAACACAGATAAATTTGTTAACAATTATGCGAATTAAAAGAATAAATTACCTTTTGTGAAAATCGATACAACAATAGATTTTACAAATGATACTCGTATACATGATGTTTCTTATATTTATATGAATATTCTGTATAACAATCAATCAAGAACAAATACGATAGTTTATCTCATACAAACATCATTCAATGTTCCCAATATTCTCTATGGATCAGACAGTCAAATCAATACTAGTTCATCAACAACAATATCACCACTGAGACCATCAGTGACAAGACAACAAACATCATATACAATAAACAGACAATAGTGATCATAACATCGATAACGATGACAATCACGGAATCAGTGCTACTTAATTATCTCAAAGAAAAACAAATAATTCATTCAAAAACATTTTCTTTAATTCATACTAATTCAATTATTAATTTAATAAATAAATGGAAAAAAATTCATTATTTTACAAGTTTAGCTTCGAATAATGAAGTTAAATTACTTGAAGGTTTATTATCAAGTGGAATTTATTCATCTTCACAATTTTATGTTGATTATGATGGACGAACACCAATGCATTTGGCTGCGGCCAATGGCCATGTGGAAATTGTTAAATTATTACAATTCTATGGAGATGATGGAAGAACTCATCGAGATCGATGGGGGAATTCAGCTTTGGATGAAGCAAAACGAAAACAATTTCATAAAATTGTCGACATTTTACTTGATGATATTGTTTAAATTTCTTTTCTTTCACAGTAAATAAAACTATACTATTGGATTTTCATGGGATGATTTATCTTTTTTATTCAAACAAAAAATTCAAAAAAAGTGGCGTTCATTTTAATGTTATTTTCGTGCTACAAATTGTTTCATTAATTTGTTTTTTTGTCTTGCTTCGGCAGCAATTCGACTTGGATTGAATTGTTGATTTATTTTAATGAAAACAGTAAACATTCCTATGAAATGAATTGGGACTATTGTCATCATTGATAGAACTGTGGCGATAGCTAATGGCTGTTTACAAGCTTCTTCCAAATCTTTCGGAGTCATAACAGATACCGATGGTGCTGCTGTTGTTGTTGACGCCGTTGTTGCAGCTATTCAATAAATTTAGTTCGAATTAATAATAAAAAATAAATGACAAACTTGTGACTGTTGTTGATTCAGTAGTAGTTGTTGTTGTTTGTGTGGTGGTTGTGGTTATTTGAGGTGTTGTTAATACAATACCTGTTGTCGTTAAATTTGGTATTGGTGTTGTTGTAGCCATCGGCTAGAAATCATTTTCGATTTATCGATATAGAATTCAGTTTCAATCTTACTCTTGTTGTCACAGTACCAGTTGTTGGAGGTGTTGATGTTGTTGATGTTGTACTTGAAAGACCTGGATCCCAAATATCAAATTGCCAAAATGTTGGATCTGTTATTGGAGTTGATTCAGCATCTATTCATTTTATTGCGAAGAAATCAAATCATTTCGTTTCCTTTGAAAATAAAATAAACTTACGACAAAAATCATTTCCACTTGATGCACCACTATCTAAAGTCACATAATATCTGTGACCATGAGTCCAAGTAATCGTAGTAGAAATAATAATTGTATTTCCTGTATAGATAACATTTGGTGACCAACCACAATCATATTGGAGAACAATCGATCCATTGAGAGTTGCATCATGAAAATTAATATATGTTCCATTGCGACCTGGACGGTTGACATAAACACCATTTTTACTTTGAATAGAGAAAATCGATTGATTTGCAAAAACAGTTCCGAGTGGTGATGCACTTCCTTGAACAAACAATGGTTCCTGTAGATCAGGGGCAGTAAATCCAACTAGAAAAGTAATACACCATGGATCTGATTGAACATCGGAACTATCAATAGCTCCAGCACAAAAGCCTTGTGGACCATATTGTTCAGCTGTGGGAATGAATAATAAATTGATCGTGTAAATGCCTAATCATATACGATAGGTAATGTGATTTATTTTCTAGAAAAAAAAACCTGTGCTTGGATTTGCGATTGCTGTTTTAATTAAACCAGTTGGAGAACTTGTTGTAAATTCTTTTATAGTTTTATTCGAACAACCAACTTGTGCGATTACTGTTTCATTAGTCAAAATACCTATTGGTGTTCCGATACAAGCTAAATAATAAAGAAAAAAATACCGATTTATATTTTTCAAATACATATTTTGAAATTGTTAAAATCTAACCTAAATTAGGTCGAACTCCAGTTATAGATGGAGGTGTGGAACAACCTGTTGGAGGAGTAATTCCACAGAAAAGAAATTGAATAGGAACTGAACTCATTGGAGTCGTTATTGTTGAATTATAGAAATCTTCAATCTGTAAAGCCACAGCATAATAACCAGTTTGATTTAATGTATAAGTAAGTGTGCAATTATCGTAATAAAGCGAGAAATCAGGTAATGTTGGTGAACATACAGAACCACATTCATCATAATTATTTGTATTTGTAGTATTTGCTGATGAATTGTTTGTTGACCATCGACAACGAAGAGTATCTGTCGAATCTGCATCGCTCATTTGAATGACATGGACATGTTCAACATTAATTGTTCGATAGATAACTGGAAGTGTTGATGTCACTGGAGATGTATTGATAATTCCATCGGGTCGAAGGTTTAAATCTATTTTCCCTGTAACTATCCAAACACCATTTCCTTTTATGACCAAAGCTAACCAAGCAGCACTCGTATATCCAATAATATATGTTTGATTTAATAGCAACGAATATGTTCTAAATCGCTCTCCTAATGAATAATCTGTTGCTGTGCTAAAGTCTGTACAGAATACATCAGCCGTGATAGCCGAGAAATTCGAACAAGAACCTCCAGCAAAACATGTACAACTACCAGTACCACTGCCAATTAGATTTCCAGTTACGATGCTTGTATCATTACAAGCATACAAAGTTGGACTATTAAAAGCACTACGACGCCAAGCATAACGTTGATGAATTAAAATCTCTGCTGTTGCACCTGATGGAGTTGTATTCAAAGCTCGCCTTTTGTTAAAAAGAATAAATCTAATTTTAAAAAGAAAAGTGAATGAGAATACAGAATTTACCAACTGATAATTCCACCACGAAAATGCGACCCATCAATCGGATCTAGTTGAATTGTGAAAATTAAAATAATTAAGCTCACGTAAAACATCTTTATGAAATGAATTCAAATTTTCGTTAATGCATTCAGTTATATACAATCGAAGACAAATCATTCTTCAAACAAAACCTTTAAAACAAAACGTGTATTTACGCGTTAAAAATTCACATAAATGCCATTATAGCCGATTGTAAACACGTTCACCGTTTATTTCAAATTTTTGTCTGTCTGGGTGATCACAAAAAGGAAACGGCTTCAAGCTTTTAATCGACAAACGTAAAATTGAATCCTTCAAAAGCATATAGACATGTCTCGACATTGTGTGTCATCTAATTGAACAATGCGAAAAGAAAAATTGTCGAATCATTTGTTTTTAACGTTGACAAGAAAAAAGAATGAATAGTCAAGCAATAAAATCAAATAAAAAACAAGAAGAATTCGAGATAATTAATTATGAAATTATTTACCGATATGGATTCATTGTTAATTACACTTGAAAATGATTTAAATTTTTGTCAAAATCAATTGATAATAAAGAGGATTTTGATTTTGTTTGGCATTTACTTTTTTCTTATTGAATCACAAAAATCTTCACTTGTTTACATCTAATATAGTAAATTTCATTAAAATCATCTTTTACTTTTATTAAACAAGTTTATTTTAAATAGAAAATCGAGCATATTTTCCAATTATGTTCAGATTCGAATTGTTCCTTTTTTTGTTTTCTTGTCTATAGAAACACTTAGTATCAGCTACTAGTTCAAATTGATAGTTTCGATAGTGGTCGTATGAGTAGAACAGAACTAACCAGTAGATTTATTAGAAGTTTCTGATTGGTTGTTTTATGTGCGTGTGTGATGGTTCGTTCGACTCATTTATTTCAAAAAAAAAGATGTTTCCTTCTACACCAACAGTTTCGTTGAATTTAACAAGTATCGAAAAGAAACTCGCAGCTATCGAATCTTCTTCATCATCATCGACATCGATTAAACCTCAAACACGTTTAACTAAAGTTAATAATGAAACCGAATTAGATGCTCATTTAAAAAGTGAAAGAGTTGGATTTAATGATGAACAATTCGAATATCTAACTCAACAGGTACGAATTATCTTCTTTCGAATAAAATCTTTCGAATGTTTTGTTTATTAGTCACTAACTCAAGCAGATACCGATTATTGGGAAGAAATTTTTAATAATAGTTTAAAACGTCGAAAGAATCTAATAAATTGTTTGTTAGCCGATGATCTTCGACCGAGATCGATTTTATCGTATGATTCGACTTCGACAAGCAAGATTAATCAATTACTTAATGAATCAACAAATATCTCGACAAATAATGGAGATTTTAAATCAGTTTGTTACAATTTTTCGAATTTATCTTTATTCAATTTGATATCTAGGGATGGATTGGTCAACAAACTCAATCGACAATATTCAACGATCTTACGATTGTCGAGCAGCAATACGCTCAAACTGTAGGATTTCGAAGAGATAAAAGAGTGGATTTCAAAATTTCCTTTGATTTAGTTAATAAAATACAATCAAACACGTTCACTGGAAGGTACCGGCGATGGTGATCAACTAATCGTTCAATACAAATCCGTTGCTAAGACTTACGAAACTCAAGTATTTGTTCATCGAATTTTTAGCAAATTGAATAACTTTGTTCTTAGTCGGTGAGTGATATGTGGCATGCTGCCGAATGGATGTCGAATGTCGTCGATTATGATTATCAAAAAAGTGATTTATTTCGTTGTCAACGAGCCATTGTCTTATGTTCACGTGATTATCTCGAGCAAAGTTTTCGTCAAGCTCTCCAAGTGACTTATCATCAAACGGATCTCTACAGTTGTCTATTAGCTTTCATTACATCGAATGACAAAATCTCGGGTTTACAATCAGTCGACGATCGATTAGTCGACGGTGTTTCAGCTTGGCCACTGATTTTCTACGCACTCCGAGCGGGTGATCCGAATTTAGCATTGAGAATTATTCAAAAAGCAAAGTAAAAGAAAATTAATCAAACAAAGAAAGTTTATTCGATGTTTTAGTTTGCCTCAAATTCAAACTCTACTAGAAAATTATCTTTCCAAAGACACGACGTGTTCGACAAGTCGAAATGTCGAGTACAGTCTCGTTGGTAATCCTTACAAACGAGCAGTAATCTGCATTTTGGATCGAACAAATCTAGTCGATGCTCATGAAGATATTCTTCTCTGTCTCGAAGATTTTCTCTGGATCAAACTCTCGCAAATTCAAATCAACAATGAAACTCTCTTTCAAGATCGAACACTCGTTCAATTGACGATCGTTCGTCTTCAACGTTGGATTCTTCGTGATCTCGGCGAAGAATATTTCAAAGCCTACGAACAACCATTTCGTTACGCTCGAATTCTTCTCCTTTGCGGTGCATTCGAATCAGCTTGTGAATTTCTTTTCAAGATTTCACCGACGAAAGTTCATGCCGTTCATCTGGCCATTTATTTCAATGAAAAATATCTTCTCAGTTTGACTTCATCACTCGATGAATGCATGATTATGATTGCAGGCAATAAAACCAATACAGCTTTGAATCTACCGAAGTTAACTGAACTTTATTTGAGAGAGAAATTCGTCAACAATCAAAAATATGCTTGGGAATTGATAAATTATACTTATGCTTTGATTAATATCGAACATTTAGAAGCAGAAACTGAATTTCGAAGATTATTAATTGATTTAACTATGAATTTCGATGATTTACATTTGATTTACGGTCAATGGGCCATTGTTGAAGAGCAAAACACGGTTAAACTTCAACCAGGTACATCGAAGTTTCGTTTTTTTTTCAAAAATCTAAACTTGAATTTATTTGTTGAGGTCTTCTTCATCGTTTACTTGCCAATCTCGATGAATCCGATATCGACGATGTTCTCGTTAGTCTTGCAACGACTATCGAAAAATATCATCGTTCGAATCTTCTCGTCGCTGCAATTCTCTATGAATTAGCTCATGATTATCCTCTTTGCATTCGTTTAACATCGGAATATATCACACAGATCATTCTCGATCGTTTGTTGATTCCGACAACGAATTCAACACCATTGACATTTGTCTATGAACTTGCTCAACGTTTGCAGATGAATCATGAGGAAAATGCACAGAATTACTTTTTACTTTTGGATATTTACGCGTTTGTGGATTATTATTTGAGAACTGAACAGATTCAACGAGCTTTTTTGGTTTTAAAACAATTGAAATTATTTCCCTATGGAAAAGATGAAGATGAAGATGAACAAGCAAGACAATTGTTTACTTCGAATAAATTAGTACGAACTTCTTCTTTAAAGAAAATAATAATAATTCAATTTCGTTTTAGTTTCAACAATTATTTCCTCATCTTTGTCTTGCTGCTCTTCGTACTCATTTACTAGTCATTCAACAGAATCCATGTTCGACATTAAATGAAGATGAAACAAATCAATATGAATTCTATCGTCGAACAGCAGCACAAGATCTCACACATCTCGCTGAATTTGCACATATGCAATCGCAATTATTCACACGAACACAATTACGATCCATCGATCGATTAACTGAACAGGCCAATCAATACTATGATCAAGAGATGTCTTTTCACTGAATTTGTCCCTTTTTTTTGTTATTCAGATTAAACTAGATTAATAAACGAAAATGTACATTGAAAGATTTTTCATAGTAGTGACTTAGCCTTGGAGAAATAGACCGAACAACAAGTTTTCTTTTATTTTTTATAGTTTTTTGGAAAATCTTTTCATAATAAAATTAAAAGATAATTTTCCATGAAAAAGCCAACATCTTCACGACAGGTTCGACTATCCAAATTAAACAGGGTCATTCAGGATGATCAATACGGTCGCCGTAACGGTACAAAACGATAGCGTTATAGCCGTGGTAATTCAACCTGGGTACTGACATTCTATTAGTAGTATCTCTCTTTAAAACTATGATGCAAACAGAATATCGTTTAAAGAATATATTCTGTATCACATTCAAGAAATACTAATCAAAGTATATTGTTCCATATACTATAAAATTAAATGGTAAACTGAGTAATAAATATATTAATTTATATAATATTTTATATTGGTATACGATTTTTGTAATTTTTCGTACATAAATCAGCTCGGTTGATTCGAGCCGATTTGTTTTATATTCTAACTTCGTATAATATTTCAACTCTGTTTATAGATGATAGTAAAAACGACCGCAGATCGAATAAGCACGGTCGTATCCGGTATCGTTTTGTACTGTCATGGCGACCGTATTGATCATCCTGGGGAGACTATTTATTCACCAGTCTCAAATGATTACTGGAAAAATGCCCTCGATTATTATTCCTCTTCTTCATCATGGTCGTTGCCAAGAACTCGAGTTGTAATGGTCAATGATGTGATTGCAGATGCAAACGACAAAGAAGAATTCATTAACGAATGGTTAAAAAAATATAGTCAGTCGAACCGAAAATCTTTGAAGAGAAAAAGTTATTTTAATTTCTTATAGTTTGGGCTAATGATTCCGACGAAGAAATCGATTTAGTAAATGATATTCATAATTTTAGCGCAAGTTCTCTGGGTAAGAAAATGTGGAAGTTAGTGTAAAAAAGGCAATTAAATTATTTAGACTTTGATCCTGAAATCAACAAATTAAAATCTGAAAACGTCTTGTGACTCCTCAAACAGCAACAAACATCAATGATATTTGATTAGTTGATTTGATGCTTATGTTGATATTAATCGATAGAAAATTATTTGTTTCTACCGTCTCGTTCTATTTTAAATCGATTTCTATCTCTCACTGATGATGTTGGTTGATCCATCGAAAGGTCCGGTTTTTCAATAAAATCGTTATATAAAAACCTCATATTCTTGGTCTATTATCAACAAAAAATATTTTCAAAAAGAAACATAAAAAATTTAAAGTAAAATGTCATTTTGATTAACTTCAACATCGACTTTTGGTGTTAAAATCATTTTACAAGAATATCTCGAACTAAAAAAATATATGAGATAATTTGTTCGACTGAATACAATATCACTTACCAATCTATGCATGTTTTTGCTGGTATCTACTAGAGATTCTTATTCGAGAGAATGATATCATATGAGATATCATCACCTCGATTCACCCTGTAACAGTATCTCTGATAGAACTTCGTTTAACTTGATTTTTTCTTCACTTGTGCATGATTGTTTTAAATATTCGATTCTGTGCTCGTTGAGTCTCCATTGATCAGCTAATGATGTTGATAAAATTCCAACGTTAGCTGCAGCAATATTAAATGAGAGATTACCATCATTCCATAAAATACCAAGGGAAGCTATCCCTTGAACTGCATTGTAGTTGATCCAAAGACTAATTGGATAATCATCAAATATGATTTCATCATCTTAAAAGGGGTCAGATTATTGACATTTTTATGTTTAACCTACTTACCATCTTCATTTTCATCAGCTAATGACGGAATTTTCAAAACTGGATGAAATAAAACAACTCGATGAGCTAATTTACGATATATTAGATGCAATTCTGCATCAATTAAATTCCATTGACCAAAATCGAAAACATTCTGATAAATTAGAATGCAAACTTTTCGCATTTGTAAACCTTCTGCAACATCACCACCAGTTGAAATAAGTAAGATGCTATCGATATCTTCTTTCCTATAAGTCTTTTCTGTGATACGAGGGATATGGTCATGCATCAATTTTCGAATGAAGTTCAGTAGCCAAACGACTGTTTCTAACAAATTTGTCTTTGATTCATCATGATGAAACGAAAAATGATGCAAAATACAGACATGTTTTCCAGAATACACACAATCAATGATAAATGACATGCAAGGACCCAACGAATGATGGCATTACGACTCGATACAGCATTATTAACAGATGTTAAATCTTTATTTCTCTTCTTCATCTTTACAATCATAATCATTGGTAGTAATGTTTTCTTAAATGTTCCATTGACATTATTCGTTCTCGAACAAGTTCCACGAACTGGTGATCATCTTGACCTTTGGGATGTTTGTTATCTACAGTTTACTTCAAATTAGTCCTTAATTTCATTGAATTATTTAATCGAGCAAAATAAATAATAAAAATTCAACTTCCATTTCGCATTAGATGAAATAATCGTGAATAATGTCGAACTATGGGTTTTTTTCTCTTGCGTTCTCTGATATATCAAAATTATTTTCTCTTTCTGTTCTTTCTCTACCTTTGCGTGGTGTCAATAAAATGAAAGAATGAAAAACATTTTGTTTTTAAGCATGTTGGAAATTTTTCTAATTTGGCTTTCTCCATCTTCAAATCTAAGGAGTATAAATGGGTTTTGTTTTCAACTTGGGACTGGTTAATCTTTATGTTGTCATTAGAACAACTACAAAATATTTTAGATGGGTCTTGGCGAATTAAAGTTCGAGTTTTGTTTATCGATTACGATATATTGACTCATTTTTTTCAGCCGAGACCAAAACCAGCTGTGATCTGTATCAATCACGATCAACGAAGAGCAAATTTTTCAAATGAAAATTATACAATTTTGACTTTGGATATAATTGAAGAATCAAATCGACAAGAGTATATTTAAATGCTTTAGTTTTTCTTTCGATTAAGATGTTCTAAATGTAGATTAAATCAGATTTGGAATGAAATCTTTCCGAAAGAAACCGAAATCACATTTTCCGAAGATCAATGTCCAATGATTTTTGCGATTGATCGTCAAGTTTCAATCCGAACTCATCCGCCACAATTTTTCTATCGATCGAATAGAATTCATTCGATGGATGAATTGAAAATGTTCAAAGAAGAATTTGATCGAAACGAAAAGTATTTTGAATCGAAATTTTTTCGAAATATTGTTTGTTGCCAAGATTTGGTTGTTATGCTTTGCGAATATTTACCATTGAACGATATTATTTCGACGTTTACACTCGATATTCTTCAAGAATTAGAATACCGTCGAATGAAATTATTCATTGAATATCCAACAGACAAAATCACTTCGAACCACATTGTTTCAGTTCGTATACAGGCAGCTGAATGGAGAAAAACATTCGAATCATCAACGAACGTTGTATTTCCATCGGTTAAAACATTAATTATTGAAGATTTCAATGCGAGACGACAATTTTCATCGTGCTCAATAAAAAATTGTTTTCCAATTCTCAATTATCTCATATTTGAGTCAGTTAACAATCGATCAATTGATATGCGAAGATTTTCTAGTCTATTTTCAAATTTTCCGCCAACACTGACGCATTTTAAAATCTGTGGCTCAACAGTTCGTTGTTCTCATGATGAACACCGTCCTCTATTTTCCATTCCAACAACTTTCAATCAACACATTCAAAGTTTTCAATTAAATCTCTCTGAAACATCTCATTCAAACGACAATCAATGTTTACAATTTTTGGAGAATTGTATTTTCAATACTTTAACTGATTTCATTCGAATTATGCAACAAATTCGACATGTGCAATTAATTTTACCAACGAATCTTATTCAACCATTGATAGTTCTTCAAGAATATTGCCCAAATCTAAATAAAATCATTGTTAAATCAAGATAATAAAACATGACAAAAAAATGCATTTCTATGTTTTGTATTCTAGATAAAAATGCTTGTATGTTTTACGAAAATCGCTCTCAATAAAAAGAAAGTGATTTTAGGGGGACTTTTTAGATCTCGATCTGTCATTATGTGAACTTCTTAGTGATCGATCGGCTCGAATTTTACAAGCAGTCCTGATCTACATTTATCATAATCGAAAGTTTTCAATCTCTGATTACTTCTTAGAAAACTACATTGTTTACTCATTGAATATAATTCATCACGAACAGTAGAGAATATTTTCTCTCGAGAATAAATTTCATTTTCTGTTTTTTTTTTCGATTTCAATAGATTTTGGCAAAGAAATTTTCCTAATTATCCATTTCATTTCTCTCTTGATAAATGTCCGATGTTATTTGGAATCAATCGAGAAATAAAATATAAAAATAATAGATTCATTTTCACTCATCGACCGAATTTATTATTCGAAAAAAATGAAAATCTTATTAAATTACAAGACAAATCTTTTCTCACTGAATTCCATCGAAATGAACAATATTTCGTAAGAAATTTCTTTGATTGAAAAAAAACAAAATTTCCATTTCTCAAACTTTCGATAGAAATCAAAATTCGTTCAAGCAACATTCTTTTCTCCAGATATACTCATTCAATTACTTGAATATCTTTCGTTAAATGATGCTGTCGAAATATTTTCACCGGAAATTCTCGTTTTTCTATCGAAAAACGATAAAAAATTGCCCATTATCGATCCGAACGAGCATTTCCTAAGTACAACAATGCAAAACATAAAGCCAGACAAAATCAATGCACTACATTTACAAGCATATAAATACAAACAAACATTGAAAAAGATTCCAAACAGACAATTTCGTTTTGTTCAATCGTTGATTATCGAAGAACTCTATGATAACCTACAAATACCGGATTTAAAAAATCATTTTCCTTCATTAATTAGTTGTACTTTTCATTTCAATGATGAGATTAATATTCGACGTTTATGTCGACTACCAAATCTTCTACCGAAAACACTTGAGCGTTTTCAAATACGGTGTTCGACACTCTCCTGTTCACATGATCGATTTAAATATTTATACATGGAATCAACATTTCCCAATCAAAATATTCAAATATTTGTCTTACATCTATTTGAATTCTCTCAATCGAATCATGATTCATGTTTTCAAATGTTAGACAAATGTCAATTGAGAACAATACTTGATTTTATTCGAATTATGATTTATATTCAACGGATTCAATTGATTATCTATGAAGATAATTTAGATGTACTATTGGATGTTTGTCAATGGATTCAATTAGTTGAATATTGTCAACGATTGAATAGAATTACGATTAAAGTTAAAGCAAAAAATACATGTGATCTATCGATTGTTAATCGAATTCAACATGAATTAAAATCTGTACGAAATCAAATAAATTTTCAAGTTAAAACAAATCTTTTTTAAATATTGTAGAAAAAGAGAACGCACTTTTATCTTATCTTTTCTTTCTTTTTCCAACATAAGAAATAAACACGTCATAACTATTACTATAATGACAATATAGAATATAGTTACTTACGAATTCTTCCCAATGTTTATCTAGCTTGGTCAGGTAAACATAATTATGACTTTCTCGACTCGATTGCACATGTACGACAAGTGATACGTTTGACAATCTAGATGAATGTATCGACTTGATGAAATTGTTTATATAATAACTTCAGAAACATATGTCCACAACAACTATCTCTTGTGATCGCAGATGTTTTACAATTAGTTAAAATCAGTTTAGATTTTCTATCAAAAGAGTATTATACCGATTTGTGATGTCTTGAAACAAGCTTTGAACGACGACTATACCAATGAAGTCTCAATCAATTCCGCTAAATTCACACTATCAACTTCACTTCAGATAAAAATAAAGATGCTCTCGATTGCACATTTATGTATACAAAAATATTCGAGGAAATTTTATTTATTATCGATTTTGATGAGCAACATACGCAGCGCGATAGAAATTGGGTTCATATTTGACCAATAGTCGAGTATGCATATCCATTTTGTTGGACACAATATATCAAAATTCGCTTCTTAGACATTGTTTTCATGGAATTTTACTTCTCTAAACCAAATATTGCAAACAACAGAATTCAATCGTAAACAATCGATGAACAATGAAAACCAGCACAACATGTATTAGTTGATCAAACAGAAATACAAGAAATTCATAGACGCTCACTTTATTACTCCGAAAATATATTAACAATAGAAGCCATACTCTTTCATAAACCGAAATAGATCCAAGTTTTGTTTATTAATACTAAAAG
>ERZ778029.1760-NODE-1760-length-16516-cov-3.713322_pt1 | contig 16516 bp, 14 predicted proteins | sample MGYA00375759_ERZ778029 | MGnify/ENA primary metagenome ERZ778029 (study PRJEB29350, sample SAMN05389819) | bioreactor metagenome | isolation source: Ammonium sulfate bioreactor | place: South Africa: University of Cape Town | collected 2014-04-04 ...
GTTATCTCTTCTTTTTGCACAAGTCTATATTGATGAAAAGTTGTTGTCATCACATGTACCAAATGATATGACTATGCTTGAGTGAATGTTATGTAAAACAAAAGGAAGAAGAGAACATTCATCGATATACAATATGATTGATTTTTTTTTCTCTATTCAATTGACAAGAGAAAAGTTCTTGTCGAAATGATTCGTTCGAATATTTAGCCTCAAGGTTATTTTTCTTTTCATATTTAATTATAGAATTCAACTCATCATTTATCATTTTGAGAAAATTCAAAAAGAAGAAGAAGAAGAAAAAGAACGTGACAAATAATCTATCCTTATTCTCGTAAAGTCTTTCATTTTCTTTTTTGCTAAGCCGATGGTTGATGCTCAAAGGCACATCTATTCTCGTTTTACACACACATCGGTTTAATCCTGTTTGTTATTCGATCCACATATACTTTAGACTAATGTCTGGACGCGGACATCAACTAAACAGAAACATGTTCATCAACATGATGTAACTATCTAATTGAACAAAATCAACTATATGTGTCTCACCTCAAATCACTTCATCACGCGTTCATACAAATCAATTTCTAATTTCATGTTCATTCGTCAGTAACTCTTTGAAAATTAAGAAGAAGAAATGATGCAATCAATTCGAATTTGAAAACAAAAGTCGAAGAGAAATACCGCTTGAGGATAGTTCATCGACATCTGTTCAATTCAATGTCAATAAATAAAAACAAGTGTTACATTTCTTTTGCTTAGCTAAATATCAGCTAAAGAAAACATCGATTTAAATGCCTTCGAGCAATGGCCATCATACTTATCTTCTTTTGTTTTCATTTGGATTTCAACCAGGTGAAATAACACTTCGACTAAAATGTTTGATTTTTCGTTTCAAATGATATTAAATCTGAAATAAAAAAAAACGAACGAAGGAAATTGATTAAAAACTTAGTGAAGCGTTGTTTTATGAATATTTGTGATTTTTGAAGTGACACAATCATAGAAATCATTGAAGCACACGCAGACTAATTTTCTCTCGATAATCTTTTTTTTTCTTTTGAATCTCGTTTGACACTGTATAATTCCACTGTCGTAACTCATTATCTGCGCATCATGTTCGCTTCATTGGATTTCTACTCTTCGTAATAATTATGCACAACAAAAAAGAAAACCGAGAATGTCTGCATACTGTTGATGTACGACGAAGATGATGAAAGAATCGCGATAGCCTTGGTCAGATCATCTGTTTCCTTCAATACAACAGATTCACCGAGGTAAAGAAAAAGAAAATGAGTTCCGCAATAGACTAATTTAATGACTTTTAACTATATTTAGTTCTTTTTCTCTTTCTCTCTCTAGAAAAGAAAAACCGACAATATAAGAATAGAATGACAATTAAAATCAAGAAACCTTACTCATTTTAATTCGACAATGAAGGAAAAAATGAATATTTTTTTGATTTCCGTTTCATCTACTTCTCGCATCGAATATTTGTCAAATAGAGAATCAGAGAGAAACAGAACCTTTTTCTTCTTCTTCTTGTTCTCTTTTCACAATATGGAATTCGATGAATGAAGAGAGAGAAAGAGAGAGAAAGAGAAGGTCAATACACAATATAGACAAACAAAAGGGGTCACTCTAATTGACACGCTCATTCATTCTCTTCTTTTGAGAAACTCTTTCGAAGAATAATTACAAACAACAAAGTTGAAAAAACATGGACACCTACAGTGTCATGTAAAACGATCTTTTCTCTTCTATTATTATAAATTAAAAGTTATTCGACAGACATACACGTACATATTATTATGTATGTATGTATGTATGCATCGTGCAGACCCAGCCTACTCGATTGATCAACGCACACACACGCGTGTAATCTTTTCTTTCGACATATGTTCATCTCTTTGCACAGACTCGCGCGTTTGGGTGGAGAATTTCTCGAACTCGGATGACACTTCGTCGACGACTTGTTCATTCAAATACAAACACAAAGGAAAGAAAGAAAGAGACACAGAGAGAGAAACAAAAACGAGGTGCTAAGTATTTGTTAAATATTGAAATATCGAGTTCAAAGATATTCTCATTGAGATTTATTCTCTTTGATTAATTTTCAACTCGACAAGTAAATGTTCTCTACTAAAACATATTTCAAATAGAAATATATGAGACCATCAAGCAAAGGTCAATTTGATCACGACTTTGTCCAACGAATACACAATGTCCATAAATGAGATTCATTTTCTATTCTATTCAATGATCAAAACCAGGAAATTGTCTTCGTCTATGTTGACACCAACGGCGAGCTCTTTTTTTTTCATTAGATCAAACACAAAGCCAGGCATTTAACATTCGCTTTACTATTATTTATGAGTAACTCGTAGTAGATTCCTCTTTTTTTTTGCAAGATGGATCAAATTTCCATATGGAAGTGTCTAGACTAAAATCAATAATGACCTTCAATTAAATGATGAACACCTGCTAACGATCCATTTGATTTAAGTGTGAAAAAACACACAACAGGATAACAAACAAACATCTTCACACTTCGAAAATAGAATGTGAAAATGAGTTAATCGATTAGATCGACGAGAAAAAGAGAAAGAAATCTCCAAGGTAAAAAAAAGAAAGGATCTATCATCAATTTGAACCGGTCACATTCTCTTGAGGTGACAAATCGAAACAATGTCATCTCCGCCTACATCATCGACACAATCAATAAACCAAAACTATTTCTATTCTCATTCTACAAAATTTAACAACCACTTGCTGTTTCTTTTTCTCCATTGTCATCATCATCAATCAATCAAATTATTTAGATTTTTTACAAAGAGGAATAAATTGTCAGGAGAATTCTTTCCGAATTGACATTTGACGTTGAATTTATTCGTTTTCATTGCTTGTCTATTCAACTTTCGGATAGATTCAGGTTTCATGACAGTTGTTATCAGTAGACCGTGTCGCGGTTTTATAAGTACAAGTGCACAAAAAAAAACAGTAGTTTACACGTGTGAGAAATGCGATCGACTTCAAGACAAAAACGAGATGAAATTACGCGAAAATTAAATAAACAAATGTTTATTCCGATTGTTCTTTTTGGTCTTGCCTTTGCATTACTTATTTACGAGTCGAGTTCAGTAAGAAAAGAAACACACATTTGGATTTCGATTTATTTTCATTTTAGAAGAAAGATAATCGATCGATAAATGATCGACAAATTTTGATGAAAATCATTCGAAATTCAACAAAATTTGTTAAAAACAAACAAATTCATTTTATTATCCGTGGAAAACTTTTATGTGACAGCGACGATCTCGATGAATGTCATTTGGACTTCGATAATCAGATTTTTTAATAACATGACTCATTTCTGTTTCGATGAGTAATCGACATGACATTTCCGTATTAAGGTGTTTCTGTTTAGTATTCGACAGAACAAGTGAAAAAAAAGGTGAATTTATTTTATTATTATATTTTTCTATTTGAATAAAATCATTTTTTTAAAGAAAACATCAACATAAAAAGCAAAATGATACTTTCGTGTGGTTTTTTTTTTGGTGTTTTGCTTCTGTCTGTTTGTTTTTTTTTACACAAAAGATACTAAAACCAAGCAGAAATTGAACGTCAAATCTAGTTGTTGTAATGATATTCTCTGAGGTCGGTCTGCTGCTTGGCATTCATTTTACGTTCAAACGAAAAACAAAAGACGTTTAAAATAGAATCGAATACAATAAAAAATAATTGCGAGAAAGAAGAAAAGCAAACGTACATTTACAAAAACACACACACACACACACACACACACACAAAGAAGAAGTTAAATATGTAAGAATGACAACAAGAACAACATTGATGACAAGCAGCCAGACGAATATGATAGAAGATTACACCACACACACGACAGCAAGAGAGAAAAAGCCGTCTCCAATCGAACACTTGACTAGTCACACTCTAGAGATAGATCAAAATAAAAAGAGAAGAAAAAACTGAAAAGATAAAGAAATGAAATATGAATTAGGAAAAACGAGAAAAGATCGACCGGCGCTTGTCGAAATTGACAAATAAAAGAGAGAAAATAAAAAGACAGAAAGCTGAGCGACGGTGATACTTTGTATCTGGATGTACGCAAACAAAAACAAAACGTTTGTTTGTTTTCTTTCTTTTTTTTGAAAAAGGAAAACATTTTTTTTTCGTTTTCATTCTTTTTTTAAATATGAATCTTTGAATTTGTCTAATAAAGGCCACTGGCACGAAGATTATTTGTTATAATGACGTCAGTTACAGCATCACTAAACAACAAATTCAATTTGCAATTTTGATTTTCCTTTTCTTTCTCTTGTCAACTTACAAGACAAATTGAACATTCTGAGTATCTGTGGCACAAGTCAAATGACAATAGATTTCCTTGACAAAATCAAAAAACAATTTCAGTTAACTAAACATTTCGAAACAAACTTTTTGCTCGCTCTTGTTTTGTGCAACGAATTGTGCTTGGATATATTCGCTTGCTTCGGTATATTCATCTTTGCCTTGATATTCGGGGAAACATTTTCTAAACAAAACAAACAAACGAATTCGAGTTTTTCCTTCGGTCAAATTCGTCGAACCTTAAACTTGATCGAGTAATTTTTTCGGCAAATAAATCTTTTTTATTCAAAAAGAGAATAATCGATGTGTTAACAAACCATTTATTATTACAAATCGAGTCAAATAAACGTAGAGATTCGTGCATACGATTCGTTGTTTCATCTTCAACAAGAACCTTGGCAAAATCAAAGCAAAATCATGAAATAACAAAATAGAAGAATAGTGTTGTTTGTTTTTACTTGATCGTATTCACTCAACGCAACAATGAAAATAATTGCTGTGACATCTTCAAAACAATGAATCCATTTCTTTCGTTCGGATCGTTGTCCGCCGACATCGAAAACGCGAAAATTCAAATCTTTGAATGTGAAATTAATTTCCACGATGCCAGTTGTTTTAACTCGAGTTCGTAGAATATCTTGTGTGCTGGGCAAATATTGTGATGAACCGATTTCGTCTAATTTATCGAGAAAATATTTGGCTGAATCATTTAATTGATATTCATTTGAACGATTGAAACATTGTTGAACGCCATTGTCATTCCATAATTTTTTCATTGCATCAAGTAATTCACTTTCAAATGGTTCAGTGTCGGCCATTCGAGAGATTTTGTCCAAAACCATAGCCGCATCTCGTTCTCGATCGGGCGAACCAAATGGAATATTGAGTGTTTCCATAGCTCGAATAATGGTTGCTAATGATTGAATCGTATTTGAATAGACAACTTCGCGATACTGTTCGAAATCTTCTTTTGAATAACCATCCATGTGAATGATTTTCATTTGTTTTAGGATTGTTGATTTGCCAGATTCACCAGCACCTGAACGAAACACAAGTTAAAAGAACATTTTCTGTTTTTTTGGTTTACCGAGTAGAAGTAATTTGACGTCTTTAGCTGCTCGTTCGGCATCTTCTTTTAATTGTTTGTCAAGAGCTTTACTTCGTTCCATAGCTTCTCGTTCTTCTGAGCTCATACCAGATGCACAGAGACCCATTTTTGATGGAAGTAATTTCTTACGTAACTAAAAACAAAACGACAATCGTTTCACTTTGAGTGCAGTAGAACAACAAAAAAAGCTTTATGAAACAACAATGTTCCTATATTCTCTTAAGTTTCTTCTCGTTTTTGATCACAAGATGAGAAAAATATCTTCTACGATTATCTTTAATTAGTAAACGAACTTGTTTTTTAATAGACAACAAAAAGAAAAAAAAACTTAGCCTCGTTATTCATCAGATAAATTTAATCTCAACTATCAGTTCGACAGAAAAACAACAACAACAAAAAAAAAACAGCGCGCGTTCTATATTTTTTTTCAACTGTCTAAATATGATTTGAGTGATATGTCAACCAAGAATACACAGAATTTTATCCATTTATGTTTTTTTTCCTTCTTCTCTTTTTCTATTCTTACCATATTAGTTATTTAGAATAGTTTTTTTTTCTGCGAATGGTGTAATTTTGAATGCAAGTGAAAAAGAGAAAATCATACGGTACATGAACATTCTCGCATAGTTAACTCATTTTCTTAAAATATTTCCTTTATACGTCTATCCAAGAGAATATTCCGCTTCTTTCCTTCTTCTTTTTTTCTCATAAAAACCGGCATTTTCTTTCCCTCTCTCTCTTTTTCCGCCTTCGTCTTCGTTTGCTTCTTTTTTTTGCATGTCGCTGGTGCGAGTTCTTGCTGCCGTTTCTTTTTTTCCTTTTCTTTTCTCTTCGATTATTTACTGACGGACGGATTCTACACTCGAATTTCTCTTCTCTAGAACTATTCCTCGCTCAGAATAAAAGAAAACAGGACTAGTAATACCATGGAAACAACAAACATTCATACTTATTATTATATCACTACTCAAATAAATAACTGAGAAGAACATTCTTTTAACAATCAAAAAAAGAAATAAGCAACTACTAATTTTTAATTTTTAATTTTTTTCTTGTCGCTGCTTGAATTCAATGGAAATCTAATTGATTGTTTTTGATGGGCAAAATAAAGAAACGAGAGAAGAAGAAAAGAATTGTGTCTATCGGGCACAGTCTCAAGTGGAATTGTGATTTGATTTCGAGAAAATGATCGCTACCTGGAAAAAGTAATAAATCTAATTGAAATAACTGTTTGAAGAATATTTGAAACAAATTGAATGTTGACTTTGATTAAGTTCTATTCAATTCTAAAAGAATTTTTATTCAACATAAATAAATAAATCAAAATATAAATAAATAATTCTTTGAGTTTTTACCCGAAGTTTGCCGAATAAGAAAAAAACATAATTTGCTATTTTGTATTTAATAAATTCAATCTAAAACAAAGCAAAGCTCAATTCTGTAGCAATAACTAAGCAATATATCGTTGGTACTATTTTTAATAAAGGAATGAAAAAAAAAGAAGAGAAAAAGAAAAGAAGAAAAGGGAATTACTACAGCTAGTATATGTTCGTTGCAATGGCAGAACTAATATTGTTGTTGTTGTTGTGTTGTGGGTCGTCGTTTACTCTATTCTATGCATTGCAAAGATAGGAAGAAAAGAAAAGCTTTCTCTCATGTTGCTAAGGCTTCTTCTTCTTCTTCTTCTTCTTCTTCTTTTTTTTACGGAAAAAATTTTTTTCTCTTTCGTGGTACTCCGCCAATAAGCAGCGCTTGTCTCTGAACTGCTCGTGTTCGCTCCTTTGCTCGTCGTAACTTTTTTTTTCTGTTCTTCTTCTTCTTCTTCTTGGTATGTAACAGAGTAGATAGTAGTAGTTCACACTCCTCGTCGATCGAATAACAGCTGCCGACGAGCTATCCTCTCTTTCTCTCTCTCTCTCTCGTTCTCTCGCAGACGTTTGTGGGTGCTGATGTCTCTCTGGATTTTTTCCTTCTCGTTTCTTCTTCTTCTTCTTCTTTTTCTTGTTCTTCGTTTTTTCCTTGTCAGTAAAAAGACGATGGCAAGCGGACGGTCGGTCGGGCAACAGCAGCAGCAGTCGCAGTAACACAACGATAGAATTTCTTCTTCATTAATGTGATTAGCTTGCTATTGCTCGACAGTGTGCCGTGTTCTCCACGACTACCATCATCGAACAGACATCGCATCCGAAGATAAAAAAAGACGATGGTGGTGTTGCCAAAGAGAATATCACTGACATCAATATTCAATAGAGAAAGAAAATAAAAGACGAAGAAGAACAAGAGAAAAATGACGATGAAACATGCATTTGTAGACAGACGCCTAGACAAGAAAGAAAATGCATCGGATGAGTCGAGAAGATGTCAAACTACAAAATGAATGCCAAAAGAAAATGAGAAACCAAAAACTTGATTATGCTTGCGTAGAGATTCTAATTGGCGAATAATAAAGAATAATATTAGAGATATAGAAGAATTACCGAAGCCTTCTCGACGATTATTCATATAGACGAAATAGCAATCCTTTTCCAACTCATTGCATCTAACATATTAAGATTTCATATATAGGTCATTGCTCATTAATGTTTCAACTTTCTTTTACAATAAAAAGGAAGTATCTCGTGAGAACAAAGTAAAAAAGTAAAAATAAAATCATTATTTACGACGTAATTATTATTATTTACGATACATTTTCGATAAAGATATTTATAAAAAAAAAAGAAAATCTATGAATATATATATATAGTGTGTGTGTGTGTGTAAATAGAACACAAATGAGAAAATTGTCTGATAAAGAAGGGCAGTATCAAACCTTGGCAAATAATTCAATGATGATTATTTTGAGAGAGCCAATCTCAAGGTTCCATACGTACATTATGAGAGTTAAAAGCAGCTGCTCTCTTTCCTATACGATACTCACTAAACAAGGAAAAAAAAAGAAACCTATTTATCAATATTTTCTTTTCGTCGTCTTCGTTTTTTTTTGTATACTAAAAAAAAAGCATAGATGTCATAATAATGTTACCCGAAGTATTCAATCTTAAATGTCACGATACCTTTAGAACGTTTAAGTAAAAAGAAATTTACTTCGATATTCTAAGATTTTTCTTTGAATAACATCGAGCTCGTTACAATGATTGACAGAAGTGTGATGAAGCCATTGAAATCAAACAGGTTGAAATGTCATAGTGTCTGATTGACCGAATTAGCTATTGTAGATCGATGTATCAGTTTGTTTTCAAGTGCGGAATTTTTTTATTTGAATAAATAAAGCGAAAAAAAAAAGAGAAAAGAGAAAAAAAAGAAGAAGAAGAAGAAGAAGAAAACCAGAAGATCGAAAGTTTGTTTTGTTTTTATCGTTGTCGAGTGGCTTTAACAACTTTCCATTTATTATTTTTGACTGGTTTAATGGCAAATTCATGAGTTGTATTGAGAAGATGCACCATGGTATCATATGCACGTCGTTTAGCATCATTTTTCTTTGAATCCCAAACGTACGCTAACATTAAATGACCATCCAGTAAAAGCGAAAAATACCATTGTTTTTTCGTTCCAATTTTTCGTTCACGAGCTGTTTCAGTAATTGAAATCAACGGAGGAATATTCAATATCGATGTTATACGAGAATATTCTTCGCCAACACGAATTCCATAGGAATAGAAACGATGTTGAAGTGTTCGAATTTGGGTGAAAAACGGACGTTGATCAACAGGTCGAGCACTTTCAATGGATCGATTTAGACAATTTAGAAAAGTTTAGTTGGAAAAAGTATTTACTTTGCCGCTTCATCATCATCGGTAACATCAGAAATAGCTCCTAATTGAGAAGCATGATCAAGTGGTGGTGGTCGTCGTTGACGTATATCATTTTGATAATCATCTATTCCATTTGTTGTCGATGGACTTAATGTTTCAACATTATTTGTTATTGGATTCTAATTAGCCGACAATTTATTCGTGTTTGTTTTATTAAATTTATGAAAAACAGATCTTACTGAAGCATATCGTTGATTAAAACGACTTTCATCAAGTCTCAATTGTTCTAAACTAGTCTAAACAAACGAATAAAAACGAAATTGTTAAACGAAATAAAAGTAAAGATTTGTACTGTTAAAGTATGAGACATTGTCGTTGATGATGATGATGACGATGGATATTGACGTGTCACCGCTGGGTGACTGACAGCTGGTGTTGATTCTAATGAACAATTCAAAAATCATTTTGTCTTTCTTCAGTTTTTTTTTGTCTTACGAATTGATGAGTTATTGGTGAATGTATTTGTTGAAACAGATTGAAAGATATCATTTAAATTTAATTGTTCGTTACAAAGCGATGAATCTACGGAGATTTCAAGGCCAATTTTTCGTTTGAATTCGATGGAAAAGAAAAGTAATTTTACTTTCAGATAACAACAATGGATCCCATTTATTATTGGTATTCTGTGTCAACGATGGAATAAGAAGACGACTGTCATTGATCGATGGAGGTTGAATAAACCGAGGTGGTGTACCAATCGATGGAGACATATCTTTACGAATTTTTCTTTTTTTTAAAATAAACAATCGATGATTTTTGTTTTACTTTGATGTAAAATCAAATTGACATGATACATTTCACATTGTGCCACTGCAGAGATCATCGTTTTTTGCATATAAGTTGCAGCCAAATGACGAATGATTGCAGATTCATGTCTAGTTTCATTTGTTGAATAGAAAATTCTTTTTTTTTTTTGTTTTAAACGATGATTACTTAATAGTCACAATTATTTTCGATGATAATTTAACAACTGGAGATTCACATAAAAGTGTAACCATACACCGATATTGTTGACGAAGACATCGGATAAAATATCCCTAAAAACAATTTTCATTTCATTTATCGAATTGATTGAAATCGACAAATGTTACCAAATTTTCAAAGATATAATTCGGAACATTATATCCTTTGATACCATCGAACACGTATCCAGTTATGATCGTTGTTTCGTACTAATTCAATTCAATTCAGGTTTTGTTTTTATTCGAAAGTGAAATAAGGAAAAAGCCTACTCCTTGATCGTTGATACTCCAATTGCCTTGTCCACTATTGATTTCATCACATTCTCGTTCTCGAGATAAGAATGTTGTCACACATCGTTTAAATGCTTTACAAAAAAAAAACAAACGGAAAACTAAACAAAACAATCGAGAAATCAATCGAACATTACTTTCAAAAGAAAACGCATCTTGAGTTGTAACATTTAAATGAAGTGGCCGTTTATGATCAATCAATTGTCGTAATTCGTTTGGAATATAAATTCCATCAAGACGAATTGATACCGCACAATGTTGATCAATCTAAACGAACCGATTTCGATTGAATTTCGTTTTGAATTCAAACTTACATAATCCAGTGCTTTGGCGGATAACAATTTGAATTTGTCCTTGTCCGACAGATGGTTAATATCGTACTGCAAACGAAAGAAAAACAAACAAAGTCAAATCGAATTCGAAATCAAATCAACTTACGTAATGAGTTTCTCTCAATGACATCGACGACGGAAGATCTCCGGATGTACGATGTGAGGAGTTAATTGAATGCATGACTAACAAAACAATTTTTTTTAAAAATAAAATTGAATTGTTTTTTTACTCTGATCGAGACTGGAATTGGTTTTCGCTGAAGATTTTGATCAAAAGTTCGTTTGGACTGAAGATCGAAGATCAAAGATGAATATGTTTCGCGTGAATAATCGCTGACAACTCCTCACCGCCGCTGGGGGTGATCGAGCGTCCAGTAGAAGGTAAAACCGACAAAAAAATAACGACGAGCCACACATCCAACGAAATATAGAAAACATACATAGAGAAAAAGAGAGATTATCTACCGTTAGATGAAAACGACCAGGCAATGTTAATGTACAAATGAGTCATCCGATGATGCATACACTGATTCGAGGCCAACTTTGATCTATTCGTTTCTATAGATTAGTTACATAGCACGAACGAACACAATCACATGGGTAACAAAACAAGTACATTTTTTGAAAATCGTACATGCGCCCCTATATGAACAGATGTTACACGAATAACAGTCAAATACAAATCAGTGAACGATTCGATTTTTGTCAAGTTGAACCTCAATTTTTGTTTATTCAAATGTTCAATTTCGTTCTTTGTTTTCTTGATTTTATTTAAAAGAGAAAAAAAAAAGTCATTTAATAAAAATTATCTTCATTATTTTCAAAACAAATCATTCTCTTTTCTAACGAACTAAAATGAGAGATTTGAACGAACACATAGCCTTGGGTTCTTTTGACTTAATTTATTTCAAAATCTCTTCGAACAAACGGACGAATAAGTCATATTTATTTACTATCAGTTATTTGAATTGAACCACGACGTTTTCCTGTCGATGTCGATCGAGAGAGAGCAGCTAACATCGTTATTTTCGCTCCAAGACGTTTGAATGTCGGCGGTGGTGGTTTCACATTTAGTATTGGCATTTGTTGAATCGGAGGTGTTGAAATTTGAGGTGTTTGACCAGTGTAAACTTTGAAAGATGATTCTTTAGGTGTAATTGCTTTTGCTCGTAGATCGGGATCGAATAAACTAAAGATTTGATGAATATCTGATTTCGAATTTTCTCGTTGAAGAAAAAGTTGAGTTGTTGTTGTTGTTATTTGTGAAAGATTTGGTTGTTTCCGTTTGGGTATTTGAATTTTGGGATAACGTCGATGAATGTAACGAATCACTTGAAGTAAATCTTTGGCAAAAGAGTTCGAAGAAAATAATTTCAAAATCACTGAACGAATTTGTCCACTTCGATCTTGAATCGATTCGAGAAAATAATCTTCGAAAAAATTCTTATTCGATTGATGATTTTGCTCGAATAGACATGGAATTGTTTGATATAAACGAACACGAATACGAATCAATTGACGATTCGAACTACTCGGTCGATCACTAAATATAAAATATCAATCGATCGGCTTTACACAAAGCGAATTCATCGAAGTTTTTTTACCTTAGAGAATATTTTCGAATTCGATCTCGATTTGGAAAATCTTGATCAATGAAATCGAGAAGATTTTTGATTTGAATATAATCTTGAACAAATGGTGATGCTTCACTTCTCGTTAATAAACTTAAAACTAAATCATATCTTCCACAGAAACATGCTAAACAAATTCAAAATTGTTTTTGTTTTCTACAAAAAAAAAAGAGAAAAATCAACCTAAAAGTAAAGGAGTAAATCAGAAAACATTTCTTTGATCAATATCAATTCCATATTGAATGAATTTGTCGATTAATTGTTCAAAAATCGCCGTCTGATTCGAAGCATAAATAATAGCATAATGAAGAATTGTATTTCCTTGTCGATCTTTGGCTTTGAAATCGAGATCCAACGAAATTTCATTGAAAAGATAATCGAATAATTGCAATCGTTGGTAACGAAGAGTGTACATCAGAAGATTACAACCGAATTCATCGGCGACATTCGCTGAATATTGTTGACGAGATGAAAATAATGTTTTGATTGTTTCACAAGAATATTCTTCGTTCGGATAAATACACAATTGAATAAGAATTGGCAGAGAATTTCCAGTTTTCGAATAATTTGAAGATGAATTCGATGATGAATTGGTACTTTTCGAAGTCGTACTACAAGACATTCGACGTCGTTGACTCTGAGAACTTGTTAATGGACGTAGGCAGGGTAAATTCGGATTTATATCTGATAAATTCATGTTGTTCAAATCGAGAATCGTCTTATTTGTTCTTTGACGGTGAGAAGAAAGAAAACAAAAGTTATTTGATTGAAATTTTTTTTTCTTCTGAATGTTTGTCTTCGTTCGGTTTGTTGTCGACGAAAAGTGTACGTAGATGTTGAAGGAGAAAAAGAGATTTTTCAAGTGTTGATTAATTTTTAAATATGTCAATCTATTTACCAATACTTTCGATACATCCGAATGCAAATATGAAGCAAAGAAAAACCTATGCACATTGCAATGCATCTCTCTCTCTCTCTCAATCAAAAACAACGGGAGATTTCAAATCAATCAACGTTTTCTTTTTTTAGACAAAACACCTGACAAATTTCTCGTTATTTGTTTTACCTTGTGACTAGATCTGACTTTTTCCTCTGGTTCATGTTAAATACAATGTTTATTTAATGATCAAAGTAATTTCAATACATTGAAGAATGAATTTACCTCGAAGGCAGAGATTTTATGATTTCAAACTTCGAAAGAATCACATATAAAAATGTCTGTTTGTTTTTTTGAAAAATATTTAATCAATTCAAAGATATTAAAAAAATATTTCGACGTTTCAAATTGACTTCGAGCAAATAAATAACGACAACGGAACAAGGACAATCAATCAACCGATTGAAAATTTTTGATTTTATTGAAGAAAAAAAGAAAAAGAACTGAATTAATTTGAATTAATGATAATTATTATTCAAAAACAAAGATATTCTTTCGCTGAAATTGGGTTAGAATTAAAATCGAACACACAGAAAAAGGAAATTTGATTAGATTGAAACATTTGTCTCTGTTGATCAATTTCGAAAGAGAAAACGAATTTCTCAATTGATAATTTCAACATAATTCGACGGGAGTAAACCACTTGCTCCTGTTTTTGGATTCGTTCCCATCATCCATCCATCATCAACTTGTTCACAATTAACTAATGTATCACCTTCGCCAAAACTTAATTCATCAGCTTCAGCTGCTGCATAATCATACAATGCACGAGCTGTCAACTAAAATCAAGATCAAATTCAATATTTAAACATCGAAAAATTCAATTTCGAACTTTGTTAGATGATTGTTGAGTTTCAACTGGTGGATCATCATTTGTTACTGGAGGTTCATTTGGAACTTCTTGAGTTGATTTTCTTTGTTCGGATTCCGGTTTAAGATTTGTTTGAAATAATCCTGATTTACTTATTTGATGTTCTAAATTTAACAGTCAAAGAAAAATATTTGAATATTTGCTCGTCAGAATGAAAAATAGATAAACAGAAAAGATAAGCAAAGAGTAAAAATGTAATCTTATCTAATTTCGCCGAATTCTTTTCGTCTCTTTACCGTCTTCAAAGATATTTTCATATTTTATACGAGCACAAAAAAGAGACAAAACGAAATGAGATATTTGAAAATGATGACACAATAAACGTACTATTCACATTTGAAGCTGGTTCATAACCACGAGACAATGAACCACGGTTACCATTCAATGGATCATAATCAGCCACTGAAATAAAAAAAAACAGTTTTTTTTTCAATTTAAGAAGAAGAAAAAAGGAAATTTACATTGACCAACGGCTGATACAGATGAAGAAGGAGTTGTCTTGCCACTGGTATTGTTATTATCATTACTGCTGCTATCTGCAGTTGATGGAGGTTGAGAATCTATGAAAGAGACATAGGAAAAAAAACGAACGTTAACTTTGAATAGAAACCTGAATCGACAACATTTGAAAGACTTTCTTTTCTTTTGCTTGTATATTCCGCTTGGCTGACATTTTTTTGTTGTTCTTTTGCTCGTTGAGTTGCTGGATCATCGGCAATCGCTGTAAATTTACCTTTATTTTCATTAAAATCTTTATGATATTTCGCCTGAAAAACAAAACGCAACACAAACATTTCCAAATCGAAATCTTCGTGATTTACATTGCTTTGAACATCAGTCAATTGTCGAATACGTTGCAATTCAGGATTATCAGCAACAGCTGTTGATTTCAATTGTGGATAATGTCTAACAAATAAATTGGTGTTTTTCTTACATTTTTCGATCTTCTTCATTGAAAGTAAAACTTACACATTACAATACGGTTGTTTTTCGTAACCTTTGACAGATTTAATATTGAGAGTTGTACTACAAACCGTACATTTCAAACAACCTTTATGCCAAGACTAAAATCAATGTTTGCATTTTAGAAAAAGAAAACTAATTGCTTTTATCGATCTAAGAGATGAAAAGTTGAGTATCATGCAGTTTTTTAAAAATAAAATCAACGAAAGTTTGACTTTCGATGCACGCACACAGAAGAAGGATAATTCTAAATGAGTGAGGTGGATGCAATTACCTTTGCTGTTGTTTTTAGTAGCAAAAATGAAGATAAATGAACACTGAGAGTGTGCTTATTTTAGTCAAATGATTTGTTTTGATTTACCTTGTCAAGACAAATGATTTCTTCAACGGGATAAACTGTTTTTTCGCATTTGCCACACTTTTTCGGACCTGATGACATACTTTGTTTCGATTTTGAAGATAAAAAAAATAAAATAAATAGCTTCTAAATAAGCACACAAATAGATAAATATTTTTCACTTGTTTTTATTTCAAATTCTTCTCGTTAAAGATTACAAATGAGCCAATAAAAAAACGGAATCTATTTTCATATTTTTCTCTCTACTAAATATTTATTCAATTTGTTCAAATATGAAAAAGGAAGACAACTATTGAAAAAACAATCCATCCAACACATCGATTCGTTTCGACACTCGTTTATTGGTTGCTGATTTAGCCAATAGACTTTTCTCCGATTTTCATTCATTCCTTCGCATTCTTTTTCGAGATCTCAAAAGTTTTGATGTTTTCCCAATTGATCAAAAGATTCAGCTGTAATCTTCGTCAACGTCAGTTCTCAACGAAATTTTCGTATCGTAAAAATTTAGTCAATGAACTGTCGAATAAAAGTTTGATCGATCGAGAAGTTTCTCTTCACGGATGGTTACAACATAGTCGGCTGAATTCATTTGGTGTTCTCCGAGATCATTCAGGTTTAGTTCAATTTATTCTTCCACCATCAATGAAACAACAACGACAGATTCTCAAAACAACACCAGTGGAATCGTGCATTCATATCAAAGGAATACTCAAGCAGAGACCCGAAAGAGATATTAATAAGGAAATGAATTTAGGACATTTGGAAGTAAATTGACAAGAAAACAAAGAAAAAAAAAACGAAATATTGAATTTGTAGATTCATGTGACAGAATTTGAAGTATTGAATTCATGTTTACCAATGTTACCGGTTGCTTTATCGAAAT
>ERZ778029.1776-NODE-1776-length-16430-cov-3.792305_pt1 | contig 16430 bp, 16 predicted proteins | sample MGYA00375759_ERZ778029 | MGnify/ENA primary metagenome ERZ778029 (study PRJEB29350, sample SAMN05389819) | bioreactor metagenome | isolation source: Ammonium sulfate bioreactor | place: South Africa: University of Cape Town | collected 2014-04-04 ...
TCTAAATAATGTCGAATTCAATGATTTAACTTGATGTTGATTCGATTAGTTAGAATGAAGTCGAACTGGCATATTTGACATATTGTCAATTTATTTTATTACAGATTCTTCTTGACATCATAAATACTATCAGTAATTTTCGCTTCAAAACGTGACAAATCGAATAAATAACGATTATTATCATTCTTTCTTGTCATAAGCTCATCGTAGTTCCAAGAAAAATATGCGTCGAACACGTTCGAAGGTTAAAAAAAACGGAAACCCTCTTTAAGATCATTAAAAGTTCAATCGGACACAGATTTCTTCAAGTATTTTTCAATTGATTGACTCTTTTGATCGGTAACTAACGGCATTCATTAGTTTTCTATTATGATTATAAAATAAAGTGAACAAAAGAGAAACATTTTTTTGTCAGACGTCTGGGAATTTGAAAAAAAACGTGTGAAATTCATTTATTAACACGATTGACTTCGATTAAAAGATGTACTCGAAGAAGAAAAAGAATAGAACGAGTTTTCGTTGTTTGATATGATTCGTCGTTAGAAAATAGATCGAGCTATATCTCGATTTATTTGTTTTTCTTTCTCTTATTGTTATTCGAAAACAGAAACAATGGACAATCATGAATCAAATCTTGTTTACGATCCAAATTGGAAATCAGGCGTTTGCTGGGGCAATTTAGCTGGATGTTTAACATTCTACTATTCACTTGTTGGTTTTAGTTTAATCGTTGCAAATACAACATTTACTTTAATTATTCCCGATTATCAATTAATCTTTTATTCATTAATTGTTCTCGGTTTAATTATCGTTCTACTCGGTGTTGTTCTCCTACCATTAGTATTTGCGTATGTCTTAGGTCGACAGTATCATATCTATGCTACGGCACATGCGTATGCGACGTTTTTGATGAATTTAGTGACGTTAGTTTTGATTGGTTTCGTTGCGTATGAAGTTAGTCAGTTGAAACAATTGAATTTACTTTCAGCGAAATTTTTAATTGCTGATTTGGGTTTATTGTCACTGACGGGTGCTGTTGGAATGACAACATGGATTACGTATGTTGGAAGGCAATTTCATGAACCGAATGGACAATTTATTTTGCAACTTTGAATTTGTTTTTTGTTTTTTTGTTTTTTTTTTCTTTATTCAAAGAAAAATATCGTTGTTTGATGAACAAAAAAAATGATTTAAGTAACTTCTTTGTTTCATCTGTTGTGGCCTTGGCGAGTTTCTATGTACACATGCGATGTAAAAGCTTTCTTTCGCGATCAAATTTCGCCGAAAAGTAAAGAAAATTTTGAAGAGAATTTCACTGTTTTTTTTTGTCAAACATTTGTGTAAACTTCGAAATTGAGATTAACTGATGGCTAACTCAGGATATCGTCCGCAAGGTGTTTCACATAAACGGTTCATGGACTTGATAGATGAACCACTAAGTATGCTGACACCTATTCGAGGTTATGAAAATCAACCTCTCGTATCACTTGAAGAAGCTGTGCGACCTCTTAAACAACTCATACCAGAAATTGAACATATGGTTCATATCGCCAAAGATACAGCTGAAAAATCACCACAGAATCGTTTGTCACTCGATCAATCAGCAGCTATTGTACTTTATACACTCGAATGGGATTCGAAAGAGGAAAGTGTCTATTATACGTTAAATCATTCACTTCGTCAAAAAGATCGTGCAGTATTGAAACCGTGGTTTTTGTATTTGAAATTATTTTTTAGCGCATTGTCATTGCTTCCATCGACACATCGAACTGTTTATCGAGGAGTCCGAGGTGATTTACGATCTGCGTACACCGAAGGTAAAACAATTGTATGGTGGGGTTTCAGTTCATGTACATCGAAAATAGATGTTTTAAAAAAAGAAGATTTTTTGGGTTCAGCTGGAAAACGAACAATGTTTACTGTGGAATGTCTCAGTGGAAAAGATATTCAACTGCATTCATATTATGGAAATGAAAATGAAATTTTACTTCCAGCTGCACGACAATTTCGAGTTGAATCTGTTTTACCACAGGATGATGGACTTACTATGATACAACTCCAAGAAGTACAACCGAAATTTCCTTTAGTGGAAACATCAGATACAACCAGTAAAATTGTTCAACCAGTTATAAATCCACCACCCGGGCAAAAAATTCAACCAGTTATTATACAACCTTCGAATCAAGTATTCCCACGTTAGTTAAATCGTGTTCTTCTTTTTCGTAGTCATTTTCCTGCTCATTTAGATAATTCGAAAGCACAAGACAAGCCCGGTCCTGTTATTTTTGGTAAACAACTACGTCATCGTGAAGTTTATGAATGGGCTGCCATTGGATGTTGTGGTATATGTTGTTGTCCCTGCACAGCTTGTTGGTTATTCTATGAAGCAAATAATGGCCGATTATGAACGAGAAACCGGTCTCGTACTGTCTTTTAGCTGATTCACATTCGTTTTGTTTATTAGAGAAAATGATAAGATGATGATAATAATGAATAAAAGTTCGATAACTATAATTGTTATCCAGTGAAATTATTAAGTTCAGATCATTTTCTCACCATTAGCAAATATGTTTGACTTCGAAGATTCTGATAACAAATGATCTATTAGATGACCTCTAGTCAAGAGTTCGTTGCATTTTGTTATTCGAATATAAAATGACCTCTGTTTTTTTTTAATACACTGAAAGTTTATTCATTGTAGACTTGCATATGAAAGTGTTTTGATGTGCAAATAAAATAACCTTAAGTAACCAAAGCAAAGTTTAAAACAAAATTTACTTGTGGTAACTGATAAGAATGTTTGAGATGCTTTAAACCTTGATGTAATACTGGTTTTTTCCAATGTAAACTACCGCATTTTAACCACAAATATCTCAAAATAAATGTTGATCGTCATCACTGAATTTTGCAAAAATACAAAAAAATAATTTACAACAAAGTTGAGATATTCAATAAAAACGCGAACGTTCAGTGACTATGCCAGTGCGCACATGCTTCGTTTTTTCTTCAATTCAATTAGAAGATTGAAACTGCTATCATGAAAGTCATGACTATTCCATAGATCTGAGAAAACTCATCACATTTCTATGATAATTATTAATAATAAAAGTTTAGTAAATAATGGTCAGGTGAGACAACTAGGTAACGTATTGCTCTATAGTGATAAGGTGAGGTCAAATAAACATTGTCTGTTCTTCAACTAGCGAAAAAGAAAGACTCGCGTGTTGGTCACGTTTCTGTATCGTTATCATTGCTAATCTACGATTGCTAAATACTCAACATTATTGTTGGGATCATGGTCATTTATTGTTTACACATCGTCACATGTAATACGCAGCACAAAGATTTTCCTAGAGGGGAAAAAAGAGAAAGAAATTAGATATATTTTTTTTTTGTATGACTCATTGTTATTTGTAGAATACACAGCATCATAGAATATTTATTAGAATAATATACAATTCTATGAACAAAAAATGTTGCTACATGATTCTATTCGTGTAAGTAAATTTACTTGAAAAGTTTAGCTCAAAAAACAAAAGAATGCTTATTTTTTCAGATGAATTATTTAATCTCTTCTGAGAATTTTCTTTTTCTGAATACAAGCAAATGGATTCGTTCAATGATTATTTCGTACACTTATCTGTTCGCTTTCAAACTTCAACAAGTATCAAATCTGTATTCATAAATTAAATCTTTGTTTTTTCTTCCTCTATGAATAGAATTTGAATAGAAAACCAATTCGCCCATTGATAATCGAAGATCATTCGTGTGGTTCTGACCCAATTACTCATAAAAGTGAAATGAACATTTTCGATAATTCGATATAAATCTGTTTGTTTGTTTTTCTCTCTTTAGGAACTCGAGAAAGAACACCGAATCCTCCTGAAAATACGTCGACATCAAATCCTTCAACGACACCTGTTAAAACTCAAAAACCAGATAAAACCGATCCATCCGAAGAACAACTGAAACCTTCGGTGAAACGTCAAAAATTGAATTAATCAAATTTTATTTTTCTTGAATTTGAAATCAAAATAAAATGTTCTCTTTCTCCGTCTGAAAGACGTTTAATTTACATTGATTGCTTGAAGAACATGCCATTGAATATGCGGTCGGTTCGGTTCTGCTAAAGTGTCGGTCCAATGTTGAAATAATTGTTGATTGTTTAAATGAGTCGATCCAAATTCCAAGATCGCTATCGGTTTGTTTTGCGGTGAAATCAATGTTTTACGATAGGAAATCGTTATTTGAACGGATGTTTTATGCAAAGCTAAATAATCGAAATGAAATGACGAACTGAACGTCAGAGAACTTTTATTAATTGGTGCCGATTTCGATTTCTTTTTCTCGGCGATTTTTCCATCGATTATCGTACAAATTTTGATTTGTATCGCGTCTAGAATCGGTTTGTTTGTTTTTTAATTGAAAAACAAAAAGGTGTGTCGTACCTCGATGATGAATATGCCCGACTGTTGGATAAAGACCGATTATTTTAATAACACCAACATGAAGCAAACATCGATCGTTCTCGTAAACGAGACAAATCAATGCTCGAGCTTCACTTTCCGGTGTCATCTTTCAAAAACAAAAAGCGAATTCGAAAACTCAAAAAAACCTTGAATTTACTTGTTGCTGAGTAATTAAATCGATTCGATCTTCGTTAATCGATATGGATTTCATATGTTGTTGACTGGCGTCTAATCCTCCGTCGTGACATTTGCCAACTCGCATCATCAGATTTTCGTATTGATTGAGAACAAGTGCGATCTGTCCTAATTCCAAACGTTTGCCGTTTTTGTGTTGACCGAGAACGTGAACTTTGAGATAACTTTGCTCGAGACCGTATTGATCCAAGTCGAACTTGAAAATTTCATCCGTCGGATTTTTTTTCGAGAAATACTTTTTCGTTTTATGTTTACTTTCGTTTGTATACAAACGAATTTTACAGATTAAAACAGGAAAACATTGTTCGATCAATGTTTGCCGAGAGACTAATCGAATTAATTGAAAAATCAATTGATTATCTTCGATTGAATAATATAATTTATAGATTAAATCGATACGAAAGAGATCGGTGAAAGAATATTCGAATGACGATGAGACAATGCCTGGTGATGGTTCGCTTTCATCGTCGTCGAAATCCGTTCGTGAAGGTGCTGCTTGAGATTTGATGCCTTCGAACGAGAGATTGGGCAAAGGAGCCGATGAACTTGTGTAAGACGAATCGGAGGAGAGAAATCTTGAACGATGTTTTGAAAGATCGAACGTTTTGTATGCCGGTGCAGACGAAAGTTCGGTGAGAGGATATTGAGGATACGTTTGTGTACTTTCGATTTTCGGCAGAGGAAAAACAAAACGATTGGCTGCTTTGTTTGGGATTTGTGGTGTGATGAATGCTGGTGATGAATAGATCAGATTTTTATTTGCAATTGCGGAGAGTCGCTGACGACGACGACGTCTTCGAGTTACATACAAAGGCAAGCAAATTATTGTAATTAATAACAAAATGAGCACGGAAATTGCAATTAAAAGAACAAATCTATGCGAATCATCGAATATTACCGGTAGAATCATTCCGTTTTTTTTCGTTGTAAGCCGACACACGATTGTATCACACTTAGTTTTCGTTTTTTTTTGATAATATTTTCACTGATGTGATTTTCAGCACCTGTTGATATTACTTCTAATCCTGTTTAATTTTTGCAAACAGAACTCGATTGTGTTCGTATGACAACTAGCGACATAGTAAATCGCAATGATTTGATTGATTGTCAAATGTAAGTCGCTAGTGGTAAATCGTGGATAAGTTTGTCGTTTTTTCCACTACTCTCAGCTCGATCGTGTGTTGAGTCGAGTGATTTGTGTGTATGTTGTTGTTTGTCGTTTGAACAAGTGTGTTGAATCGAATATGTCGTCGCCATTTGAGGCGCCGAAAAATGCGATTTATATTATTCTTGGAGAGATTCAAACGATCACGTCATCGAAAAAAAACAGCCTTCGATGGTCAGCTAATCATTCGTTTGATGTAATGTCAAAAAAGATTTTCCTATAGAAAATAAATTCTATCGAATTTTTAGGAAACTCCGGAGATGAATTCATTTCAAAAATTAAAAACAATTCTCAATTCTGTATCGGGTAAATCAACAATTTGTTTCAATTGAATTATATTTATTTATTAAAGATCTGCAAGATATTGATTCGAATACATTCCTAACGCCATTTCTCGATATCATTCGTTCGGACGAAACATCAGGTCCAATAACATGTTTAGCATTAAATGCTGTTAATAAATTTCTTTCCTACGGTTTAATCGGTATGGAAATCATCGATTTCTGTTTTTCTTTTCATAAAAAAAACAACTTTTGCTTAGATACTCAAGGTGAATCTGCAGCGTCAGCAATTGATAAAGTAGCAAATGCTGTTACACACACGCGTTTCGTAGGAACAAATCCCAGTGATGATGAAGTTGTTTTAATGCGAATTTTACAAGTAACTCAATGTCATTGTGTTCTCTCTTTCTATCTCTTTTAAAATTTGATTAGGTTCTTCGTTCGTTGTTATTGAGTCCTGTCGGAGCTAAAATGACGAACGACAGTGTTTGTGAAATTCTTCAATCATGTTTTCGCATTTGTTTCGAAACAAGACTATCCGAATTACTTCGTAAAACATCTGAACATGTTCTAATCGACATGGTTCAATTGCTATTCGCACGATTGCCGCAATTCAAAGACGATGCTATGCCAACAACGTCAACTAAACGAGTAATTTCATTTGACAAGTCAATCGAACTTCGATTTTCATTTGAATTTAGTTGCATAAAACCGGTATTTCATCGGGAATCAGCGAATCGACGACAAGTACTCGACGTCGTTCGCAGCAACGTGTCAATTCATCGTCATCAATCAAAAAACAGCAAGCAAACGAATCTCAACCAAATGGTTTCCTTTTCTACCGAATAAATTTTTCAATTTTGAACTTTGCTTTTAGAATCAATATCATCGTCATCGGAAACCAATTTAACTTATGTATCTCAAAATGATGACAATGATCGTCCAACTGCCATTGAAACAGCGACTCATGCCATTCCTCCGACTGATACAACATCAGTCAACAATGAAAATGAATCTCAATCGGAAAATCTCCCATCTCCGACATCAACCGAACCGATTCTACCGGTTATAAGCTCATCGTTGGACGAATCAACCGAACGAGTTATTCAAACGAATGAACCGTCAACTTCAAATGATTCTCAAGAAGAGAATTCACAACAAACTGAACAAACAACACCGAGTACAAATAGTGAATATGTCAATCCAAGAGGAATTCGATTCACAACATCACCAACGCCATCATCATCGACAACTTCTCATGTCAAAGGTTGTTATTGAATTTCATTTTCCCTTCAAAACAAATTGAATTTATAGAACCATTAACTCCGTACGGATGGCCTTGTGTTCGAGGTTTATTTCGTTTCCTCACAACTCTTATCAACAATTACGATAAGTTCGTTTCTTCGCCCATTTTTCCAAAAAGCATAAACATATTTCCTATTTTTGAAATAGAAACAACACTGAATATATGATGACAGTCGGTCTCAATCTGCTAACTGTCGCATTAGAAGTCGGTGCCGATCATATCGCCAATTATCCACTCTTGCTTTCCATTGTCAAAGATTCTCTCTGTCGAAATTTGTTAAGTGTTCGTTGAATATTTCTCACAAAAGAACTTTCTCTCCCTCTGACATCGTTTCTTTCGTTCAGATGTTGAATTGCAATCGTATTCAATTGTTTTCTGCGTCACTTCGCGTGACATTTCTGATTTTTGAAAGTCTTCGAACACATTTAAAATATCAACTCGAAGTAAATTCAATCGAAGATAAAAAATCATTTTGAAATAAATCTCGATCTAGTTCTTTCTCGGATGTTTAATGGAACTGATCGTTTCCGAACAATCGAAAGTCACATTCGAACAAAAAGAACTGCTTCGAATTCCCAGTTTTCCAGCTGAGTTATATCTAAACTACGATTGTGACGTTTATCTACCGAATTTATTCGAAGAATTAACAAAAGTGCTCTCGAAAAACGCGTTTCCAGTTGCTGGTCTAACAACGACGCATCTTCTTTCGCTCGATGCTCTCCTTTCTGTCATCGATCACATCGAACTCGAATGTCAATATCAAGTCGAAAAGCAGAAAAACGATTGTAAGTTTCAGTTCGATCGTTTTTTGTTTCATTTTGATTGAATTTCGTTTGTATTTCAGCGACGAATCAATCGTTGACCCGACCGGTTCCGTCTGGTTACGCTCTCGCCTTGTCTCTGCAGAATATCGACACGAGTCGATCGTCGGTTCCACGTGAATCTCGACACGGACCTCGATTAAGACAAAATCGAATGATCATATCGAGCAATTTACCTTCGCAAGACGATCTCAAAAAGATAAAACACGATAAAAAAGTTCGTTTTTTTGAACGACAGAAATCAGTCAATGTTCTTGTGTTTGTTTGCTTTTTGAAAATAGATTCTGAAACAAAGCTCGGAATTGTTCAATCAAAATCCATCTCAAGGAATAACTTTTCTCCAGGAAAATCAAATCTTCAGCAATCCGGTAGAAATCGATGAGATCGTGAAGTTTCTCAAGGACAATCCGATGTTAGACAAGAAAATCATCGGAGAATTTCTTTCCAACAGAAAAAATCTTCATATTCTCGAAGAATACGTCAAGTAAATCGACAGAACAACATTCGAATTCGATGTTTTTGTCATTTTTTTAGGACATTTCATTTCGATGACATGCGAATCGACGAAGCACTTCGACTCTATCTCTCCGAATTCCGTTTACCAGGCGAAGCGCCACTCATCAGCAGTTTACTCGAGCATTTTGCCGCTCATTGGCGGGGAAAAATCTCATTTTTTTTCTTTAAAAAAACAACGAATTTTTTTTTTTTTTTTTTTAAAAAAAGCAACGAATTTCTTTTTTTGTTTTTTAAAAACAAAGGAATGCAACAATTTTCCATTCGCAAACAACGACGCTGCATTCGGCTTAGCCTATGCTTGTATTATGTTGAATGTAAATCGAAGAATTTGACTTGATTTTCGAAGAATTTCGATGTGATTTAGACCGATCAACATAACACAAACGTCCGTCGACAATCGAGTCCGATGACTTGCGAAGTAAAACTTCGATTTTTATTTTCTTTTCGAATTCGTTCTTTTATTTGCCAAGGATTTCAAACGAAATCTCTCGAAAATGAACAACAATGAGAATTTCGACGATCGTTTACTAGCGGAGATTTACAACGCAATAAAGTCCGACGAAATCGTCATGCCAACTGAACATACAGGTCTCGTTCGAGAGTCCTATCTCTGGAAGCTCATGCTCAAACGTTCGGCTGTTAATCCAGAGAAATTTCTCCACACACCATCGGGCTCGTATAACTACGACATATTTACCTTAGTCTGGGGCCAAACAATGGCGGCATTGTCGTTCGTTTTCGAGAAATCGAACTACGATTTAGTTATACAAAAGTCGATTCAAGGTTTTAGTAAATGCGCTCGAATAGCTGCGCATTATTTTATGTCCGATGTGTTCGATAATTTAGTCATTTCGTTATGTAAATTCACGACTTTGCTCACCGGTCGCGAGGTAAAACTCTTTATCATTCGACGAACATTGAATTGATTCGTTTTCGAATTTTAGTGGATCGAAAATCTGCCGATTCAGTTCGGTTTAAATCGCAAAGCTCGTCTAGCAGCGACTGTTGTTTTTAATATCGCTCATATTCACGGAGATATTCTTCGAGATGGTTGGAAGAACATTCTCGAATGTATCGTGACTTTATACAAAGCGAAACTATTGCCTTCGGTTCTCGTTGAAGTCGAAGATTTTCTCGATCCAACCGGCCGAACAACTTTGATCAAAGAACCGACTGCACAAACACCGAGGTAAATCAAACGAAATTCAATTGAAATTCGTCAATTTTTTTTGTTCAGAAATGATGCGGGTCTGTTCTCGTCTCTCGCATTTCTCCTTGGCGGCTCAACTGATTCGACGATTTCCTCGGGCAAACAAACAACATTCGAAGAACAAGAAGCGATTAAAGTCGCGACAGCTTGCATCGAAGAATGTCATTTAGAACAATTGCTACAGGAAACGAAATTTCTCATCATCGACTCATTAAACGAATTTCTCAAAGCTCTCATCTACGGTTGTCAATTGTCATCCGATTCGCAGAAATTGGACCAAGACGCCGCGGTATTCTGCTTAGAATTACTCGTTAAAGTCGTCCTACAAAACCGAGATCGTGTAACTCTATTCTGGTCGACTGTTCGACATCAATTCTACTCGATTCTCGTCAATGCCAATGAAAAATCGTTTTTTATCGAACGAACTTGCGTCGGTTTACTTCGAATCGCCGCTCGACTTCTCCGTCGAGAAGAATTAGCTTCGGAAGTGCTCGCGTCTCTTCGAATGTTGTTATTAATGAAACCTCATGTCATTCATTCATTAGCATCGGAAATCGCCTTTGGTTTACACGAACTTCTTCGTACAAATGCAGCGAATATTCATAAATCCGATGATTGGTTCACGTTGTTTTCTCTGCTTGAAGTTGTTGGCGCAGCTGCACATCCGCCGCCGGTTCTTCAGACAAACAAAGATAAACAACCTCGAAATAGCCAATCGACGATTCAACTTGAATCCGATGGCGAATCGACCGACTGTTCGAATACGATCGATGAACCTGAAATCCAAACGCGGCCGGATTATATTTTCGTGTCTCATGACGATTTAGCGTCAATGCGGACGCAACAATCGTTAGTAAATCAATATAAAATCGATTTAAACGAGAAACTCTCTCGACACGATCGTCGAGCGTTGATAAAATCCTGCGAAACTTTATCATTTCTCATTCGTGATGCCGCACATGTCACACAAGAGAACTTCGAGTATTGCATTCATTGCATACGAACATTCATCGAAGCCACTGTCACTCAACAAGTTTCACAACAAAAAACGAAAATTAACCCGAATAATAGTAAACTTCTCAAGCAAATGCGCAAAGCAACATCGTCGAATTCGTTGAATAACGACAATTCAAACGAACAATCGAAATTCGATTACGATGACGACGATGATTTCGAAGCGATTAAACAAGAATATCAGTCACTTGCTCTGCAATTATTAGATCTTATGCATACTCTTCACACACGAGCCTCACAAATCTACAAACAAACAACAACCGATGCCAATGCATCGAGCATTTTGTGGTACAAATGTTGGTGTCCGATTTTGCAAGGTATTGCTCGTTTGTGCTGCGATCCACGACGACCTGTGCGTTCGTCGGCACTTGGTTATTTACAACGGAGTGTTCTTCTGCCTGAACTTCATATTCTTTCGCCGATTGAATGGGAATCTGTGTTTAATAAAGTTCTTTTTCCTTTGTTATTGAAATTACTCGAGACAACTCATATCAATGATCATCTGCATGGAATTGAGGAGACACGTGTGCGTGTTTCGCAGTTACTTTGTCGAATATTTCTTCAGCATCTTTCGCCGCTACTTACGTTGCCGACATTTACGGCACTTTGGTTGACAATCTTGGATTTTATGGAGAAATATTTTCAATCGGATCAAACGGATATGTTGGTAAGATCGAGAAAACAATTATTGAGAGAGGAGACATTTGATTTTATTTTAGCGTGAATCTGTTCGTGAATCTTTGAAAAATATGCTTCTTGTTATGAATACAACAGGATTATTCGATGGTGATCAAACATTAACAGTGATTACAAAAGATAGAATACACAGTTTTTTACCTGGTCTTTGGGAAGAAGTTTTTAAAATGTCATCACCTCCTATTACTACTACTATCGATGTATGAGATTCAAATTATTCCCCACTTTCATCTATTTTTGTTTTACTTTAGAACACAATGAAATCTGCTCCAACTCAAGAGGAGAATGTTCCATCAAGTAAAATTCGACATATTCACTTTTATGTCATCTTCTTCTTTCTTTAGATGAAAATTCCAATGAGACACCTGCAACTAATAATGTATGATTTGCTTGTTTTCCTTCTTCTTTAATTCGAGATGTTTTTTCTTCTTTAGACTCGAGCTGTTACATCTGAAAATTGAAACATTGTAATGATTATATCAACAACGTGATTTTAACAGCCAAAGCAAATTCTATTTATTTATTTTTTTTGTTTGTTTGTTCAATATCTTTACATGTCATTTCCGGATTTTATTTTCAATGTTTTTTTTCTTCTCTTCTTCTCGTATCTCTATTGTTTATCCACTTTTTCTTCGTTTTGTTCAGCTTATTTTATTTGTATTTAAACATTTTTCTTGTGGTCAATACAACAGCAAAACTGATTTGACAAAAAAAATTGATGTGTCAACTAATATTTCAGATAGAGAACAAAAGCAATGGCTCAAGTTGAAAGACCGACTGTTTGTGAAGTTGAAGGAGAGAATTGTAAAAAAGAGGTGCAAGCCTTGTGTTATCATTGTTCGAAAAATCTTTGTCGAACTCATTTGTTACGACATGCTCAATTAGTAGAAGAGAAAATTCAGTCGGAATTACATGCTTTAGCTGATAAATTAAATGGAATTTTGTCGAAATTTAATCAACTTTCGATATCCGATGATATTCTTGAAAAACCTTTCGGACAATTAGAACAATGGCGTGCAGATGCACATAAACAAATAGATCAAATAGTAGAAATCAAACGTCAGGAAATGATTGAGAAACTTCGTTCATATCGAGAAACATTTCAGGCAAAAAATGAAGAACAATTATCGAAATTAAATTCGTGTAAAAAAGTGCTTACGAACCTAATTGAAGAAGCTGATGCATCTTCATCACAAATCAAAGATCTTCAGCAATCAATTAATGAAGCTGAAAAATATCTTACAAATGTGAAAAGGCCTATCATCAGTGTTGTACCACGTCAACTGAATTGCTCTGTTAATATCCGTAGTCAATTCTTGGAAGACAAAGAATTAACAGAAAACAGGATAAGAGAATTCAGAATTATTTATATCCGTCTTAATGGTACAATTCGAAATTATTATGTAAAAGCAAATGCCAATGAGACAATGTCTGACTTAATCAATAATTTTATTCAGCAATATACAACAGTAGAAGAATTAGGTCAACGACAAACAAATCAAAATTATATGATTGATCATTTACCAAAGGCTGATTTCATATTACCAGCTGAAATTTATAACCATGCAGTTCATTTGGTCTACAACAATAGCCACGTGTTATCAACTTTACTCAAAGATGATATCATAACTTTTTATGAAACATATGAATCACTGCAGCTTACTAATCGTCAATTAGTTCTTATGCCTTGTTTATTTCGAAGGAAAATCGATAGACGCAATGTTGGTTTACCCGTTTTTTTCTCTGTGCCTCGCAACGGATGTCGAGGACAGGATATAAGTGATGCAATAAATAATATTATAGGGAATTTCTACGGTTTTAATGATAATCTGGAGCGGCCATTATACCAATTAAGTCTTCAAAATCCTTCTAATAATCAAATAAGTTACAAAAGATTAGATAATGCATTGAATGATCAGTTTGACTTCGCTAAAACAAATGTGTCGTTGATTGTAAGTTTTGATACTGAGTTTATTGATGCATATGAACGAAATTGTTTGGATCAATTTAAATTTTAAAAAGAAATTGGAAGATGAAATCTTTTTTGTGATATTTTATTTTTTTGTATAGTCAAGATAAATGCTATTCCAAATAAACAACTTATTTACTTCAGATCCATTCATTAATAATTCTCTTGAGAGTGTCTGTCATCATGTGGATATAGAAGAGATTTATTTTCGACTTTTTCTTCGTTTATCAGTCACTTTAAAAACCCCGTCTAAACGAGTTAAACGATCCGATTGAAAATTCTGAATAAAACTAACAATTAAAGTAGCATTATCAGCCATTAAAAGATGATCATCAATCACTTGTTGAGCCCATTGATTTAAAATAATCGGCGAAGATATCTGTTGATCATCGGATAGAATTTTCAATTCATATTGTCCCGACTCATTATTTGTATTGAACAGTGGAAAATAACTTTGAATAGTTCGATCTAAAACTTGAATAAGATCTTGTCCTTTACATTGAAAACGTGGTAGATGAAGAAGAATAGGTAAACTAAATTGAATATCCCACGGTAATCCATCTTGAAATGAACATAAAATCAAACAACGTTGCTGTAACAAACTATCATTGAATTCGAATGGTGTCTCATAGAGAACAAGTTCATTAATTTGATTGAAAATCGTTTTTAATTGAATATCATAATTAAATCTTCGTCGAACTCGAGATTGACAAACTTCTGTCGGTAGAACATAGTTTCGTTTGAATGAAATTGTTTGAATAAACAGCTCAATTAAATCTTTGATCGTTCCGTGAACTGAAACAAGAACGTAATGCGTCGAAACGAGACCTGATAAACGAACGAATTTGATTTTAAATTCAAATTGTTGAATAATCGATGAAAGCATCGACGATGACGACGAAGAAGTTTGACTTATCGATGGTTTCCAATCGTTTAATTTCAATCGAATATGAATCGAATAGTTCGTCGATCGATAAGGCAAAACTTCGACGGCATGTTTATCGAAATTATTCAAATTCGTTTTCATTTTCTCGACGGATTTTTTCAATGAAGATAAATCTTTGTTTCCAATTTGTGTTTGTCGAAAGAGTTCAGCAATTTTCTGTTTGTAGCGATTGATTTTCATCAGCTGTTCATTTTTCATTGTATCGAAAACAGTTCGATATTCGTTGATTTTCTCGTTGATTTCTTCGCATTTTTTCTCGACAATTTCATCGATTTGTCGATGAGCTTCCGTTCGCCATTGTTCGATTTTCACGAACGGTTCTTTCGAAACATTCGCAGAAATCACTAACGATTGCAAACGTGTCGATAGATTCGTTAGAATCTTAAAATTTTCCTCTAAAACCGATCGTGTCAACGCATCGAGCAACTGCGAATGTTCGGTTAAATGATCGAGACACAAACTTTTCGAACAATGATAACAAAGTGCACTGAAAACAATAAAAAAACAATCGATTTTCGAGACAAAAGACAAACGCGTCCTACCACGCAGAATTCGGACAAGTTTCTCCATCGTCTGCTTGACAAAATTTGACAATACTACTCGCCATTTGTTAGCGCTTGTTCGTTATCAAAAAAAAGAGAAGAATCGCTTTGTTTTAATCTCTTCCTCGAAAGAAAAAAACAGAAATTGTTCGAATAGTTGTGCGTAGGAATGTGAGAAAACATTTTTCTTATTTTATTTCGAGAAAAAGAAATCATAATAAAGAAGCAGATAAAGATCTTTTCTTGTCGACACGAGGTTTCGTGGGTCGAGGCGGAGGTTCTCGTGTTTCCGGACGAGCTCGTCTCGGAGATGCTGCTGATGAATCGAAGAGATTCGTTCGAATCTGAACTGAAAATGTGCAAATTGATAATTTAATCGAATGCTTTTCAGTTAACAAAATGAAATTCTTGGTTTCGAGTAATTTTTCATCGAGATTCTTCAAATCTTTGCTCGCTATTTGAGTTTGTCGTGTGAGATCAATGAGACGTTTTTTCAAACTGTTTAATTTCTGTTTTTGTTCGTTTGTTTGTCGAAGAAATTCTTTTTGATAATCGGTTATATGTTGTTGAATTTCTTGACGTTTTTCTTCGGCTAATTGATCTAATTTTTGATGAGCATCTCGTCGCCATTTTTCCAATTGAACGAACGGCGATTCGGAGACTCGTGGTGAAACAGTTAAACTTTTTAATTTGCTCAGCAAATCAATGAGAAGTTTTTCATGTGATTGAAGAGACGATCGAGATTGATTTTCAACGAGTTGAGTATGTTCAGTTAAATGGCTCAAACATAAATCTCGAGAACAATGAAAACATTTACCTCTACAAAGAAATACTTTTCGTGGTAAAATTCGAAATTTTATTTACCGAGCATCTTTTTCACAGACGATTCCATTGTCATCGGCTTCGCAGGGAATTGATTCGATTACTTTCGACATTTAGAAAGGGAGAACTATGCCTCGTTAAGAGCACGTTTGATGCACTGCTTTTCGATAAACACATTCTTATAATAATTACAGATAAAGAAAAAAAATTATGATTCATTTTGAAAGAATAATTTCATCGACTGAAGAGAAATCATAATGACTCATCTCATGTGACACGTTTTGTTTTTTTTCCTTTTTTTCTTTCTTATCAAGAGAAAAAAAACCCATAATGTATATAAAAATCATAGTAAAATAATTTTATTTCTTAGTTTTCAAACAGAAAAAAAAGTATGTTAGCAAGTGAACTTAATAGTGATGAATCCCGTGCATTGATCTCCACAGTTGATCGCATGAGAGAAATATTACACGATGAAAAA
>ERZ778029.1782-NODE-1782-length-16397-cov-3.273345_pt1 | contig 16397 bp, 9 predicted proteins | sample MGYA00375759_ERZ778029 | MGnify/ENA primary metagenome ERZ778029 (study PRJEB29350, sample SAMN05389819) | bioreactor metagenome | isolation source: Ammonium sulfate bioreactor | place: South Africa: University of Cape Town | collected 2014-04-04 ...
TAATGATGGGCGTTCGTGCAATGACTGAACCAATTCGAACTTCATAAACACCTGAATCTTGAGGTTTAGCATTTCGTATGATAATCGTTAATGTATTATTTTCATCGAGAATTTGGATGTTTTCATTTGGTTGAAGTAATTTACCATCTTTAAACCAACTGGAAATAGGTCCTGGTCGTTGTGGAAACGTGCAAGCTAAACGAATTGTTTCGCCTTCGTCGAATGTTGTTCGATCAAGATCGAGTAGGAAAACTTCCGGTTGTCGTTGTTGAACATCAAGCAAACAAATCAGTGTTCGTTGTCCTTGAATATCAATTTCATAGAGACCACGATCATTTAAATCTAAATTCTTCAATTCTAATTTGAAATCTTTGCCGTCGAACCATTTCGCAATTTCTGGTTTATTTAAAATCGGTCGATTATCTTTCAAAACTGTAATTTGATCGATCAAATTCGGTTGATATTCATTTTGTTCGATATTAACATCGACTTGTAAACTATCACCTTCAGTTACTGTTCGTAATGGTGGACTTTGATAGGGTCTTTCAATGACACGTATCAACGGTGTTTCAACAATAAGATAATCACTACGTAATTCATAAATGCCTTCATCGGCAAAATCAACATTTTTGATTGTTAAAGAATATTTTGTTGGTCCATCGGCATATTGACTTTCAACATTAATCAATTGTCGATTACTCGGTTGTAATGGTCGACCATTTTTAAACCAAGTCGGTTGAAGACGTTTACTTCGAATTGGTTTTTCGAATTTACATTCTAAAGTTATTGTTTCATTGACATAGAATTGATCTTTAGGTAGAGTAATTAATTGTCGTTGAACGGGTCGTTTTTTCACGATTAAATCAAGTAAATCTTGTCGAATTTGATTATTAATTTCAATTGAATAAACACCTGAATCATTTAAATCAACATCGTTGAAACGTATTAACCAATGATTTGTATCGTCCCGTTCGAAACGAATATTTGCTGTGTCGGAAACAGGTCGATTATTTTTCAATAAACGAAATTGATTCATTTGAATATTTGTATCTGGTGAAACATCAATAGTTAATGAATCACCTTCGGTAACTTCTTGTCGTTGTAAAGTATTAATCGGTTGTAAAAGTCGATCGGATGTTTCATCATCCGTTGTCGACACACCACCATCCTCAACAACTTCTAAATGACACGCCCGATAAACTGAACCCAATGAAATTACATATTTATTCGAATCATCTTTTTGTACATCATGAATGAGTAAACATTGAATTGTTCCTTCGGAGATAATTTCATATTTATCATTTAAATTCGGTTGAATTTCTTGATTATCTCGAAACCATTTGACAGGTACGTTCGGTTTATTCAATGTACAACTAATCGTTGCCACAGGACCGTCTTCTTTTCGTCGCCAAACAAGATACGATTGAGGTCCATCGGTGAATTGTGCGACCGATTCTTGAACACGAACATCAGAAACTGTTATCAAACGATCTTCTAATCGACATGTATAAATTCCTGCATCGAATTTATTCATACGATTCACAATCAATGTACATGTTTCATCGGCATTGATGATCATGAGATTTTGATTGGATTCCAAGGGTACATTCGATTGATCCTTAAACCATTGAACTTTTTTCGGTTTACGATTGGTTTCACAGATTAATGTTAATGTATCATTTTCATTTAAACGAATTGTTTTGGGTAATGGTTGAATAAGTTGAAGTTCACGTTCGACAATTTTCACTTGACATTGTGTTGCAACATTATTTGCATCGATGATACAAGTATAAACACCTTCATGATCGAATTTTGTTGCTTTGTCAATAGCTAAACGATGTTCATTCGTTGGCAATGAATCAAGTTTCGATTTCAATGATAGTTTATAACCATTTTTCATCCAACTAACATGTGTTGGTTTGTTTGTACGTGTCACAAGAACAAAATTATCACCTTCTTCACATAGAAAAACTTCTTCAAGTGGCTGAATAAATTCTAATGTCGATGGTGTTTGAAGAACTTGAAGATTAGCTGTGGATGATTGATCACTTTCAGGAAATGCAATTGTATATTGACCTTGATCAGCTAAATCAGCTTGATGAATAATTAATAAATGATGTGTATTATCGGTTGAAATAATTTCATATTTCGATGAATTATCGATTTGACGATTGTTAAAATACCAAATTGGTTTCTTATCCGTTGGAGTTGTTTCACAATCGAATTGAACTTGTTGATCTTGTCCAAGAATACAACGTTGTGGTTCGAGATGTTTAGTTATATTAACATATTTATCTTTGACTTGAATATAACAAGATGTTAAATCAATTGTTGGATTCGATGCTAAACGTAGACTGTAATAAGCTTGATCATGTATCAATTGACAATCATTTATAATCAATGTTTGTTCATTTAATTGTTTGATCAAACGATATTTTGGGTTTGGATAGATTTCTTGTCCATTTTTATACCATTTCACATCGGGTGCATCACCTTGAAATTGAACATTCAATGTACATGTATCATGAACATAGACATGTTGATCTTGTAATGGTTTTATGATTTGTTGAGAGTTAATATTCGAAAGTAAATTCATTGATACTTGGCATTCACTTGTTGCTTGACCATTGGCAATAACACAACGATAGACACCTTGATCTTCAGGCGAAAGATCATGAATAATAAGTGCAACAACATGATGTTCATTAATGAGTTCGTATTTTCTCGATGGGAATATTTCGAGAGTATTTTTAAACCATTGAATTCGATTTGCTTTTCGATTCAGTGTTGCATCTAGCGTCAATGACGTATCAGTTTGTGGAGTGAATTGTATATTCGATGGTAATGGTTGAATAAAACGATAGTCGGGCTCTCGAACAGTGATACGACATGTTGTTTCGAGATGATCGGCAACAACACATCGATATTGACCTGAATGTTCGGGTTGTGCGTGAGACACTTGAAGAACATGTGTACAACCATCGGAAATTGTTTTCAAAATTTGATCATATTGACTGATCTCTCGATTATCTTTAAACCAACGAATTTGATACGTTGGCCGATTGGTTCGACATTCTAACATAAATGGTGAATCAACATGAATATTTCCTGTATTATCATCTTCTAATAATTTAATAAATTTCAATGTTTTATCATCGTCATCAAGTGAAAGATTGGCTGTTGTTATTGTATTATTTAAACAACATGTTATTGTGCCAATGTCTGATTCTTGAACATTATGAATAGTTAATTGTATTTCACGATCGATTAATTTCGTTTGATAACGTTCATTGATTGGCAATGGATGACCATTGAGATACCATTGAACGGTTTTCGGTGGTTTCGAACAGACACATACGAATGTCACTGTATCACCTGATCGAACACGTTGATCTTGAAGTGGTTTTAGAATTAGCAATGGTTCAGGTGTGACATTAACATAGGTTGTCGATTCAAGATCATTGACAATAACTGTATAGAGACCTGAATCTTCACTACTTGCATCTTTAATAATTAATTTATGTTTTTTATTTTCTGATACGGGTAAGAATTTTTGTGGCGTTCGAATGATTTCATTATCTTTCTTCCAAATAGCTTGAGTATCGAATTTATTCATTTCACATTCGATAATTATATCTCGTCCACCGATAACATCAATCGATTGTGGTAAACGTCGAACAAACTGTAAATCTTCATTGGTTACTTGTACTTGTGCTCGTGTCATGGCATTCTGTATTCGACAAATATATTCGCCTGTATCATCGGCCGTTGCATTCGGTATAATAAGAATATGTCTCGTTCCTTGTGTAATCATATGATATTTGCCGCTTTCATCGAGTTTTTGAGCTTGATTAGGCGATGTTGAATACGCGTCAGTTTTAAACCAAACAGCTTGACTTGCTGGTTGAGAAGTTTCGACAACAAGTCGCAATGGTTTGCCTTGTTCGACACGTGTGTCAACCAAAGGCTGTGTGATATGCACCATTGGTATTGTTTGTGTGACTTGTATACTCGATGTATTGAGATTATACGGTACTTCACCGTGATAGATCGGTGTTTGTTTATCGAATTGTTCGGTATCGATAAATTGTAGACGTTCTTCGGGAATGGATTCTTCTCGGTAAGGTGCGTGTTTTAAATCTCGATGTAATGATGATTGTCGTGCCGGCGAACGACTTGGCGAGAAGGTAACTGATGTTCGATGTTGTCGTTGATCGTCTTGTTCTTCGTAGACCGGCGGCATTTTTGTCGATGGATTGATATTTGCAAAAGTTATGCTGGTTTTACGTGTTGGCGATGGCGACGGTGATTTCGAGCTTCGATCAATATAATGACCGAATTCTTGTAATTGACCAGACGGACGATAGGTCGTCGTTGATGGTGAAAAATGTCGTGGCATTGAAAGACGTTCTCGTTCAGGACTTGTGCCTGACGAATAACCACTACGGATGTAATCACGTTGTGGACTTGGACTTGTACTTGGCCGAAATGTTGCCGTACTTGTTTTCATGCCTGTGGGTGGCAGACGTTGTTCGCTGGTTTCTTGAATTGTTATTTTTCTTGTTTGTCGAGTTTCTTCGACGCGTGCCGAACGTTGTCGTTCGTCGTCGCTCGTCATGCCTAATGACGGAACATATCGACTCGCACTTGGACTCATACTCGAACGGTAACCACCGAGTTCCGGTGTTCGACTGGTTCGTGGCGATTCAATTCTCATATGTGTACTAAAACGTTCTTCACTTCTCGGCGTTCGTTCGCGCGCTGTTCGAAGTGTTGTCGAGGTCGATTGTCCTTCTCGTGTTACACAAGTATAAACACCTTCGTCTTGTTCATTGAATTGTTTGATGATTAATGTTGCATGTTTATCATCACCAGTCGTACGAAATTTATTACTGGTTGCCATTAATGTTGTACCGTCTTTTAACCATTGAAAATAGGTCGACTCGTATGTTTGACAATTTAGAATTGCATCTTGACCACGAACAATTTCAGCAAATGGTTTCAATGATGAATAGAAAACCGACTGTTGTTGAGCATCTTCAACAATTAATCGACATGTTGTCGATACAGTCGGATGTTGAGCAATGAAACATAGAATTTCACCTTGATCACGTAGTTCTAAATTATCAATATCCAATGTATGTAATGTCGAATTATTAAAATTGCCAATCGTATATTTGTAACTATTCTCGATGATTTTCTTTCCACGATGCATCCAAACAACTTGACATGGATTACTTGTTTCACAAGATAATTTAACTGTTTCACGTGTATGTGCACGTGCGTCCATTAATGGAACGTTGAATAGAGGCATTAATGGTTCGACAGTTAATCGAGCTTGAGAAGTATTTAAGCCTGTTGACGCGGTATATTCGCCTTCGTCGCGTAAATTAACATTTCGAATAGTTAATCGATGGATAAGACCGTTGGCAAATGATTCAATTTGATATTTATCCGATGGAATTAAATGTTGAACATTGGATTTAAACCAAAGCATTTGTTTTAAAGGTTTGTTCTAAATAAGCAAAAATTGAATTTCGTCTTTTTCGTAGTCGGAAAATGTTTTTTTTACCTTTGACAAATAATTGAGCAGTCGAGGTGTTTTTATTATCGACACGTATCGAATATTCTCCTTCGTCTTTCATTCCAGCTTTGGGAATAATTAATTGATGAATTGTACCACGTGATGCTATTAAATGATGTGATGATGGTAGAATAGCCATTCCACGATGCCACCATTCAACTTGAGCATCTTCTTTCGATAATTGACATTCGAATATCGCTTCATTATTTTCAGTAACTTCAATATTTTCAAGTGGCCGAATAAATTCAGCTGCTGGACCTACAAAATCAAATTCGTGGCTAATCTATTGAAATTTCTGCGGATTTTTCCTTACCTTGAACATTAAGATGAAGTGTTACACGATATTTATCCGCTTGACAAACATAATCGCCTTGATCATCGGTTGAAACATTTTTCACAATCAATTGTCGTTGAACACCATCGTCAATTCGTTTGTATTTACTATTTTCCTCTTGTTGACCAGAGAAAAGAGCTTCTTCACCTTTGTACCAATCGACATTGACATCGGGACGTTTAACTGCAATAGCTAATTTAGCAATTCCATGTTCTTCACTCGACACACGAGTACTCGGTGGAGGTATGAAAACACTTTCACGTTCTAAAAAACAACGAAAATCGATTTCGAATTTTATTCATTTTCAAACAGACGAACCGAGAATTTGTAAATTTGTCTTTGAATTCGCTGTACCATATTGATTTCGAATGGTAATTTCATAAGTTCCCGAATCATTCGGTATAGCATCGGAAATAATCAATGAATAAGTTCCACTTTGATCGTAAAATAACGAATATCGACCACCTGCTTGAATTTCTTGACCATTTTTATACCTAAAATCCGACATTCAAATACAAACAAACGAAAAAAAAACCGACGCAAACTACGAACCAAACAGCAGATGGCATTGGCGTTGCGGTTACAGTACATTTCAATGTAACGATATCGCCTGCTTTCGAAATAATCGGTTGAAGTGATTGAAGAAATATCGGCGCACGACCAACGCTTTGCGTCATTTTATAAGCATCGCCTTGATCGTAACCTGTTTCGATAATACGTAATTCATCTTCATTATCTGTTGTTTCTAAATACAATCAATAGAAATCATTTCGATGTTGAAATCAAAGTCAATTACCTCGTCGATTTTCAGGTGATGAACCTTCTCGAATAATTAAATCATCACGTAATGTTCGTTCATCACTCATTTCTAAATCAATGTGAATAATAATAAAAAAAAACAGAAACGAATTTACTCGAAAAGACAAACCTTCTCGTACGAATAATTTGCAACTACATGTAACTGTTCCAGCATGATTCGAAACTTTAATTGAATAAACTCCACCGTCTTCAACAAAAGCTTCCTAAACGGATGTTTTTTTTGCTATAATTTTTTTGAGAAAAATCTCTTGAGACAAACTTTAATGACTAATTGAAATCGTTTATCTTCTTGTATTTGTCGGCAATCGGGATTATCCTGTAACGGAATATTATTTTTAAACCATGTGGCATGAACTGGCGTTGTACTGATAACAATCGATTCTAATGTGACAAAATCTCCTTCGGTAGCTAAAGTATCGTTTAATTTTTTCAAAAATTTCGGCTTAAAATCATCATTTTCTCCGGCTGTTTGATAACTCGATTCGCTTTCACTTCCAACGGAATAGAAATCCGATGTACCGGACGTTGTTGCATGTCCTGATGTTCGGCCACGTTTTTGTTGTTCAAACGATGTTGATTCTAAAACATCGGTCGTTCGTTTTTTCGTTGGCGAACGTGGTTGTTTCTGTTTGCTTTCATCTTCAGTTTCGATCATTTCGACTTCTTCAACAAAACCTAGATGAGAAAAAAAAACAAAGCAAAATCCAACGAATTCTTTTTCAGTTTCGTTGTTACCAAGAGATTTGAGATTGTCTCTCAACGAACGAACTAAGGACATCTTTGAGAAAGCATTTCGAGCATAGAAAGTAATACGTTCATTATCATTGAATGTAATTTCGAATTTTTTATCATCATCAGGAAAATTTTCTTGAATAAATGTTATTTCATTTGTGTTGTAGGCTTGTTTGAAAGCTAGAGATCTTGGTTCTAATCTACTATCGACACGTTTACGTCGACATAAGACAATCTTATGACGAAATAAATATAAAAATCTTTCACGTAAACGTGAACCCGTTTCATTGACTGAATCAACATCATAATCTGTTGTTTTAACTAAAACAACATCATGACGTCTCAGATCACCTAATTCATCTTGTCGAAATGGTAAATTATCAATAAGTTCAGTTGCATCGCGTTGACGTGCGTCATTCATAACATTACTTATCATTGTATAAGCTTGTTGAAGAACTGAACTATCTTGACGCATACGATTTGTATATTTAATCATTTCCTATGTAAAGAATTTTGCGTTTCCTCGATCGAAAATAATTCAAAATGTTTTTTCTTTACTTGTAAAATTGTTTTGTATTTTTCCAGTCGTTGTATTGGTCGATTAAGTAAACTGTTAAGTGTTAAATCACTTGTTTGTAAACCTAATCGGTGTGTTAATTCATCGAAATAACGTTGAATATTCGGATTTGTTTGTAGTACATGTTCGGATCGTGTTCGATCGTACATATACTGAGAATAGAGATTTAAAAATTGATCTCGTCGACGTAAAAATACATAAGCCAACTCGTTTGGATCATGTTCATTAACATTAGTTAAATCATTTAAGAATAAACTTGATAAAAGAAAAACAAACACGAAATGATTTCTCACGAACATACGTAAAACAATACGTACACTTTATGGAATGCGAATATGTCTTCAATGTTGCTGAAAAGAAGATCTTTTTTTTCTTTGACGAACCACGGACATTCTTGACGAGTTAATTCATAGAGATAAATTTCAATAATACGTTGAAGATCAGCAACATAGGAACGTTCGCTTTCGAGGATGTCAGCGAAGACATATCTAATTAATGAGAAGATTTTTTGTTTTAGATATTTCGAATGATAGTTCAAGGCTAGAAAAAATATGACAATCGTCTTTGAGGCAAATAGACAAAAGAAAAGATAAACTCGACATGTTTATTTTCTAGACATTAATTAAGAGACAAACGGTTGTTTAAAAAGCAAATCATTTTTATTTTTTTATTTTGCTTCAAGAAAAAAGATCAATTTATCCGATGATAATCTAAGACAGCTCAAGGATTTCTATTAAACTGATAATAAATTTTTTTTTTTGAAATAGCAGAAACGCTAATTTTGTCCGGTTTCTATATGTTTAACCTTGATTTATCAATCAAAACAAATATGGAAGTGCAGTGATGTAACTCAGATTAACAGAGTAATGTTTATCTATCCATCGATTTATTAAGCTTAAGAAGAAAAAAAATCGTCCGATTATTAATTGTTTCTTTGTTCTCTCTACTGATCAGGTCAAAAAGGAAACTCAAATGTTTTTTCTAGAGATTAATCCTCGATCTATATCACAGTGTATTTTTCGAGAACAACAAAAAACAAAATAAAACAAAAGATAATTACCTTCGCTTGATGACAGCCTCGTCTTGTCGACTAGTACTTGTAGCACTGGGTACAATTTGATCGCTTAGTTGAACTTCACGCGTGCTGCGTCGATTAATCTGTGATAAACGAGATTGTCGTTCGAATCGATCATGAAAATGATGTGGCTGATAGGATTGGTGTTGTTGTTGTTGTTGTTGATATCGAGACTGAGGCGAATGGGGATAAGTCGAATGTAGTGAGATACCGATACCTGTTGGACTACCTCGACGAAGTTCATCTCGCACCGAATGTGCACTCGAATAGAATTCTTTTCGACCACTCGGGGAAATACTCGATGTCTGTCGTCGACTCATATGATGTCGATAGTATGGTTGACGAAAACGACGACAATTTAAACACGGACAATGTTCACAATAATGTCGATGTTCGCACGGTGACTCAGTTCTTCGATAACTATGATATTCATGTGTCGTTATAAAATGTGTTTCTTCGCTTGCACTACGTCGATGACGTTCTCGATTGAATAGGAATGAAGATATGTCCGTTGGATTCCACGTTGACGACGACATTAGTTAATAATAATATGTATTTATTATTAGACGAAAAGAACTTCCGAATATGGACTGTTTTTCTATTTTGCTTTTTTCTTGTGTCTCTTTAATGTAATTATTTTATCTTTTTCGAAGAACGACAGCGAGTAATATATATATGAAGGAGTAAATGAAACGACAATCTAATAGCTATGCTAACCAACCTCTTCTCCCTAGTCGATGAATACAGATGCTTCTTGCTTGCGCAACCTCACAATGACGGAAACGATAATCGAGCGAGGATATATGTTTTAATACAAGAAAAATCCGTACAGAAGAGAAGAGCGATATGGCAAAAGAGAAAGCTATATCAGGTATAAGAACAACAACATCGACAACGACAGCAGGCGCTTCAGTTCGTGGCCCACATCTTTGTCACATCATCGGGCTGCCGCTAACTTGTCTTTATCTCTCGTTTGCTGTATTCCGTCGATCCTAATACGGGCTCGTTCCTTCTTTCTCTCTCTCTCTCTCTTTCTCAACAATTTTTGTTCTCTTGTCCATAGATAGAGAACAGGTTGCTTTTACATCCGGCAATGTACAATCAAAATAGATGCACAAGAGAAGAGAAGGAAAACTCGTCGTTGATTTCCTTGTTTAGTGAATGCCTAAAGAAAATGTCATGTTTCTTTCTTCTCGTTTTCTATTCTGTCTCCACCACTTGTTGTTTATCATCTTATCAAGTCGAAGGAGAAAGATAAATACGTGATGAAACATCCGCGTAGAACTTCGCCCATTGATTCATTATTTGCTAACGCGCACGTACCGCATTATATTTATATATTGCCTGCTAAATATCGACATATATCTCAAAGATGTACTTTGTGTCCAAACAGTTTTTGTTTCTGATTCATTGAATCTCATCGTATCATTAGGATACAGATAAAGTAAAACTATAACAGGATTAACAACAACAACAACAACAACAGCAGCAACAGGAGTGATAAGAGTAAGTAGTAGGAAAAACAAATGAGTAACTAACCTGTCCTATATTAGTCGACTTCTTCTCGAGAAAACATGCGTCGACCCAACCAATTTTAGGCCGTTCATCTTTACGTGGCCGAGTGCGAACAAGATATTGTTCGGGATCATGTGAATCGAGCACATCGACAAGTTGATTCTCAGCAAGTGCAATCCCATCGGCACGCGTTGGGATAAAATCAGAATTAGCAAAATAAACTTCAGCTTCCTAAAAGACAAATCGAATCAAATTTCAAAACCAGTTCATTCTCTTTTATTCTTGACAATTCGCTTTTTTTTTCTCTTTTTCGACATATATATCAACACATAGTTAATTGTCAACTATAGAATTTCTGGTTGGATGTTATCTTCTTCTTTTCTCGCTATGTTCTTTACGCGAGCATATTTTGCTTCGTAATCATAACCGACAACTGACACGACTAAATAGGACCGAGTGTTATTACCCGCCTACGAGATTCTGCGTTGTTTATCTATGTGTTGATATGCTTTTATAGATGATCAATTTGATGACAAACCTCAGTCATTGTTTTTAATTCATCACTACTTGATGATGAATCTTGTTCTTCTTGATTGAGTGGATTATATCGTTTGTCGATATTGCTTGTCACAGCACCGGACTTTTTAGTAAATGTTCGCTTGCTTGGAACAACTAAAACAAGAATTTTATACATTTTATTTCAGTTTTTCAATAATAAAACAAAGAATTTGTTGAGGGTGTATTTTATTTTATTGAAAATCATCTCAATCGTAGGAGATAAATGTTGTGCTAATATCATCGATAGATATCGCCACATCGTTGTCGGAAAATAGCATCTGATTCGAATATAGAAACAGAAGATGATGGATGACTATTGCATATGATAAAAAATGAGACTTGTCTTTCATCGATTTCTACGGTCGTTCATTGGCTTTTTAACCTCTTCAGATCTTAATAACGATTGATTGCATCTAACAGCTAACCGATAAGAAAAAAAAACCTTTGCTTCTGTATCTTACGACGAAACTACGTATTTTCAAAAATCACAATCACAAATATTATAATATCGTTTATCATAAAAAAAATGTTGATATTTATAAATAGATTTTTCTTCTCTCAGATGATCCATAATAATTTCAAACAACCTAATTTGCTCGTGATTGTCACCTGCTGTTTTGATTTTGGCTAGAAAGTTGCGGTTATACAATTGCACTCAATGACAATACGAAGAATTTGTCCTTACTGGAACAACCTTTGCGTAGGTGTATCCTTCCATTTGAATCTATCTAACTAATGTAAACGATTATATTGGCTTTTTCTCGTTTGTATAAACCTTGTCAAAATAGAATTGTCAATCAAACTCAATTCGATTAGAACTATTTCTATGAAAATCTAAAAATCTTTCTCTCTCTCTCTCTCTTCTTTTTTTAAAAAAAAAAGCTAATTCATCAGAAAAGTTCTTAGTTGACAGAGCATATTTTCGTAATCAATCTTTCTCCTACGTATTCGCGACAAAATAACAGTTGTTCCATTATGTTTTTCAAGTCAACTAACAGAAAATGATCCAATCTATTTGCTGTCTTTGTACTTTCGACGATTTCTCAATCTCGAATATGATAAAAGTTACCTGTCAATGACGCATTTAATTCTGATTAATGTATAAAAAAAACAGCGGTTATTTGAAAGAGAAAAAAAAATTCGGAGATGAAACGCATTTTTGTTCGTCAGTCTTTGAGAATATGTATTGTTGACACTGATTGTTGTATATCTACATCGAGCTATTTCTATCTGTCTCCTTTGTACTTTTCTATGCTCGCATTCTCAAATAATAACAAATACTTGGAGTTTATTTGGTGTCGTATCATCATCGATTCCCTATTGTGTCATTTCAACTGTGATATTCGTTCGTTTCGTTGTCTTAATAATTATCATTATTGAAAATAAAAACACGAGAAAAAGAAAACTAATAACAATAAAAAAAGATAAATAATTTTTTTTTGACTTTTTTTTGTTACTTTCGAAAATTATATTTATTTACCATCTGTACGGAAGCGATAGGACTTACCCTTTGATTATCTGCTTATCCGTAAACGGAAGACAAGGAAAAAAACAGAAGAATAGGTTGATCGAACGAGAAGAAGACGATACAGATATTTGACTGTGTGGTTTTCCTTCGTAGGCTTTTCAGCGTTCGTCAAACAGACAAAAAAAAGCCAACAGCACACGAACTCAATTATCGAAAGCAACGTCGGCTGGGAGTTCGACGGACAGCAGCAATGCAACAACAATAAGATATCCGTCAATTTATAAGGATTAGAGACTGTTTCTGCTTTCTGTTCCTATCTTTGATGAAGAGCACACACACAGATATATACACACAAAAAAAAGAAAGAAACAAACGTTAGATATCGACAGCCATTTTCTTATGGATCTGTACGTACATTTTCTTTTCTTTTTTTTTTCTCCTTCTTATATTACATATACATACGTATACATATATATGTATATATGCATCGATACATATTCATACGAACTATACGGGAAGTAACAAACATAAACGAGACCAATGACTAATTTCTCTTTTTCTCTTCATACACATCAATGATTGTAATGGGTTTATATGGAAATAACAACAACAACAACAACAAGAACGGCCAGTACGATAAATGCTGCCAGCGTGGATACCGAGGTTAAACGAGAGTGAGAGAGAAAAGCAAGAAAGCGGCACTAATATCTCGTTTTCTTTTTCTTTTTTTTTCTTTCTTTTCCATATGCATCGACATATGATGAGCATTTTCTTTCGATTTCCTACTGGGAAAAACGAATGAGTGGGTGGGTCAAGATAGATATACGTCTATACATCTTCAGACTCATGTTTTTGCTGCTATTTTTCTATTTATCATATTAGATAGATCGTAGGACATCATCAATTTCCAATATTCATTCTCATTCGAGCATTGATATGTATACACAAAAAGCACATAGACAGACAAAAAATTTGCATTGGATTCTTAATCAAACTTAACTTTGTATCAAATACAATGAAATCATATTTCAGTAAGATAATACGCCGCGAAAAAACAACTAATCTCTTGATTTTCCAGTTGGCATTATTAAGAACAACAAAACAAAAAAGAACGAAGAAAAACAAGAAGAAAATATTTGTTTCTCAAAATAGATATTAGATAGACTAGAAAGAAATGCTTTCGATAAAACCAGTTCGCAAGGGAATGATGATTAGGATTATTACAACATTGATACTTATATTAACTTACACGATTGAATAGCATCGACATTGGTCAGATCAGTTATAGTTGGACTTGCATCAAAATCTGGAAGCATTTCAAGATAATCAGGAGGAACGTAACAGATCTATTCAAATTCAATAATGTTGTTCGAATTGTCTTTTCATTATAAGAAGAAAAAAAAACACAAACTTGATTTAAGTTTTTCTTGTTTCGAACAAGCCATTTATCTTTTTTATCAATATCGACGATTTCGACCATGTCACCTTTGTTCATAAATACATCTCGAGCTTCATCGCGGAAATCATCTTTTAAAATGAAATCCGAGAAGAAATATTCCTAAACCAAACGATATCGTAAAATCTTTTCTTTGTACATTTGGAAAATCGAATTTACCACATCCGATTGATCGGATAATTTCAATTGACGATGTTGTCGAACGTGTTTATCAATTAATTGCGTAGCTATTGATTGAGGAAAATCTTCGATCTAAACAGTAAATCAGAGATTTTTTTTATCTGTTAACATCAATATAAATTAACTGTTAATCATTATGAATTAGAGGACGTGTGCAAAACGAAGCACACAGAAACTAATGTAACTCTCTTATCTATCAAAGATAGTGACACAAGAAAAAAACAGACATCGAAATACATACAGTATTCATATCAACATCGGATACATTTGCCGAACGTTCTTCCATTTCGGAACCTGTTGATTCCGGTTCAGTCATAGCTAAAATATAACAATTCATTCGTTGATTATCAGTCAAGATATTTTTGTCATTTACCTTCAACACAGATTGTAAAATTACTATAAACTGCACCCATCATATTCGTAGCTATACACGAATATTCTCCAGCATCCAAAATTGATATTTTCGGTATTTCAAGATAATTTTCTCCATTACGATCATATATTCGGTGGTAACCATCGTCTTCAAGTGGTTTACCGAAAGCAGCCCAAACAACTTGTGGACCAGGATTACCTTTTCAAATATTGAAAAGAAAAAAATCAAAATCAATCATTGAAATAAACGGTTTACCAATAACTTTAGCAAATATTTGGAATTGTTCACCTTCGTGAACCGTACGATTCGCTGGTTTAATAAGAAATTCCGGTGCTTTGTACGTTTGTTGACTGAAAATATATATCGTTTTGTTTTTCTTTTCGTCAAATAAATGAAAATTCAATCATGGAATTACCGTGCACCATACGCATATAATCCTTCGACTTTTAATCGTTTAACTTTATCAAGATTTTCTTTAATTTCAATTCGACATTGTGCAGTAACTTGTCCCAATGAATTTTCAGCATGTATCGTATAAAGACCTTGATCAGCTAGTAAAACTTCACTGATTTCAAGATGATGTGTACCACGATCAGAATAAATATCAATACGATGATCTTCTCGAATGTCAATATTGTCTTTCGTCCAACGTATCACCGGGTCAGGAATGCCTAGTTTTGGCTTTCGAATAGAAAATGTCGAGTTCAAAAATCAATCTTCGTACCTGTAATTGAACAGCTAACATCGAGATCTTCACCTTCATTGATTCGTACAGTTGATGGTAGTTCTGTAATAATCGTGGGCTTTTGTTGTTCCTAATTTATAAAAAGAAAAAATTAAATGCAACAATTGAGTCAATTCTCACAAGTTCATTTTGATCATCCGATTGATCGATCGGATTAAAAGAACCAAATCGTTTCAATGGTACAAGATCTGAGTTTTCCATAAGATTAACACAAAAAAAAACCTAGTTTTGCTTTTCTTCTATCAACTTCACAGAAAATAACGTAATAAACACAATAACAATAGAGAGATTCATAAAATATCTATCCTAAGGTGTCTAGAAAATAGTTGCAGCAACGACAGAAATCTTGAAACTGGCAGATAAATAGCTTATGATATCATATTGTTTGTACTAAAGCTATTATCGACTGTTGTTTAAATAAATACAATAGCGAAGATAATCAAGAAGGTGGATGTGTGCCACTTTAAATGACAATGATTGTGTAAGAAATGAAGAATGCATGGTCTTCTTCTCATCTCATCCTATTTATTATTTTACTGTTTTTCTTTCTTTCTCTCCTCTATGACATTCCATCTGTAGTTAATCAGCTTCATCAAAAAACACGATAAGAAAACAACACCCGTCAAATCAATCGCGTCGGTGTCAATAATAAAGATCTTATGCATGCGATGGTCTATTTGCATTTGTCGATTTCTTTTTTTCGAGCGAAACAAGTCGGTCTATCAATCAATCAGAAGAAAACGTTCGAACAACCCGAAAGGTAAGACTAAACACCTGAGTATTTTCGATATCTGTTTAACAAAAAATAAATAAATAAATCTATAATGACATTGGCAAATGATTTTTAAAAAAAAACAAAGACAGCATTTGATTTTTTTTTCATATTTGGATAATTAAAGATATGTTTTATTCGATCAATCTTGATTTATTTAAGCATAAAATCAAGGTCGATCGATTCTGTGCTTTTCTTTTTTCTATTTA